>Ga0181536_10000007_pt1 | contig 289098 bp, 262 predicted proteins | sample PEATcosm2014_Bin_41_FD_121105 | JGI IMG/M metagenome (GOLD analysis project Ga0181536, IMG submission 121105) | Peatland microbial communities from MTU Mesocosm Facility, Houghton, MI, USA - PEATcosm2014_Bin17_60_metaG | ecosystem: Environmental > Terrestrial > Soil > Wetlands > Peat | place... | reverse complement strand
TGGAGCTCATCACGGCCACACATTACCCCGGCTGGTCAGCCCGTCCACGTCTAGCGCGACGTTGTCGCAAACCACGGACGCAGACACGAGCCCGACCGACGGTCACGCAGCTGGTCCGCGCGACATGCGAGTGCGCGTGGCCTCGGGCGCTGGCTAGTTCCTGCGACCGGCGAATCACGTCGGTTGCTCTTCTTGGAGCGACGATTGGTCGTCGATGTCGACGGCTTCGAACTTGAAGAAGACCGGGCGGAGGCCGTCCGTGCAGCAGGAGACCATCGTTGTGGGGTTGCCGGCGTGGATGCGATGGATGATCGAGCGCAGATCCGCCCATGCCCACTGGCAGAAGCCCTCCGGAGCGTCCCAGGGGTGTCTGTCGTGAACTCCTGCCCTACCTCGAACCTGCCGCAAGCGAGCGCGTCGCCGTAGGGATGCTCTTTGTAGAGGTCTTCATTGAAGTGCCTTCCTGAGGACGGTGATCCGGCACTTGAACCTCTCATGAGGCTCCGACCGGCCGGTATCGCTGGTCATATGTCGCTCCTTCTGCGCCGGTGGCGTTGCGGGGGTGCTGGACGTGGACTGGGTCTCGCTCAGCCGGGGAGCGCTGCTTCGATTGCCGCGACGACCTCAACGGATTGCGGATCGACCTGCGGGCGGAAGCGCGCCACTGGGTGTCCGTCGGGCGCGATGAGAAACTTCTCGAAGTTCCACGTCACATCGCCGGCCTCACCGTCGGTGTCGGCGAGGCCGGTGAGCGTCCGATACAGCGGATGGCGTCCCGGGCCGTTGACTTCGATCTTCTCGGTCAGCGGGAAGCCAACGCCGTATTTTGGCGAGCAGAAGGTCTGAATCTCCTCGGCCGTGCCGGGCTCCTGCTTGAGCGTCACAAAGCGCGTGTCGTCGCGACAATAAGGTTGTGGAAGGGTTTGCTCGCGCATCGGATGCGCAGCTTCTGGAGGCAGCCCGGATGGGCGACGGTGAGGCGTTCAGCGCTTTCTTCCGCCGCCACAGTCTGGTGGTCCTTCGTTATGTGCGCGGTCGTGTCGGCAGCGCGGAGGATGCGGCTGATCTGACGGCTGAAACGTTCGCGGCCGCCGTGGTTGCGGTTCGCCGTGGTCACGGGAGCGACATCGCCGATGGCGCGGCATGGTTGTGCGCTATCGCGCGGCACAAGATCGTTGACAGCTACCGCGCGGGACGCTTGGAAGAGGCCGCGCGTCGCGAGCTTCAACTCGAGCGGTTCGAGCTGCTCGACGAGGACATAGAGGAAATCAACGAGCTCGCTGCGAGCGGTAATTGTCCGGTGCGGAGCGCGTTGAGCGCGCTGACCGAGGTGGAGCGGACGGCTGTAATCGAGCGGGTCGTGCTCGAGCGCGAGTACGCGCAGATCGCCGAACGCACTGGCAGCTCGCAGGCAACGGTGCGTCAGCGCGTGAGTCGCGGCCTCGCTCGTCTGCGAAGCGAGATCGGAGCGGAGCTGAAATGAGATATCTGGATCTGCTGGAAGTACAGCTGGCGGCTGCGATACGGAGACGGGCCGACAAGCCTGTTGCTCGCCACGTCGGGACGTTCGGGCCCGTTCGCGCGCGGCTGTCGAGTCACAGGCGGCGCAACGTGCTCATCGCGCTTATCGCCGCGACAATCACGTCGGTGGCGGCCGCCGATGCTTCCGGCGTGTTGGGCCCCGACTGGAACCTCAGCACTCCCTCGCCGCTCGGTACTGCACAGTCGGTCCCGAGCGTCCTGTCGTCGGCGTTTGCGGTCATGCGCCGCGCGCCGCAGCCGGGCGACGCGCTTCCATCTGGCGCGGGCGCAAACGCCGTCGCCGGCGGTGTTGCCGCGCACTACGGCATCAACACCTCACTGTCCCGGTTCGTCGGTACGATCGACGGCACGTCGTTTTGGCTCGTAGCCGGCAGCACCGGGGCGTGCCTTTACACCAGCAACCAGGGATCCATCTGCGCCCGCGACGACCCTGTCGTGACCTCAGGATTCGTGGGCGCCGGCGCGACGTTCGTCGGAGCGCTACCCGACGGCGCGTCAATCACCGCGGCGAACAGTGATGGATCGGCGGCGCAAGTCCTGCGGTCGGGCGCCGCGTTCGAGGTGCCTATCGATGCGCGCCTACAGAGCGTCACGATCCACGAGGCCAATGGGAACGAGGAGACACTGCCGTCGCCGGGTAACGCCGCGCTGCGCACGCCAGCCGGTAACCCACCGATAGGCACGACTGGAGCCAGCGGCATCCGCACCGGACCGAGCGGATCCAGCGGCCAAGGCTGAAACCGAGCGGATCAGGCGGCCAGGGCGGCAAGCAACGGGGACTGGAGCTGCGGCGAGAGTCCCTCAGTCGGCGGAATCCAGCTGAGCACCCCGATGGAGCGCGGCCGGCAAGGTCAATCCGCCCAGCGATTGCGATCGCCCAGAAAGCCCAATGCGGGTCAACTCCCGCGCCCGTGGACCCAAGCCAGGTCGGCAACGTAGAGCTCGTCAAGTCGGGCATCCACGCGCGCGTCCGAGCGACAATCAGCGCATGCGCAGGTCGCTGGGCTCACCCAACCGTACGCAGCGTCTGGGCGCTGGCGCGACTCGCCGCGGATCGCATCCAGGAACGCGTGAATCTCATCAGCCTTCGGACCGGGGTTCCGGATCGATCCGGAATTGCTGTCCGGTGCCGTCATCAGCGCAGCCAGATCGAGGTGAAGCAATTCCGCGTGCTCGATCCCGAGCCCCGCGATCATCGCGTAGCTCAAGGAGTCATCCGTCATCTCATCGGCCGAAATCAGATGGATCTGCTGACACGCCCCATCCCAGGCCCTCACCAGCGACGGAAGACTGAAATACTGCAGCCGATCTCCCCGGTTGGTTGATGCGCCGCGCCAATCGGTGCGCGTCGAGCGCTCTGCGACCGCGGCGGCGAAGTTCAGCTGAAACGTGGCGTACGGATCGCCGCAGCGACGACGGCGCACGGCGGCGCCCCAGGCCGACCGACACAGGTGCGCATAGTGCCGCGTGCCGATCAGAACCCTACCAATGCCGCCGACCGACTCGGCAAACCCGGCGGCTTCGTCGCCGCTGAACCACGACAGAACCTCGGAGCTAAGCACGGCGGGCTTGGCGCTGGCGTGCAGCCATCCGAGAAGGTCTTCCAGCGCTCCGGGGTGGAATACGGTCGCGATGTCGGGGTGCTGAAGCGGCTCGAGCTGTAGATACTCCAGTGCGGCTGCGTGGATCGCTGCGGTCGCTTGCGAATGACATGCGGCGGCGGGCGGAACGGAAAGCCCCGATTCTGCGAGCGCCGGGGCGGCGGCCCACAGCAAGTGCTGGATGAACTTCGTACCAGTCTTCATCGGACCGGCGTGCAATGCGGCAACCTGAGGGCTGGCTGGTGCGGCAGCTGGACCTGGTCTCACACGCGCGTTGGCCGGCGTGACAGCTGGCTGACCACAGAGACGCCGGCCGCGGGCGAAGTAGGTTCGTTGTCTGGTTGGGATCACGAACGGCCGTCCCCTGACCCGGACGTATTCGGCGTGGAACTCGTCCCAGCGGTTGGTCAGCGAATTCGTTGCAGCGCCCCTATGGACTTGGTGGAACGTGCCTTCGCCGAGCAGCACCAAGAGCTCGCTGTGAGGAATCGCGCAGGCGCGCAGATAGGTGTCGAGGTTCACGAGCCCGCCGCCTTCGCACTCGAACTGCTCGTCGTAGCCTCCGAGCTGATCCCACAACTGCCGGCTCATGAACAGCGCGTTCGATTCGGCGATGGGCGCGAACCAGCCTCCAGCCGACGATAGGGCAAAGGATGACACCTTGAACAGACCGTACGGGTTGGTCTCCCAGTCGATCGCTTCGAGCAGCCGGTCCTCTTCGGCCTGGTTGTAACCGTCGTGGATGCTCTGTGTCTGCGGCTTGCGGCCGAGGTGAAAGCCAAGCGTCGTGAGGATCACCCGCGGGCCGAGACTCGTGGCTGAACGTGCACCGGCGACGATTCCCGGTGACGCCAGTCGCGCTCCATCGATCATTACTCCGATGTAGCCACCTCGGCACAGTCTCAGCCCGTGGTTGATCGCCCGGCTAGGAGATGGTGATGCGTCGGTCGGGCGTACGAGGGTGACGCTGACTCCGTAGGCGTCTAGCCGCCCGAGGTCGAGTGGCACCGGCGAGCCGTTGTCCACGACGATGATCTCGTAGTCCTCAGGGGACACGTCGTGCTGCAACGCCGGAGACAGCGACCGTAGCGTGCGGGGCAGCTCCCGCTGCATGTCGTAACCGACGAGCACTACGGACAGCGTCGGTGTCGTGGATTCTTGAGCGTGACGGCTCACGAGCAGCTCACCCATCGAGCTAGGGTCTGCTCGCCGCGAGTTCGATCAGCTCGGTGAATGGACGGCTACGCGGGTCGATCGGTGCAAGACCTGCGAGTGCCACCGTGGGCGAGTACGCGTCGCTCTCTCGCAGGCAGCGAACGATTGGGTTGTAGGACTGGCGAAGAGTCCTGTCCTGGGGATTGAGGTTTGAGACGACGAGCAATGCGCAGGGCGCGGCATCGACGATCGTCAACGTCAGATCCGGCCGCAACCTCCTCAGGCACCCGACGATCTTCCACACGTCCCCGCACCAGACACGGGTTGCCCGCCGACGCTGCGCCTGGAGCGGGTGGGCTGGCAGCACGTCGTCGATGACGATCACGGCGCGCTCGTGCGCAAGCGACTCCACTGCGATGAAGTCTTTCAATACCTCCTCGATCAGATGGGCGCCGTCGATGAAGGCCAGATCGAGAGTGAGCCCTAAGTCGCCGTCGAGGGCGCGAAAGAACTCATAGCTTGTCAACTCGACGACCGACGTCGTCGGAGGGAGAGCGACTGTCAGGTCTGGAGCAGGGTCAATGCCGACGGCTGGACATCGAGCCAGTGCGAGGCTTGCCCCGTTGCGCACACCGATTTCGAGGTACCCACGGGGCTGGAGCGTCTCGTGAACCGAGGCGAGCACGTCCAGGTAGCTCGGCGCTGCGCGGACGACGTTGTGGCGAGGGTCTTCGTCCCATGGACCATCGCCAACGCTCTGGTGTTCCCCGAGCGTCCACTCAGCGCCACCGTTCACGGTGGATGAATAGGAGGGGGCGGACCGGTGGCGGAAGACGCCCACGAGATCGTTCCACGGCCCGCGATCATCGTGAAATAGCTCGACCAGCTGAAGGTTGGTGAGGCGCGCGAGCGCGTGGAACGAATCCGGGTAGAACCGATAGCAATCGACCGGATACCGGTGAATCGGTCCTGCCGAGGGGGCGATAACGACCATGAAGCCGTCAGCAGCGAGCACACGCGCCATCTCGGCGAACACGAGCCAGAACGCGTCGCAGTGCTCGAGCATCTGACCGGAGATCAGAACGTCGATCGAGCAGTCAGGAAAGGGGATGTGGTCGGGTGCGGTCATCACGACTTCGACGCCCCTAGTGCTGTCGATGTCGACCGCGAGGTACTCGAACTTCGGGTGATCGAAGAGCTGACGGTAGCTGCCGTTGTAATCGCCACCGCCGATGTCCGCGACACGGACAACATCATGTGCGTCGAAGTACGCGCCCCGCACATGCTGCTTCAGGCAGTGGCGCATGTTTTCGTATGAGGACGGATGCATTGCGGGTCAGTCGCCTGACTCCTCAGCGCTGCGCCTCGGCGCTGGGCAGACGGCCCATCGCGGAAAGTATGACGTTCGCGGGACCGCACATCGCGCGTCGGCGCCTCGCCGGCCTAGCCACTCGAGGCGTCGTTGTTCTCGTCATGTCCTGTGAGCGAAGCGCTTGTCGGTGCGATGATCTCCGCTCTCGTGAGGCCGGTGGCACGACAGCTGGGCGTGGTGGCCGCAGGGCACGCAGTCAGCGCCCGCGCGGGTGCAGACGTTCTGCGCGCTGGCGGTAATGCCGTCGATGCGACGCTCGCCTCGATGTTCGCGTCGTTCGTCTGCGAGCCGCTGCTCACCGGGCTCGGCGCTGGCGGCTACATGCTCGTTGTGGCGCCCGGGCAGGCTCCGACACTGCTTGACTTCTTCGTCGAGGCACCCGGAAGGGAGAGCGATGCGTCTCGCCATGGTGTGCTGATCCCCGTTCGCGTCTCGTTCGGCGACGCGATCCAGACCTTCAACGTCGGCGCCGCCTCGGTCGGAACGTTCGGTATGCCAGCCGGCGTGTGTGAGGCGGCGCGCCGGTTCGGGCGAGTTCCCCTCGAGCAGCTCGTTGCCCCCGCGGCGGCACTGGCCCGCGACGGCGTCGAGCTCAACCGACAGCAGGCCTATGTCGTCGAGATTCTCGAGGCAACGATCAGCTCCACGGCCGAGGCGGCAGCGCTGTTCGCTCCCGGTGGGCGGCTGCTGCGCGCCGGGGACCGTCTGCGCCAGCCCGAGCTCGCCGACGCGCTCGAGCGCCTGGGAGCAGAGGGTGCGCGGCCGTTCTACGAGGGTGACATCGGAACCGCCATCGTCGGCTGGCTCGCCGAGCGGGGCGGGCTCGTGACCGCAGCCGATCTGCGGGCGTACGAGGTCGTCGACCGCGAGCCGTTGCGCGTGCCCTACCGCGAGCGGGAGGTGCTGACGAACCCACCGCCCGCGGCGGGCGGCATCCTCATCGCCCTTGCCCTGGGGCTGCTCGATACCAGCCCGTCGCCGCCCTCGCTGACGCAGATCGTCGACGTGATGGAACGAACCCAGACCGAGCGCACACCGGAGTTCCTGGTCGGGCTCGACGACCCGGAGTTCGTGCACGCTTTCATCCGCCGCGGGGCCGGGCCGCTCGGCTCGACGACCCACATCGCGGCGCTCGATCGGGAGGGCTGGGCCTGTTCGGTGACATCCTCGGCCGGCTCCGCCTCGGGCGTGATCGTGCCGGGTACCGGTGTCCACCTCAACAACATGCTCGGCGAGCAGGACCTCAACCCGCTCGGCTTCCACCGCCACCCTCCCGGCCGGCGGCTGCCGAGCATGATGGCCCCGACGATCGTGCTCGGCAACGGGATACCCGAGCTCGCGGTCGGCAGCGCCGGCTCCAACCGGATCCGTTCGGCGATCCTTCAGACGATCATCCGCTGCTTCGACGAAGGCATGCTCGCTCAGCAGGCGATCGACGCCCCCCGCGTGCATTTCGAGGACGGCGTCGTCTACACCGAACCCGGGATCGACGCGACGGCGCTCCAGCACGCCGGACGTACCCTGAGACCGTTCCGCGAGCGCAACCTCTTCTTTGGCGGGGCGCAGGCAGCGGCCCGCGACCCGGACGGCTCGTTCTCGGGCGGCGGCGATCCGCGCCGAGGCGGAGCCGCGGTTGTCGTCACGGAGGGATGAGCAGAGGTCGCGGTTCTGGCCGGCTGGCTCCGCTAGCACAAGGCCAGCAGCTACGGGCTCCGCGGAGACCCGAAGGTCGTGGGGCTCAGCGTCTGGCGGCCATTCTCCACGCGCCGGGCAGCAGCGCCGCGGCAATGCCCGCTTTGATCGCGTCGCCCGCCAGGAACGGCGTCAAACCAAGCGCGATTGCCTTCGCCGGCCCGACGTGCAGGCTGACGCCGAGCCAGATGACGCCGACGCTGTACATCACGATCTCGCCGGCGACCATGGTAGGGATCGACTTGACGATGGACCGGTCGGCACCCCGCTGAGCGAGGAACCCGCAGAGTGCGGCGCACAGCACGAAGCCGACGATGTATCCGAACGACGCGCCCACGTAGCCGCTCGCGTGACCAGCGAACCACGGGACGCCGAAGACGCCCGCCAATCCGTACAGGGCCATGGCGGCGGCGCCTCGCCTCCAGCCGAGTGCCGTGCCCGCGAGTAGCACGCCAAGCGTCTGGCCGGTGATTGGAACGGGCGTGGAGGAGAGATGGATCGAGATCTGTGCGAGCACCCCGACGAAGCTGGCAGCACCGATCACGAGCAGCGCGTCCCGCGCGAGCGTACCCGGCAGCAGGTCGGCGAGCACGAGAGGCTGCCGGCGTGGCAGCGCTACGGCGTCTGACATGAGGATAAGCCTCCTGGAACGAACTGGACGTGACCGTGCCGCTGGATGCGGCAGCAGGTGACCCTACCAAGGCGCCCAACAACGCCGCCTCCGCCTAGCGAGACGATGTTCGGCTGGCTCCATGCAGCAGCCGCCCCGATCAACCCGGCTGCTCACGTCACCGGCGTGATGCGAATGGTGCTGAAGCTCCGATCACGCGGCCGCTCGAGTCCAGCGCCTCGACCTCGAAGGTCTTGTAGCTCTGTGGCAGCCTCTGTGGCAGCGGGATCGCCGTCTCGAACCCTGACTTGGTGGCGTTGGCGACGTCTGCCAGGCGGCTGGCGCTGGGTCCGGCGAGGACTCTCCACGAGACGACCTGGGTCGCGCCGTTCCAACTCGCGTACACCGTTGTCCTGCGATCGGCCAGGCGAGCGGCGCCGACGAGCTGACGGAGCTCCGGCAGGCCGACCCAGGGCTCCACGGTTTGGCGGTAGCTGAGGTCCGGGCCGGGGTAGTAGCCGTCGAACAGCAGCTTGCCTGACCGGCTGTACTCGGACAGGTATTCTGACGAGCCCCAGCCGACGAAGACGTCGCCGTTCGGTAGCAGCTGTGTGTCTCCCATGTAGTCGGCGTGGAGATCGCGGTCCTCGCCGTATTGGCCAACGAGCGTCGCCGTGTGCGTCTGCTGATCGAGCTTGAGCACGAGTCCGCGGGACGGACCGGTGGCCGGGACGTAGGTGCCGCCGCCGGTGAGCTGGCAGCAGTGGTCGTCGAACATCGTCACGATCCCGCCGGGCGCCAGGCGAACGTCGTGCTGCCAGGAGAATGCGGCCTGCGGACCGAGCTTGAAGTTCGAGGCCCTGCCGCCGAGAGTCCACTCGATGTGGCCGCTGCGGATGTTGACGAGGTATACGGCCCAGGTGTCGCGCATCGAGACGAGGAAGCTGTCGTTGCCGATCAGTTGGATCGAGTTGACGTGGTAGGCGTCCCACGGGAATCCGTTAGTCGGCAGAGAGGCGATCGACTGGCCTAGCGGGATGTGATCGCGCGCATCCCAGTTGTAGAGCAGCTTGCCGGTCTTGAGGTTGTACTCCTGCACCGCCGAGTCCTCCAGCGCGCCGTTGTAGGCGCCGCCGAGGCGGGAGAGGTCCATCGGTATGTCCTTGTTCGCCGTCACCCAGGCGTCGTCTCCGCTGATCTGGAGCTCGTGGAGCGTGATGTTCCAGCCGTCCTTGCCGGTGAGCGTGGCAACGGTCTGGTAGTGCTGGTTGACAACGACGTCCTCGCCGAATTCGGTCGCGCCGGTGTTCGTGACGATCCCCTGCCACCAGGACAGCGCCGGCTTGTCCTGATATGTCTGAAGGGTCAGGTCGGAAGCGACCCATTTCACCGGCACCGGCTTGAACCAGACGGGCTGCAGCTTGTCGTTGAGGATCAAAGGACCGCTCTGGCCGACCAGCGGTGGGTAGTTCAGGTCGTAGAAGCTCCCGGTGAGGATGTAGCCGCCCTTCAGCGCATCGGCGGGCGCGGTCTTGTCGACCGTGAGCTGCGGCGGGTGAAGCGACGGCGCGGTGACGAAGCTGTATGAGCCGTTGGTGACGTACGCGCCGACAGGTGCGCCCTTGGAGTTCGCGAACGCGATGTCGCCTGCGACGAAGGCAACGACCACGACGCCGATCACAGTGGCCAGACGCCGCGGTGCGACGCCCAGCGCAGCGGGGGGTTTCGGCATTGCCGTGAGCGTGACCAGCAGCGCTGCAGCGGGCAGACCGGCGCAGATCAGGAGCGCGAGGCGGAACCCGCCGGTCAGCGCCTGGGGCACCTGGACACCAGCGCCGATCAGATGGCTGGTGTGCTGCGTCGCGAGCGTGACCAGGATCGCCAGTCCGAGCCCGCCGCCGACCTGTCGCGATGTGTTCACAAGGCCCGACGCGAGCCCTGCCTGCCCCTGCTTGGCGCCCTGCGTGGCTGCGATCGTCGAGGGCACGATCGACATCGCGATACCCGCTGCCACGAGCAGCCCGGGGATCATGATGTAAACGACACCGCTGCCGCTGGGGCCGATCCTCGCCAGCAGCAGCATGCCTGCCGTCAGCATCGTCAGGCCGCTGGCGAGCACCGCGCGCACACCGAAATGACTGACGAGCCTGCCGGCGCGTGAGGCGACGAGCATGATCATCAACGTCATCGGCAGGAAGATCAGACCGGTGTCCAACGGCGACAGTCCCAGCACCTGCTGCAAATACAGCGAGCTGACGAACCACATCGCGAACAGCGACGCGCTGAACAGCAGGACGATGGTGTTTGCCACCTGTAGCGGCTTGGTCAGCTCCTTGAAGGGGACCAGCGGCGCGGACGCCAGGCGCGCTTCGATCACGCCGAACGCCACGAGCAGCCCCAGCCCGAAGATCATCGAGCCGAGCGCTCTGGGCGTGTCCCAGCCGATCAGGCCCGCTTCGACGACCCCGTACACGAGGATCATCTGCCCGGCAGTCAAAGTCAGCGCTCCGGCGATGTCGAAGCTCGCGCCGTCCTTCGCTCTGCGGCGCTCGTGCACGACCACGTACGCGATCAGCGCGACGACGATCCCGATCGGGGGGTTGATCAGCAGGACCCAACGCCAGGTCAGCTCCTGGGTGATGATCCCGCCGAGCAGGACTCCCGCGGCGCCACCGAGCCCGTTCATCGCCGCCCACGCGCCGATCGCGCGGTGGAGCTTCGGGCCGGGTGGGAACGACGCGGTGATGATCGCCAGTGAAGAGGCCGCCATCAGGGCGCCAGCGAAGCCCTGCGCTGCGCGAGCGCCGATCAGCAGTCCACGATCTGGCGCGAGGCCGCCCGCCAGCGAGGCCAGACCGAACAGCAACATCGCAGCGACGAACATCCGCCGCTGGCCGAAGTGATCAGCCGCGCGTCCCCCGAGCAGCAGGAAGCCCGCGAACGTGATCGAGTACGCGTCGACGACCCACTGCAGGTCGGGCGCGGAGAAGCCGAGGCTCAACTGGATCGACGGCAGCGCCACGTTGATGATGCTCAGGTCGAGGATGACCATGAACTGCGCAACGCAGCAGACGACCAGCAGCCACCCCATTCGCGAACCCAGCCGGCGCCCGAACGGATGCGACTCCAGAGCCCCTGAGCTAGCCGGAGCCTCGATGCTCGCGTTCACGAGCTTGTCTGCCGCAGTCGCATCGGTTGGCGACGATACCAACGAGCCGCTGACGAATGGCGGCGCAAACGCCTGGTAGTGTGGCGGTCAAAGTCTTCGAGCGACACTAGGAGTCCAGGGCATGAATCGCAGAACGCTGACGGTTGCCGCGCGAGCGCTACTGCTCGCCACTGCGGTTGCGGTGGCGCTGGCAGGGTGCGGCGGCGGCAAGACGCCGAGCGGCTCCCACCACAGCACGAGCAGCACCCACACGAAGCCTCCCTCCAACGCGAGCGGCTACTGAGCGTCGCCTTCACCCCGACCGCCGGCCGGTCGGGAACGCGGCGGCATAGCTGTTGACCGGCACCGTGTCGGAGGTTCCCAGCACGGCGCCTGCGCTGTCGAGTGCCTGCACCGCCACGTAGCCGTAGGTCTCAACGCCGGCCCTCTTGCGATCGAAGTTCCTCGGCAGGATCGTCGATGTCTCGAAGCCGGTAGAGGCGATAGTGGTCTGCGCTTGCAGCGCTCCGGGGCTCTCTCCGGCGAGCACGCGCCAGGAGGCGACGTCGGTCGCGCCGTTCCAGCTCACGTGCACGACCGTCTCCGCGACGTTGTTCAGGTTGGCCACCGCCGCCGGCGGGACCTGTGGCTGCCCGCCCCAGGGGGAGCGATAGGCCCTGTAGAAGATCATGTCGTACGGCAGGTGGGCGTCGAACAGCAACGTGCCGTTCGGCGCGAACTCGCTGATGTCCGGCACCCCGCCGAAGCCGACCACGGTGTTCCCGTCCGGCAGCGTCTGCATGTTGCCCTGGCTGGCAGCGAGCAGCGGCGGGTTGGGGTGGGTGTCGGCGGAGACCAGCGTGGCTTCGTGGGTCTGGAAGTCAAGCGCGATCGTCACGGCGCGCGACTGGGGCTCGTGGGGCGGATCGGAGCCGTCGTCGAAGAAGGTGACGTCTCCGTCGGGGAGGATGCGACCGTCGTGCTGCCAGTAGGTCTTGGTGCCCGGTCCCATCTTGAACGAGCTCTCCAGGCCGCCGAGGCTCCAGACGATCTCGCCGGTGCCGCCTTGGAGCTGGTAGCCGGCCCACGTGTTGCGCGCCGAGATGAAGACGTCCCCGTTCGGCTCGGGATCGATCGAGTTGACGTGAAACCAGTCCCACGCCCTCGATGCCGGTGGCGAGGTCTCGGAGTCGTTGACGTTGACGTGGTCGAGCGCGTGCCATTCCCAGCGCACCAGCCCGGTCCTCATGTCGATCTCCTCGATGGTGGCATCGAGGATCACGCCGTTGCGCGGTCCCGCAGCTGAGGCGAGGTTGCAGCGGATCGGGTTGTACGCGGTGATGTAGGCGATGTCGTCTGGCGCGATCTGGAACTCGTGCAGGTCCGCCGCCAGCCCGTTGCCGCCCTTGACGGTGGCCACCGTCCGGTAGCGGGAGTTCATGACGATGTCCTCGCCCTGGCCAAAGCCGAGTGCGAGCACCCTGCCCTGCCAGAACGTCAGGTCGCGCTGGCCGCCGTAGCTCTGCACGTTGAGATCGTCCGCGTTGATGCCGCGGGGAACTTGGTGGAACCAGACGAGTCGGCCCTGCGGCGTGTAGATGAACGCTCCGTACTGGCCGGGCGCGGGCCCGTTGGTAGTCAGGATGTCGCCTGCTCCGGGATCGCGGTCCGGCACGGTGACGGTCAGGATCGGCGCCTGCGCACCGGGCAGCGTGTCGAAGCTCTGCGAGTCGGCGGTCGGCGCCACCGGATTGGGAAACTCGCTGGTGGTTGCCGTCGACCACGGTGTGTCGACATGGAAGGCGAAGGCATACTCCTTGCGGGCTCCGGCCGTGCCGATCGCGGCGCGCACCATCACCTTCTCGCCGGGCGTGAACGGCGTGGCGGGGACGAAGCTGGCGCCATCGCCCTGCGAGTAGCGCTCGAGGCGGCCGGCGTGACCGCCGCTGGCGCTGCCGACGACGGACAGCACGTCGACCTCGCCCGCCGGCACGCCGAGGAAGCTGATCTGCGTGCGCGGGTCCGCTGTGACGGTTCCCGGCCCCGGCGAGACCTCGACGCCCACCCCTGGCAGCTTGGCGCTGGCGTTCAGCGTCGCCGGCAGGCACGCGGGAGCGACGGCGCTTGACGCCGACGAGCCATCCGCGCTGCCGCTGGCGGCCGAGCCGCAGCTGCCGAGCGCGAGCGCGGTCAGCAACGCCACGGCCAAGCCGGTGGCGGCGCCCCAACGCCGGCGCAATGCCGTGCCCTTGGATGCTCCGGCTCTCGTCCTCGCCGCCATCATCGCTTGTGGTGCCACCTGTCGTCGTGATGCGGCGCTGCCAACTCAACCGTGCCGCCGGGTCCGACCAACCGGGCAGGCAGCCTAGCTGCTGGCAGACGGATTTGCGCGCCCGCCGCCCCGCGGGCTAGCGTAATGGCGGTGGGGTACGAGCAGCTGAGTCGTCGCGAGTTCATCGAGCGCGGGGTCCTCGCCACACTTGCCGCCAGCGCGCTCGCCGGATGTGCCGCTGCGCCGCGCGCCCGTCCGGCCACGGCCACGCAACCGACACCGGCGCGCCCGCCCGCGGGCCCGCCGAGCGCCGCCGCATGGTCGGCGCTCGCCGCATCGCTGTCTGGCCAGCTCGTGCTCCCGTCCGACAGCGACTACCCCACCGCGCGCCTCGTCTATGACATGCGCTTCGAGGATGCGACCCCGGCCGCGATCGCCTTCTGCGCGTCCGCCACCGATGTCCAGCGGGTCATCGACTTTGCGCGCATCCACGAGATCCGTCCGATCCCGCGCTGCGGCGGCCACAGCTACGCCGGCTACAGCACCGGCAGCGGCCTGATCGTCGATGTCACGCCGATGAGCGCCGTCACCGTCTCCGCGGCCGCCGGGGCGCCGACGGCCACGGTCGGCGCGGGCACGCGACTGATCGACCTCTACGCCGCGACCGCCAGCGCTGGCGTGCTGGTCCCCGGCGGCAGCTGCCCGACGGTCGGCATCTCGGGCCTCGCGCTCGGCGGCGGCATCGGCGTGCTGGGCCGGCGCTACGGCCTCACCTGCGACGCGATCGAGGCACTCACGGCGGTCGCTGCCGACAGCCGCCTGCTGAGCGTGTCCGCGTCCAGTGAGCCCGATCTCTACTGGGCCTGCCGCGGCGGCGGCGGTGGCAACTTCGCGATCGTCACCTCGTTCGAGCTCGCCGCGCATCCGATCCCGCCGCTCGCGCTGTTCGATATCGAGTTCCCGTGGGGCGCGGCCGGCGATCTGCTGGGCGCCTGGCAGGCGTGGATCGAGAACGCCCCCGACGAGCTGTGGTCCAACTGCCTGCTGCTCTCCGCAGGGGGCTCGGGTCTGCTCGCCCGCAGCGCCGGTGTCTACGCCGGCGAGCTATCCACGCTGAGCTCGCTGATCGACCGGCTGATCGCGGCGGTTGGCACGCAACCCGTCTCGCAGTTCGCCGCGGCCAACAGCTACCTGACGGCGATGCTGATCGAAGCCGGCTGTGCGGATCGCACGCTCGCTCAGTGCCACCTGGCGGGCGGCGCCGGCGCGGGCACGCTGCCGCGCTCGGCGTTCGTGGCGAAGTCGGCCTATGTGGCGAGCGCCTTCTCCTCGCCCGCGATAGCTGCCGCGGTGGACGCGGTGTCCAGCTTCCAGCGCGAGCTGCCGACGGTCGGCGGCGGCCTCTCCTTCGACTCCTACGGCGGGGCGATCAACCGCGTCGCCGCCGACGCGACGGCTTTCGTCCACCGCGACGCGCTGTGCCAGATCCAGCTGAGCGGATCACTGGCGGCGCCGATCGATCCCGCGAGCCTGCGCGACGTGCAGTCCTGGCTCGGCCAGACCGCGACCGCGCTCGCGCCCTATTGCGACGGCCAGGCCTACCAGAACTACATCGACCCGACCCTCGCCGACTGGCAGCAGGCCTACTACGGCGCCAACCTCGAGCGGCTCGTCGCGGTCAAGCGACGCTACGACCCCGACGATGTGTTCCACTTCGCGCAGTCGATTCCGACCGGTCTTTAGTTGAGGTGTCTGTGCGGCGCGCACCCTCGCACTTCACGGCGCAGCGCCGTGACCGCGCTGGTAGGAGCGCTAGCGTTCGGGCGATGCGGGCACGCATGCGCAGGCTCCGCGCCGCGCTCATCCTGACGATCGCTGCTGTCGCGCTTGCGCTTGCGCTCTCCTCGGCGAGCGCGCAGACCTGGAGCGCGCCGGCAAGCATCGCGACATGCGGCGGCGCCACCCAGCCAAAGGTCGTCTTCCCGTTCAGCTACCCGAGCCGGCGCAGCGGCGAGGGCGGCATCCTCTGGCTCGGGGCGGCGCCGGGCTGCCCGGCCGGCGCCACCGGCCCGACGACGGTTGACGTCGCGGGGCTCCACAGCGACGACCAGCCGGCGGCGGCGCGACCGCTCGCCGGCGCGCCGGCTGCCGGCGTTTCGCTCGCGCCCCCGCTTACGGTGTTGGGGACGACGAACGGGCAAGTCGTGGCGATCGCCGGCTCCAGCGCGCAGACGGCGCTGGCGAGCCCCGAGGCGGTCCTCGGCGAGGGCTTCGCGACAACCGGCTTTCACAAGCTGAGCGCGCTCGGTGGCTCGGCCGATCTTCTCGCAACCGCAAACGGCTTCATCGGCGATGCCGACATCGCCGATGTCGTTCAGACGCCGGGCGGCAGCGAGCAGATCGAGCTGCTGGCTCAGCGCCACTTCGCGTTCTCCTTCGGCCCGCCGGTGTTCCTCGTGCCGGTAGGCTCAGCCCCGGTTACGGCGCTTGCGCTCGGGATGGACTTCCGCGCCGACACGATCGTCGTCTGGGCGGCGGGCGGCGAGATCTGGGCGCAATGGGTCACCAACCACGACCGCGTGAAGGGGGCGCCGCAACCGCTCGGACCGAGCGGCTACGCGCCGCAGATCTCCACCGTGCTGAGCGACGACGACCGCGCCTTCGTCGCCTGGACCGACGAGCCGCCGCTCGGGACGAGCGGCGTGACGCGCGTGTTCCTCGATCACTCCGCCGCTGGCGTCATCTTTCACAGCGCGGAGCAGATCGCGTCGTTCACCGAGCCCGCCGACGTTCGCCTCACCCCGGGGGCGCTGTCGATCGATCGCCTGTCGCTGGAGGGGCTCGCGCTCGTCTGGCCGATGATGCGGGGCGGCAACTACGCGCTCGAAGCCGCCGGCGTCACCGCGCACAAGATCCTCACGCCTGCGCTCATCTCGGTCTCGGGCGAGGATCTACGGCTGGGGGCGGTCGCGACCGGCCCGCGGGACGAGATCGTCGTCCTCGTCGAGGTCGCGCCGCGCACCGCGACCGGGTTCGACGCGACGCGCCAGCAGATCCTTGCGACGCGTGACGGCCAGACGAAGGGGCATCCCTACGACTTCACTCCGCTTGAGCAGCTCGCGGCGGCGGGGATGAACTCGAACCCGTCGGTCGCGGTGGACCCGGACACCGATCGCGCGGTGGCCGCCTGGCAATCGGTCGTCTCAGGCGTCTCCACCGTCCAGTGGGCGGTGAGCCAACCCGGCTAGGTCGCGGGCGCTGCGCTGCGGTTCGCGCCGGCAAACGTGCGGATCGTCACCAGGCCGATGGCGAAGCCGCCGAGCTGCGCGTAGTAGGCGGCGCTCGCGCTGGCACCGAACGGCGTCAGCACGCCGAGCATCCCGAGCACGCAGTCAAGCGCCAGCCAGATCGCGAGCCACGTCCAGGCGGGGATCTCGACGACGCTGAAGAAGAAGATCAGCACGACCACGCTGAGGATCCGCTCCCGTGGGTAGAGCAGGATGTAGCCACCGAGCACGGCGGCGATCGCGCCCGATGCGCCGAGCAGCGGCGCGACCGAGCCAGGCGCCACGGCGACCTGCAGGGCGAGCGCGGCCAGCCCACCGAGCATGTAGAAGCAGAGGAAGCGAAGCCGGCCCAGCGTGCCCTCGAGCGTGATCCCAAACACGGCCAGAAAGATCATGTTCAGCGCGAGCGCGAGGATGTTGGCGTGAAGGAACATCGCGCTGAACGCGGTCTCCCAAGTCGCTGGCTGGGGTGCCGCGGTTCCGCGCACCCCGTGCTGGCCGGTGCACAGAACGGCCTGCCCGAGCCCGCTCAGACCGAGATCGCAGTGCGCTCCGAGGTGGCTGAACTCGTAGGGGATCGCTCCGTAGCGGACGAGCGTCTCGCTCGTCGGCCCGCCGATCAGCGAGCCACCGTGTCCGATCGCCAGCAGATACGCGACGACGTTCGCGAGGATCAGCGCGATCGTGACAACGGGCACGCGTGCGAGCCGGACCTTGTCCTTGATCGGGATCACTTGCGGCGCCTGCGCAGCGCTCAGCTGCGCGCGAGCGGGCCCGCGCCGGCGAGCGACTGCGGGACGTGCTGATCGGCGTGGTATGACGAGCGCACGAGTGGGCCTGCGGCTACGTGCTCGAAGCCGAGCGCGTAGGCCGCTCGCTCGAGCGCCGCGAACTCGTCGGGGTGCCAGTAGCGGACGACCGGCAGATGCTGCGCACTGGGCCGCAGGTACTGGCCGATCGTGAGCACCTGCACGTGGTGCTCACGAAGCACTCCGAACGTCTCGACCATCTCCTCGTGGGTCTCGCCAAGCCCGACCATCAGCCCGGACTTGGTCGTCACCGCCTCGCCGCCGAGCTGCTTGGCGTTCGCGAGCACGCGCGCCGAGCGAAGGAACTGTGAGCCGCGCCGCGCGACGGGGTAGAGCCGCGGGACGACCTCGACGTTGTGGTTGAAGACATCCGGTCGCTCCGCGACGACCCTCGCCAACGGCATCTCCTGGCCCTGGAAGTCGGGTGTGAGGACCTCGATCTGACAGCCGGGCGCCTGGCGGCGGATCTCGCGGATCACGCCGACGAAGGCGGACGAGCCGAGGTCCGGCAGATCGTCGCGATCGACGGAGGTGATGACTGCATGACGCAGCCCCATCTGTGCGACGGCGCGAGCGACGCGCGCCGGCTCGAGCGGGTCGTGCCACGTCGGCTTGCCGCTCTTGACGTTGCAGAAGCCGCAGCGGCGCGTGCATGTGTCACCGAGGATCATGAACGTCGCTGTCCCACGCTCCCAGCATTCGCCGACGTTGGGGCAGGCCGCCTCCTGGCACACGGTGTGCAGCTCGGCGCCCTCGATCAGCCGCGTCAGCGACCGGTAGCGCGGCCCGCCGGGCGCCGGCACCTTGAACCACGCCGGCTTTCTCGCACCCAGGCTGACGGTGTCCGTGCCGAGCACGGTCGTGACGTCCATGCCGCCCGGCTTCGAGCGTGCGCGCGTGCTTGCCATTCCCAAACCCTACCCGCCGACCAGCGCGCCGAGTGCGGCCTGCAACTGCGCCGGCGTCACGACCCGCCGCCGCATGCCGCACGCGCGCGCAAACTCAAGCGCCATCCGTTCACGGAAACCGTTGAGGCACTCGCTACGCCCCGTCTCCCGGGACACCGAAGTGATCTCGACTCCCTCGAGCCCGCACGGCACGATCCAGTCAAAAGGCGTGAGATCGTTGTCCACGTTGACCGCGAACCCGTGTGTCGTCACGTGCCTCGCCACATGTATTCCAATCGAGGCGATCTTCCGCTCGCCCACCCAGACCCCGGTCGGGCGGTCGTCGCCGCCACTCGCTTCGAGTCCCTCATCGCTCAAGGCGGCGACGATCGCCCCCTCAATCGTCCGCAGGAAGCCGATGATCGAGCCAACCCGCATGATCGGGTAGCCGACGAGCTGACCCGGGCCGTGGTAGGTGACCTTGCCGCCACGGTCGACATCGACGATCTCGATCCCTCGCTGCGAGTACCAGGCCTCGCCGTAGGGCAGCTCGGCCTCCGTCGAGCGCCGTCCGCGCGTGTACACCGGCGGATGCTCCAGCAGCAACAGCACGTCCGCGATCGCATCGGCCTGCCGCGCATCACGCAGTCGCTCCTGCAGCGGCAGGGCCTCGCGATACGGCACCTCTCCGATCCAGCAAACCCATAGCTCCTGCACGCCATCCAGGATGACACACGCATCTGAGCTGGACGACGTCGTTAGACGGAGTCCCGCTGCGCAAGCTCGACGAGCTCATCGACGAATGCGAAGGCGAGGCCCGTCACCGTATCGGCCGCGCCGTAGTAGATCGCCAGCCGCCCGCTGTCGGCGTCGCACAGCGCCGCGCACGGGAAGACGACGTTCGGCACATCGCCCACGCACTCGTACGGTGTCTGCGGCGCCAGGACGTATGACCTCGCCCGCGCGAGCACGCGCCAGGGCGCTTCGAGATCGAGCAGGGCGACACCCGCGCTGTAGACGAACCCGTTGCACGACTCCAGGACGCCGTGATAGAGGAGCAGCCAGCCCTCCGATGTCTCGATCGGGACCGGCCCAGCGCCGATCTTCGTCGACTGCCACGAGTTGGCCAGCGGGCCCATCACGTGGCGGTGCTTGCCCCAGAACGTGAGGTCCGGGCTCTCGCTGTAGTAGATGTCACCGAACGGGGTGTGGCCATTGTCCGACGGGCGGGACAGCATCGCGAAGTTGCCGCCCACCTTCCGCGGAAACAACACTCCGTTGCGGTTGAACGGCAGGAACGCATTCTCGAGCTGGTGAAAGGTGGTGAAGTCCGTGGTCCAGGCGATCCCGATCGTGGGCCCGTGGTAGCAGTTGCACCAGGTGACGTAGTGGCGGTCCTCGATCCAGACGACGCGTGGGTCATATCCGTAGACGAAGTCAGCGATCTCCGGCTCTTCGCAAGCGAAGCGAATCGGCTCCGCATCGAGATCCCAGCTCAGCCCGTCGGCGCTGAACGCGCGATGCAAACGCATGCTGCGGCTGCGGTCGTCACAACGGAAGACGCCGGCGAACTTCCCGGCTACAGGCACGACGGCGGTGTTGAAGATGCTGTTCGAGCACGGTATGAGGTCCCGTGGAACGATCGGATTGCGCGAGTAGCGCCACAGCGGATCCGAGCAGCCGTCCGGCCGGTCCTCCCAGGGGATGTTTGGCAGCGGCGACTGCCCCACGACTCGCAGCGAGGTCATGTCCGCGTCGCTGCGGCGGCGAGCAGCGTGCTCGCCTCCTCGAGCCGGCCCTCCCCGACGAGCACCTGCCCGTCGATCCGTACCGCCGGCACGTCGCTCACGCCCAGCTCGAGTGCCTCGGCGCTCGCCCGTTCTAGCTCGTCGCGCACCCCGCGCGTCTGCGCTGCCCGCAGGATCGCGTTGGGGTGCATCTCGCAGGCCGCGCCGGCGATGAGCACGTTGTCGGTCACGCTTAGCGCGTGGCCGCCGGCGAACGCTTGGCGGAACGCCGCGAGTGCGAACGCCACACCTTTGCCGATCCGCTTGGCGTATGTGGCGGCGAGCATCGCGAAGTCGCTCTCGAACGGGAACGGCGCCGGCCAGACGAGCGGCTGCAGGTCGAGCGCGCGCGCGCGGCGCTCGAGGCGCTCGCGCGCCGCAAGCATGTCGCTCTCGCAGCGGTAGGCGTCGTAGCGCTCGGCCTGGGGCAGCGTCCGCGAGAGGATCGGCTGCCAGGGACACGGCGCTTCCAGAACGCGCAGCGCGCGTTCGGCTGCGAAGTAGGCCGCGGGACTCGCCAGGTCGAAGTAGAACGTCGCCGGGGCGCCCATCGCTAGCCGTGGATCAGCCAGCCGTCCGCGTCGCGAGCGGCTTCCATGACGGCCTCCGACAGCGTCGGGTGGCCGTGCACGATGCGGGCGACCTCGGCAAAGCCGCCCTCCAGGGAGCGCGCGTTGACGAGCTCCTGGATCAGCTCGGTCGCCTTCGCCCCGACGATGTGGGCTCCGAGCAGCTCGCCGTAACGGCGCTCGCCGACGATCTTGACGAGGCCGCTGCGGTCGCCGTAGACGGTGCCGGCGCCGACAGCGCCGTAGGGCACCTTGCCGACCACCACGTCGAAGTCGCGCTCGCGTGCCTGGGCCTCCGTCAGACCGAAGCTGGCGACGTTCGGCGTGCAGAACGTCGCTCGCGGGATGTCCTCGTGGACGAGCGGATACGTCTGCAGGCCGGCGGCGGCCTCGACCGCGATGATGCCTTCGTCGGAGGCCTTGTGCGCCAGCGCCGGCCCGGCGACGAGGTCGCCGATCCCGTAGACGCCCTCGCGCGACGTGCGCTGTGCGCCATCGACGGCGATCAGGCCGCGGTCATCGAGCGCGATCCCGGCCACATCGAGCCCGAGCGCCGCGATGTCCGGTCCGCGTCCCGCGGCGATCACCAGCCAGTCCACCGTGACCTTCTCCTCACCGAGTGTGAACGACACCGCCGTCTTGGTGCTCTTGACGCCCTCGATCGCCGTGCTCGTGTGCACATGGATGCCCTGCTTCGATAGTCCGCGCTGGACGATCTTCGAGATATCGGCGTCTTCCGTCGGCAGCACGCGATCAAGAACCTCAAACAGGTATGTCTCGCTTCCGAGCCGTGCATAGGCCGACGCGATCTCCGCTCCCGAGGCCCCGGCACCCACGACCGCGAGCCGGCCCGGCAGGGCGGCGAGCGCCCAAACCTCCTCGGTGCCGATGATGCGTCCGCCGAAGTCGATGCCGGGAAGCGCTCGCGGCACCGAGCCGGTCGCGAGGATCACGGTCTTTGCGCTGAGCTCGTCCTCGCCGACGCGGACGGCGCCGTTCTTCGTCAGCGACGCCTCACCGGCAATCAGCTCGATCTTGTTCTTCTTGAACAGCCCGCTCACGCCGCCCGTGAGCGTCGCGACGACCTTTGCGCGGCGTTCGCTCACGCCGGCGAAGTCGACGCTCGGCTCACCGACGCGGATGCCGAAGTCGCCTGCCTCACGCACCTCGGAGAGGATGTCTGCGGCTCGCAGGAGCGCCTTCGCCGGGATGCAGGCGTAGTTGAGGCAGCGTCCGCCGACGGCGTCCTTCTCGATGACGGCCGTTGCCATGCCGAGCTGGGCCGCGCGAATCGCGGCGACGTAGCCGCCCGGCCCCGAGCCGATAACGACGCAGTCGAAGCTCCTCTTCGCCATACGCCGTACCCTAGCTGTTGTTCCTAGCGGAGCTTTGCTTCGCCATCAGCAATGCTGTGGGCGTGAGCGGACCTGATGAGGCTGGTGGCTTGCAGATCGCTGAGCGCGTCGTCGTACCGCTGAGCGAGATCGAGTTGCGCACGAGCCGCTCGTCCGGGCCGGGCGGGCAGCATGCCAACGTCACCGCCTCGCGGGTCGAGGCCTGCTTTGACATCGAGTCCTCGCAGGCCTTGCCGGACTGGGCGCGCGACCGTCTGCTGGAACGCCTGGGCCCGCGTGCCAGTGCGGTCGCGCAGGACGAGCGCGGTCAGCTCCGCAACCGCGCAATCGCGCTCGAGCGGTTGCGGTTGCGACTTGCGGACGCGCTGTACGTCAAGCCGCACCGCCGCCCGACGCGGCCGAGCGCCGCCGGACGCGAGCGTCGCCTTGCGAGCAAGCGCAGCCAGGCGGAGCGCAAGCTCGGGCGCCGCTCCCCCGAGATCGAGTAGTCAGCGCTCGATTCGCGTGACCGCGAGCCGCCCCATGACGCGAATCAGCTTCCAGAACAGCCAGCCGCAGGCACCGATCACGGCCGCGCACTCCGCCGCAGCGGCGAGGCTCACCGCCGCGACGAGCAACAGCGAGAAGGCGAGCATGATCAGCGTGAGCAACGCCTCGAATATCAGTACCGCCCAGTAGCGCGTCGTCCACATGCCGCCCGCCATCAACCCCATCAGGCCGGTGAACGCGAGAACGCCTGGGCCAGGATGCTCGCCGCCGATCGTCGCGCCGACGGCGTAGGCGATCAGGTTTCCGAGGCCTAGTGCAGCCGCGGCGGCGATCGCGACAAGCAGCGGGGCGGGCCGCTCTCCTGGCGCCAGCGGGAGGAGCGCTGCGCGCGCCGCCCCGTCGCGCAGCTCGGAGCGGCTCGGCTCCGCCGCTCGGGTCGCGGGTCGCGTCTTGCGCCGGCTAGGCGTCGACAACCGCTGCCGCCTCGAGCAGCGATCTGGCTGCTGCTTGCGGATCGGCCGCGGCGCCGATCGCCCTCACGACGGCGATCCGCCTTGCGCCGGCGGCGAACACCTGTGCCGCGTTCGAGGGGTCGATGCCGCCGATCGCGAAGAAGGGGATCTTCGCGTGGGCTGCTGCGTAGCGCACGAGCTCGAGCCCGACCGGCGCGTTGTCAGGTTTCGTTGGCGTGGCCCACACCGGGCCGACCCCGAGGTAGTCAACTCCCGTGGCCGCGTCGATCTGCGCCTCGCTGTGCGTCGAGAGCCCCACCAGCCGCTCCGTCCCAACGATCGCCCGCGCCTGCTCTACGGCCATGTCGTCCTGCCCCACATGCACGCCGTCCGCATCGACTTCAGCCGCCAGCTCAGCGTGGTTGTTGACGATGAACAGCGCCCCCGCCTCGCGGCAGCGTTCCCTGCAGGCAAGCGCGGCGGCGCGAGGCGCCGTTGGGTTCTCCTGGCGCAGCTGAACGACCTCGACGCCACCCGCAAGGGCGGCGTCGAGGACGCGCTCGAGCGTGGCCACGTCGCCGATCAAGTAAAGGCGAGCGTCAGCGAGCCTCTCACGGGTCATGTTGGAAGTATCCGGCTCGCAGCGGTGGGGCGCTTCGCTCAGCGCCGCACGTGGGCGACGATGCCTACCGCGTTCCCGGCCGGGTCGGCGATGCTTGCCAGCCAGCGGGCCGGCCCGTCCGCTGTGGCTGTTGCGAGCACGTGCTCTCTCTCATCGGGATCGTCCTTCCGGGTTGGTGAACGGTTCAAGTGTGCCAGCATGGAACGCAATGGATCGAGCAGATGTGATCGTCGTCGGCGGTGGCGTGATCGGCTGCTCGATCGCGTGGCGCGCGGCCCAGCGGGGGCTCGACGTGACGCTGCTCGAGCGCGCCCAGATCGGGTGCGGCGCCACCCACGCCGCCGCCGGCATGCTCGCCCCGGTCGCCGAGGCGGACTTCGGCGCGGCGGGCCGGTCGCTGCTCGAGCTCGGGCTGTCCTCACTCGCGGCCTGGCCCGCGTTTGCGGCCGAGCTGGCGGAGATCTCCGGCACGCCGTCTCGGTTGCGCTCTGACGGGACGTTGCTGCTGGCCCGTGACGGCGATGAGGCAGCGGAGCTCGAGCGGCAGCTCGCCTACCGTGAGCGGCTAGGTCTCGACGTCGCGCGGCTGGCGCCGAGCCGGGCCCGCGAGCTCGAGCCGGCGCTTGCGCCGACGCTGCGCCTCGCGCTCGAGATTCCGTCGGAGTCGGCCGTCGATCCGCGCTGGGCGTGCGACTCGCTTGCGGCGGCCGCGCGGGCTGCCGGCGCCCAGTTGCGCGAGGAGGTCGAGGTCGTGGCGCTCCAGCGCCGTGGCGGGCGCGTTGGCGGCGTCCAGCTGGCGGGCGGCGAGCGACTCGCCGCCGACCATGTTGTGGTTGCGGCCGGCGCCTGGTCGGGCGGGCTCGCGGCTGTGCCTGTGCGACCCGTAAAGGGACAGATCATGCGGCTGCGCGACCCTGGCGGCCCGGGGCTGCTCAGCCGGACGCTGCGCTTCGAAGGCGGCTACGTCGTGTCACGCGCCGACGGCGGCTATATCCTCGGGGCGAGCGTCGAGGAACGCGGCTTCGACCTGCATGTCACTGCGGGGGCCTTGTACGCGCTGCTGCGCGACGCCGCGGAGCTCGTGCCCGGGCTGCTCGAGCTCGAAGTCGAGGAGATCACGGCAGGGCTGCGGCCGGGCAGCCCCGACAACCTCCCGCTGATCGGGCGATCGGGCGAGGACGGCCTGATCCTTGCGTGCGGGCACTATCGCAACGGCATCCTGCTGGCGCCCGTCACCGCAACGATCGTGCTGGACGCGCTCGACGGTGGGGCGACCCCTGGCTGCCTCGATCCAACTCGCTACGACGCGCAGGCGGTACTCGCGTGATACTGGTCAACGGCAGCGAGCAGCCCGACGCGGAAACGGTCGCGGCGCTGCTCGAGCGGCTCGGGATCGGCGCGCAGGCGCGCGGCGTAGCGGTCGCGCTCGACGGTGTCGTCTTGCCTCGCTCGCAGTGGCGATCCTCGCCACTGCCCCCTGGCACACGCGTGGAGGTGGTCAGTGCAATCCAAGGCGGCTGAGCCTGACGCAGGTGCTGCGCTGGACGCCGATGAGCTGCTCATCGCAGGGCAGCGGCTCCGCTCACGGCTGCTGCTCGGCAGCGGCGGTTTCGTGAGCTTCGATCTGCTGGCGAGCGCGGTGAAGGCAAGCGGGACCGCCGTCGTTACCGTGGCCCTGCGCAGGATCGATCCAGCCGCTCGCGGCTCGCTGATCGACACCCTCACGGCGCTCGACGTGTGGGTGTTGCCCAACACCGCGGGTTGCTACACCGCGCGGGACGCGGTGAGCACCGCCCAGCTCGCTCGGGAGGCGCTCGAGACGAACTGGATCAAGCTCGAGGTGATCGGCGACGAGCACACCTTGATGCCCGACGGGCTGGAGCTGCTCGCAGCCGCTGAGCAGCTCGTGGCGGACGGGTTCGTCGTGCTGCCGTATACGACCGATGACCCGATACTGGCTCGCCGTCTCGAGGACATCGGCTGCGCGGCGGTGATGCCGCTCGGCTCGCCGATCGGGAGCGGCATGGGCATCGCCAACCCCTACAACATCTCCTTGATCTGTGGGCAGGCGGGCGTGCCCGTCGTCCTCGATGCCGGGGTGGGCACGGCGTCGGATGCCGCGCTGGCGATGGAGCTTGGCTGCGCGGCGGTGCTCTGTGCGAGCGCGGTCTCGCGTGCCGAGAACCCTGTCGCGATGGCGGAGGCGATCGCCGCGGCGGTGCATGCGGGCCGCGCGGCGCGTCTCGCGGGGCGCATTCCGCGGCGCGAGGTCGCTAACGCGTCGAGTCCGCGCGAGGGAATGGCGAATCTCGCCGCGGGCTAACCTGTCCTGCTCGGTGACGCCACGACATTTCCTTACCGGCACGGAGCTGAGCGCGGACGAGCTCGCAGCGCTGCTCGGTCGCGCGGCCGAGCTCAAGCTGGCACCGTGGGGCTCGCTTGCGCTCGCCCATCGTCAGATCGGTCTCGTCTTCGAGAAGCCCTCGACTCGGACCCGCGTCTCCTTTGAGGTCGGTGTCGTCGAGCTTGGAGGCCATCCACTCCTGCTGCGCGGCGACGAGCTGCAGATCTCGCGCGGGGAGGCGCTGCGCGACACCGCATTGGTCCTGTCCCGCCACCTCGACGCGGTTGGCGTGAGGACGGGGCCGCATGCGGCGCTCGAGGAGCTCGCCCGCCACAGCACGATTCCCGTCTTCAACATGCTCACGGCTGAGCATCACCCTTGCCAGGCGCTGGCCGACCTGCTGACGCTGCGCGAGGCATACGGCACGCTCGCCGGCTTGCGTCTCGGCTATATCGGCGACGGCAACAACGTGGCTCGGTCGCTCGCTCTGCTCGGATCGCTCGCCGGCGTTGAGGTGGTGGTCGCATCACCCGAGGGCTACGAGCTCGAAGCCGATTGCGGCGCCACGCTCGTCCGCGATCCAGCAGAGGCGGCGCGCGGAGCTCACGCGCTCTACACCGATGTCTGGGTGTCGATGGGCGATGAGAGCGAGGCCGCGGAGCGGCGAGCGAGCTTCGCCGCCTACCACCTCGACGACGCGCTGCTGGACCTCGCGCGCCCGGAGGCGTTTGCGCTACACGACCTGCCTGCCCACGCGGGTGAGGAGATCAGCGCAGAGGTTCTCTACGGGCCGCGCCAGCGGATCTGGGATCAGGCCGAGAATCGCCGGCACGCCCAGAAGGCGCTGCTCGAATGGCTGCTCGCATGAGCGTCGGCGCGAGCAGTCGCCCGGCGGTCGGTGACGAGCTCGAGCTGCGCATCGATTCGCTCGCGTTCGGCGGCGCCGGCGTCGCGCGCTCGGGCGGCTACGTCGTGTTCGTCGACGGCGCTTTCCCCGGCGACCTCGTGCGTGCTCGCGTGCACCATCGAAAGCGCGCGTACGCCCAGGCGCGGGCGACGGCAGTGCTCGAGGGCGGGCCGGACCGCGTCGAGCCACTCGCTGATCATCCCGGCGCGCCTTGGCAGGAGCTCGCCTATCCGCGCCAGCTCGAGACCAAGCGCCAGCTCGTCGACGAGGCGCTACGGCGGATCGGGCATCTCGACGGCTTCCAGCTCGATCCGATCGTCCCCGCGGAGCAGCAGTGGCGCTACCGCAACAAGCTCGAGTACTCGTTCGGCGCCGCCGGCGACGGAACGCTCATCTGTGGCTTTCACGCCCCTGGCTCCTGGGAGCGGATCAACCACGTCGAGGACTGCCTGCTCGCCTCGGAGCGCGGTAACGAGCTGCGTCGTGAGGTGCTCGAGTGGTGTCGTGCGCAGGGACTGCAGCCGTTCGATCGCCGCGGGCACAGTGGCTTCCTGCGTAACCTCGTCGTGCGTGAGGGACGCCGAACCGGGCAGTTCCAGGTGCGTCTGATAACCGGGCCCGGCACGCTCGATCGCGACTCGCTCGCGAGTGCGGTGCGCGCCGACGGGGTTCTCTGGACACGCACCGGGGCGCTGTCGGAGACGACCGTCGGCGGTGACACGGAGCTGATCGCCGGCGTCGAGACGATCGAGGAGCGGATCGGCGAGCTCTCCCTGCGCGTCTCTGCCGAGGCCTTCTTCCAGACCAACACCGAGATGGCCGAGCGCCTCTACGCACTCGCTGCCCAGGCTGCCGAGCTGCAAGGCTGGGAGCGCGTTTTCGACTTGTTCTGCGGCACCGGCACGATCGGGCTCGGCCTGGCCGGCCGTGCCGGCCACGTGTACGGGCTCGACCTGGCCGAGCAGGCTGTCGCCGATGCGATCGCGAACGCCAAGCGCAACGAGATCCCCAACGCGAGCTTCTTTGCCGGAGACGTCCGGCTGGCGATGCGCGATCTGCAGCAGCGCGCGGGACGCCCCGATGTCGTGATCCTCGATCCGCCGCGCGCCGGCCTGTCGACGAAGGTCGTGCAGCGGGTCATCGAGGCGGCGCCGAAGCGCATCGTCTACGTCTCGTGCAACCCGAGCACGCTCGCGCCAAATGCCGCCCAGCTCGTGCAGGCTGGCTGGCGCCTGGAGCGGGTCACGCCGGTTGACATGTTCCCCCAGACGCCGCACATCGAGTGCGTCGCCGCGCTCAGTCGATGATCGTGCTCCTCGTCAGGAGAGCGGATCAGTACGGCGGCAGCGCTGCATACCAGTCGCCGAGTACCCGGAAGGCGCTCCAGAAGGCGCGCTTGCTCTGCTCTTCGTCGAGCGCGAGGTCGATGTTCGGCACGACCAGGGCGGATGTCTGGGAAGTCAGCTGCTGAAGGGTGCCCTCGATCATCTCGAGCTCTGCTGCGAGCGGGAGTGCGAGGTCGTTCAGCGCCTCGAGGGCGTCGGCGCCCATCACGACGATGATCTTCGGCGAGACGATCGCGATCTCCTCGGCGACGCGAGCGAGGCAGCTCGGATCGGCAAGCGAGCTGTCGGCGACGGGGCACTTGACGAACAGCGTCCCGTAGACGGCGAGGGGGTCGATCTGCAGGCGTCGCAGTGCCTTCATCAAGGCGTTGCCGGAGCGACCGTAGAACGCGACGCCCTCCTCGATCTCCGAGGGCATCGGCGCGTACTTGAGGAGCATCACGTCCGCTTGCGGATGGCCGGAGCCGAGCACCGGCATCAGCGAGCCGCGGGGGCAGCGGTCGCAAGACTGGATCTCCCGCGTCAGCAGGTTCAGCTCGCGGATCGCTCGGTCGAGGTAGCGCTCGCGGATCTCGTCGTCGGTGACGGGCATGGGCTCGATGATCTTCCCCGATGCGCGAGCTTGTCCTTGACCGTGCATCAGGACTTGCGCGTGGCGCGTCGCACGCGCCGTTCACGCCGGGCCCGGCGAGCGGCGGGCGGGGTCGCCTTGGTTTCGATGAACTTCAATGCCTGGACGTAGAAGAGGCTTGTCGGCTTCGTCACGATCTCCGCGCTGCGCAACGACTCGAGAAACTCGGCCGGCCCGTCGAAGTCGCGCATCCGCACACGTACCGAACCGAGTCCCGCGGCGACGTGAGAGTCGGATCCGGCGCCGGCGATCAGGCGGTACTTGGCGGCGAATCTCGCCGCCTCCTCGTTGAACGAGCTGATTGCGACCCGCGGGTTGAACACCTCGAGCGCATCGATCTCGTCGATGATCGTCAGCAGGTGCTCGTAGCCAGGCACGGCGTGGAGGCGGTCGAAGGGGTGGGGGACGTACACGAGCCCGCCCTGGCGGTGGATCTCAGCGACCGTCTGCTCGAGTGACAGGCCACGCGGGATCTTCTCCGTGAGGAACAGTCCGATCACCTCGCCCTGCGTCGCGGTCTTGACCTCCTCCCCAACGATCACCTTGATGCCCTCTGCCTTGCGCACAGCGTCGAGCGCCCCCGATATCTCGTTGTGGTCGGTGACGGCGATCGCGCCGAGCCCGGCCTCACGGGCGGTCGCCAGCAGCACCTCGACTGGCGTCGCGCAGTCCGGCGAGTGGTCGGTGTGCATGTGCAGATCGACGTCTATCAGCCGGCGGCGCAACAGGCGGCTCCGCAGCGCGGCGTTGCCTGCTCCGTCCCGCCTGTGACTCGCGACCGATGCGTAGACATCCTCGATCTCGTCTGTGACGCGGCTCCAAGAGAGACGGCTCCGCTGGGCCTCGCCGTTGCTACGCAGTCGTCGGAACAGTTGTTCGTCGGTGATCAGACGGGTGAGCTGGGCGGCGAGCAGGTCGGCGTCGCGGGCGTCGAACAGCAGTCCGCAGTCGCCTTCGGCGAGTGTCTCCTCGTAGACGGGCAGGCGCGAGGCGAGCGGTACTGCTCCCATCCCGAGCGCGGCGAGCGCTAGGCCGGGTGCCGGACTGGCCCCGTCAGAGGCAAGCACGACGATGTCCGCCGCGGCGAGCGCGTCGTCGCGGTCCAGCTCGTCCAGCCCCACGAAGTGCACTCTCTCGATGAGGTCGGCGCGCAACGGCACGCGGCTCGATGAGCCTCGTGCAGTGAGCACCGTCGCCTCCCAGTCGAGCTCGCGTCCCAGCCGGCGGAGCGCCCGCAAGAAGACTCGCAGCGCCGCTCGCTCCTCCTCCTCGACAAAGACGATCCGCGTTCTGGCCCCCGGCGCCTCGCGCGGGCGATCGAGGGTTCGTGTTCCGGGTGGCAGGACCCGGTAGGCGGCGGGGAAGTGCGCGGCCATCACCTCAGCGGTCGCCCGGTAGCTGGCAATCCTCGCGTCGAGCCGGCTGAAGAACAACTCGACGAAGCGTCTTGCCACCTGTGTCGAGATGACCCGCTCGGGAGGCGTGTGGAAGGTCGCGACGTTGAGCGAACGCGAGTGGCGCAGTGCGACGCTCGCGGTGCTCGGAGCGAACGGTTCGTGAACGTGGACGAAATCGAGCGGCAGCGTGCCGAGCAGCTCCTCGACGGTTCGTGCCACATCGACGCGCATACCGGTGCCGCGCCTGGCAGGGTTGCCGGCTCCGACCGAGACGACCTCGCCGGCGGCGAACAGCGTCGGGCTGCCGTCCGCGTTCCACAATCGTTGCGGCTGCTCGCGAGCGTCCCGCAGGGCGCGCCGCGACGCCGACGCGAGCCGCGGCGAGTGCGACGGCGCGACGATCAGGACGCGGTGGCCGCGCTCGGCGAGCACCTCCGCCACCCGCTCGACGTACTCACGCAGCTCTCCGCCAGCCTCCCACGGCTGCGGGGACACATGGGCGATCGCAAACGGCACGCCGGGAGCATACGACCGCAGCGACGCGGCTCAGTGCCGCCGCGTCGCTGCTAGCGCACGGCGCGCGTGCGCGCGGGCGCGTGTGGCTTGCTGGCTGGAAGGCCGGCGTAGCGCGTGATGAACTTCTCCGTGTCGAGCCGCGCGATCTCGTCGGGCCGCTGTCGATGCGGGGACTTCATCAGGTATGAGCTCGGTCCGTCCAGCTGGCCGGCGACGCCGTGGTTGAGCGCGAGCTTGCAGCAGCGCACGGCATCGATCACCACGCCGGCCGAGTTCGGCGAGTCCCACACCTCGAGCTTCATCTCGAGGTTGAGCGGGACGTCACCAAAGGCCTGCCCCTCGACGCGGATGTGCGCCCACTTGCGGTCCGTGAGCCAGGGGACGTAATCCGACGGACCGACGTGGATATCGTCGGCGGGGATCGCTTCGCCCATCACCGATGTCACCGCGTTGGTCTTCGAGATCTTCTTCGACTCGAGGCGCTCGCGCTCGAGCATGTTGAAGAAGTCCATGTTGCCGCCGACGTTGAGCTGCGAGGTGTGCGTGACCTTCACGCCGCGCTCCGCGAACAGCCGCGCCAGCGAGCGGTGCACGATCGTTGCGCCGACCTGCGACTTGATGTCGTCGCCGAGGATCGGCAGGCCGGCCTTCTTGAAGCGCCGGTCCCAGTAGTCCTCGCGGGCGATGAACACCGGGATGCAGTTGACGAACCCGCAACCGGCCTCGAGGATCTGCTCGACATACCACTTCGTCGCTTGCTCGGAGCCGACCGGGAGATAGGACACGACAACGTCGGTGTGCGTGTCGCGGAGGATCGAGACGATGTCGGCGGTCTCGCCGGGTGCCTTCGTGATCTTCTGTGAGAGGTACTTGCCGAGGCCGTCGTGCGTCATGCCGCGGTAGACGTGCACGCCGAGCGTGTCAGGCACCTCCGCAAACTTGATCGTGTTGTTCTGGCCTGACCAGATCGCCGCGCCGAGGTCCTTGCCGACCTTCTCGACATCGATGTCGAACGCCGCCGTGAACTCGACGTCGCGCACGTGGTAGCCGCCGAGGTTGACGTGCATCAGGCCGGGGACCGACTGGTTGGGGTCGGCGTCGCGGTAGTAGTGGACACCTTGCACGAGGGAGCAGGCGCAGTTGCCGACGCCGATGATCGCTACGCGCACCTTCTCGTGCTGGTAGCGCGCGCTGCCGTTTGTGGCGATTGTTGTCACGGTTCGATCCCTTCCTGGATGCGCTCGGAGTCTCTACACCAAAGCCGCACGGGGATTACACCGCAGACGGGCCGCGTAGAGAAGAACGGACATGAAAGATGCGTTGGAGGACAGTGATAGCGCTGAGCGCTGCGAGCACGTAGACGGCTGGCGCGAGCAGCGAGAAGTGCCCGAGCGACGCGCCGCGGGCCAAGATCAGGCCGATCGAGAGGATCGTGACGCGCACCGCGCGGGTTGCCAGTCCGACCTTGCATTCGACGCCCAGCGCCTCGGCGCGCGCACGCGTGTAGGACACCATCAGCGAGCCGAGCACGGCGATCACGACCGCTGCGACGGCGAGCTGGTCGTGCACCCGGGCGAAGTTCACGGCGACCGCCGTGAGCACGATCCCCTCCTCGCAGCGGTCGAGCGTCGAGTCGAGGAACGCGCCGAACGGCGTCCCCTTGCCGGACATCCGCGAGTAACGGCCGTCGAGCGTGTCGAGCACCGAGCCAACGATGAAAGCGATCCCGCCGAGGAAGAAGTAGCGCTCCCAGATGAGCGCCGCGGCGAGGACGTTGAGGGCCAGGCCGGTGAGCGAGATTGCGTTGGGCGTGAGGCGGGACTCGATCAGCCGGTTGCGCACGATCGTCCGCCGCTCGCCTGGGCTGCGTGGCCGCGTGGCTCGCTTCGGCGGCCGCGCGGCGGCCTTCGGTGCCGGCGCGCTCACGAGCCAGCCACGCGGGCGGCCGACGGGTCGGCGAACGCCCAGACGTGCGGCCGCACTCGCGCGAGCCGGCGTGCGACGATCGCGGCGACACCCGCGGTTGCCAGCCCGAGCACGGCGTCCAAGAAGAAGTGGTTGGCCGTGATCACCGTGACGAACGTGATCAAGACCGGCCAGAAGATCCACCAGGCGCGCACGACGTACGAGCGGGCGAGTCGCGCCAGCGGCCAGCCGAGCATCACCGCGAACGCGACGTGCATCGAGGGCACCGCGGCGTAGGGGTTGAAGAACGCCATGCTGACGGGACTGGTGTTGGCGCCGCCGGTGATGTAGGAGGTGGTGTCGACGAAGCCCCAGTTCGGCAGCAGGCGCGGCGGCATCGTCGGGAAGAAGGCGTAGCCGATCAGCCCGATCGCCATCGCGGCGAACAGCATGTTGCGGACGAAGTAGTAGCTGCGGTTGTGCACCAGGTAGAGGTACGCCAGCAAGCCGATGAGGATCGTCGTCTGGGCGTTGATGTAGATGTAGGTCGCGACCTCGATCAGCAGATGACTGCCCATCGCCCATGCCTGCACGTTCGGCTCGACGAAGACGTGCAGCGCCCGCTCGAACGAGATCACATCGGTGGCGTGGGTGTACGCGACCGCGCCGTTGTTGACAACGGCGCCTTCGACGAGGCGGTAGAGGAGGTAGGCCCCGCCAAACAGACCGACCTGACGAAGCACATCGACCCGGCCGTTTGGCAGCAGCCGCTCCCGCGGGACGGGGAGGCGACGCAACATCGTGAGCCCGCATCCTAACGGCATGCGGGCCGTTCTGGCGAGCGGGCGTAACGCGACGCAACGCGACGTTCATGCGCGCGAGGAGCGAGGATAGCCGCGTGGCGCCGGCGACCTGGACACCCCCGAGCAGGGCTCGCGTGAGGCGCGTTCGGGCGCGGCTGCGTGAGCTCTACGGGATCCCGTCGGCGGCCCCGCACGGCCGCCCGCTCGATGAGCTGATCCTCACGGTGCTCTCCCAGAGCACCAACGACCGCAACCGCGACGTCGCCTTCCGCGCCCTGCGCGAGCGCTTCGAGGGCTGGGAGGCGGTGCGCGACGCACCGTTGGAGGCGGTCGAGGAGGCGATCCGCCCGGGCGGCATCTCGAAGGTCAAGTCCCGCCGAATCCAGGAGATCCTCCGTGCGATCGGCGATCCGCTGAGCCTCGACTGGATGGCGAGCGCGCCGGTACAGGCCAGCCGCGACGCGCTGTGCGAGCTGCCCGGCGTCGGTCGCAAGACCGCAGCCTGCGTGCTGCTGTTCAGCTTCGGCCTGCGCGAGGTACCGGTCGATACGCACGTCTCGCGCGTAGCCACGCGTCTCGGGTTGCTGCGTCCCGGGGCGCCGTTCGAGGAGCAGCACGACGCGATGCTGGCGTTCACGCCACCCGGTGCGGAGCTCGAGCTGCACCTCAACCTGCTGCGCCATGGCCGCCGTACCTGCCACGCCCGCAACCCCGAGTGCTCCGCCTGCGCTCTGTCCCGAATGTGCCCGCGCGTCGGACTTGGCTAATGCAGACGCAGAAACCCCGGCAGGCGAGGTGTACGATATACACATCACACGCACAAACATCGACATCGATGACGCGCTGATCGAACGCGTGATGAAGCGGACGGGAGCGAGCACGAAGCGCGCTGCCGTGGAGCTCGCGCTGCGTCGTCTGGATGTGGAGCCGATGACGCGCGAGGAACTGCTCGCGATGGAGGGCAGCGGCTGGGAAGGAGATCTGGATGCGATGCGCTCGTGGCGCCCTCTGAGCCTGTGAGCCTGTGATCGTGTGATCCTGGTCGACAGTTCTGGCTGGGTCGAGTACCTGCGCGCCACCGGGAGTCCGGTCGGGAATCGAATGCGCGAGGCAGTCGAAGGCGGCGAGGAGCTCGCGACTGTCGGTGCGGTTGTGCTCGAGGTGCTGGCCGGCGCGCGGGATGAACGGCACGCCGCTCAGTTGGGCCGCGCCCTCGGCCACTGCGCCTACGTGGCGACCGACGAGCCCGCCGACTACGAGACGGCCGCCGCGATCTACCGGGAATGTCGACGCGCCGGGACGACGCCGCGCAAGATGCCCGACTGCCTGATCGCGGCTGTCGCTATCCGCACCGGTAGCGCGCTGCTTCACCGCGACAGCGATTTCGAAGCGATCGCCCGCCACGCTCCGCTCGAACTGCTCGCAGTCTGATCGCTGTGTGAGTCGTCGCCGCGCGATCGGCAACTGCGATCATGCGCTGGTGATCGTCGAGCACGCGCTGTTGCCGGTGAAGGCCGGGCAGGAAGCCGAGTTCGAGGCAGCCTTCGGCCAGGCCAGGGAGATCATCGCGGGCGCCGCCGGCTTCCGCTCGCTGACGCTGTCGCGCTGCATCGAGCGGCCCGGCTCGTACCTGCTGCTGGTCGAGTGGGAGCGGCTCGAGGATCACACCGAGGGGTTTCGCGGCTCCGAGCGCTTCGAGCGGTGGCGCGCCCTGCTGCATCATTTCTACGCCCCGACACCGATGGTCGAGCACTTCGAGCCGGTCGAGCGCGCGTAGAGCGCGCTATTAGCAGCGCTGGGCTGGGCGGCACGCGAGATTAAGCCTTCGGCCTGCTGCCCCACGAACCTCCTGTCGCGTGGTAGATTGCCGCGAAATCTCGACCGGGGGGGCTGGCGTGATGGGGGCTGCGCGTAGCGGGACGCTTAAGGGTCAGACCACGCGCAGCAAGCTGCGCATGGTCCTGCCGTTCGTGCTTGCACTGGGATTGGCGGCGGTCCTCGCCGGCTCCGCCGGGGCGGCGCCGACGGTGGTTTCCGCCTCGAAGCAGATCGACACCGGGGCCCCAGCGGGTCTTGGACTCGATTCGGTCGCGTGCCCGTCGCTCAGCCAGTGCACCGCCGTCGATGGTCGCGGTGCCGAGGTGACGTTCAACCCGGCTTCGCCTGGGACGCCGACTCCGGTCACGATTGACAGCGGCGCGAAGCTCTTGGGCGTTGCGTGTCCTTCGTCGAGCCAGTGCACCGCGGTCGACAGCATCGGCGCAGAGGTGACCTTCAACCCAACCGCGCCTGGGACCCCGACTCCGGTCAAGGTCGATAGCGGCGGGGGCCTGTTTGCCGTTGCGTGTCCGACCTCGAGCCAGTGCACGGCGGTTGGCGGGACCGGCACCCCCGCGCCCGTCGAGGTGACGTTCAACCCAACCGCCCCGGGCACCGCCGCGCCGTTCACGTTCACCACACCCGGCGCGTTCCTGACCGTGGTGGCGTGTCCGACCTCCAGCCAATGCACAGCCGCCGACAACAGTGGACACCTCGTCACGTTCAACCCGGCCTCGCCAGGCTCGGCGACGCCGGCACAGTGGTCTACTGACGCGGTGCCGATGAATGCACTGGTTTGTCTGTCGACCAGCGAGTGCGTCGGCACGCTTGACTTTTCCGAGTTTATGTTCAACCCGGCCTCGCCAGGTACCCCGACGATGACGACGATTGACAAGGCGTCGGAGACTGGGGTCGTGGGCGGTCTCGCGTGCCCGTCAGCGAACGTCTGCGTCGGCACCGATGGGAACGTGAACACGTTGGTCTTCAACCCGGCCTCGCCAAGCATGCCGGCGCCGTTCGCTCTGAGCACGACAAGCACTATGAAGTCGGCCGTGGCCTGCCCGTCATCGAGTCAGTGCACCGAGGTCGATCTCAACGGCGACGCGGCGACGTTCGACCCCGGCTCGGCGTCGTCGGGCGGCGGCTCGCCGACCGGGTCGCACGTGTCGGTCAAGGATCACGCCGACGTCATCATCGTCGGCGACGACGCGAAGGCAAAGGTCGGCGCGAGCGTCGATGCCAAGCTCAGCGGAACGCGGAGCAAGAGCGCGACGCTGACGGTCTCGGCGAGCCACACGTTCAAGTGGAACGTCGGCAAGCTCAGCACCGGCAGCTACACCGCGACGTTCAAGATCGGCGGCAAGCTCGTGAAGACCACGAAGATCAAGGTCGCGTAGGAGTCGGCGAGGACGGCCGCGAAAGCGGCCGCCCGCAGCCCCATCAGCCTTTCGGTAAGACCACGAACGCGATCACGGCGTACTGCGTCGCTGCGGCGGCGAGGACGAAGGCGTGGAACAGCTCGTGGTAGCCGAACACGCCGGGCAGCGGGTTGGGGCGCTCGCGGGCGTAGATGACGGCGCCGACGGTGTAGAGCACGCCGCTGACCACGACGGCGATGGTGGAGACCCAGCCGATCGTCGCGGGAAGCTGTGTCAGCGTGGCGATCGCGACCCAGCCGAGGCTGATCGCGCAGACCGACGAGACCCACTTCGGGTGCTCGGTCCAGACGAGCTGCACGATCGCGGCGGCGAGCGCGCCCGACCAGGCGACGCACAGCACGACGGTCGCGAGCGTTCCGTGCAGCGCGAGCAGCGCGAACGGCGTGTTGCTCGCCGCGATCAGGACGAAGATCATCACGTGGTCGAGCCGGCGCATCCAGCGCCGCGCCTTGGCTCGCCAGTCGACGCGGTGATACAGCGCGCTCGTGCCAAGCAGTCCCGACACGGCGGCTGCGAAGACCGCCGCGCCGAGGATCGCCCGCCCGCCGTGGGCGCTCGCGATCAGCAGCGCGCCGCACAGCAGCGAGATGTAGAAGCCCCACTCGTGGGATACGCCGCGCAGGCGCGGCTTGCGCTCATGGGTGGGAGTGCTCAGCGCCCACCTGCTTCGTGAAGCGTCAGCGTGCGCGGACCGACCACGCCACCAAGATAAGCGCTCAGTGGGTTGCGGCGGCGAGCTTCGCGCGCTGATGCTCGCGATCCACGCTCACGACGTTCCATACGAGGCCGAGCTTGGCGAGGATGAAGATCGCCCAACCGGAGGGGTCGAGCTGATACCAGCGCAGGCCGTGGTAGGCCGAGCGCGGGAAGGCGTGATGGTTGTGATGCCAGGCCTCGCCGAGGCTCGGCAGGGACAGCCAGAAGACGTTGGTCGAGTAGTCGCCGGTGTCGAAGCGCCGAGTGCCGAAGAAGTGGCAGATCGAGTTGATGCTCCAGGTGACGTGGTGGACCAGGAAGACGCGCACCAGGCCCGCCCACAACAGGGCCTCCAGCGCGGCGGTCAGTGAGCCGCCCCAGGCGTAGCCGGCCACGAACGGGAGTGCGAGGGTCGCGAAGACGATCAGCGGGAAGGAGCGGTGGATCCGGCGCATCCCGGCGTCGCCGGCGAGGTCCGGGCAGTAGCGGTGCTTCTCGGCACGGCCGTTGGTGGCGAACAGCCAGCCGATATGGGCGTGGTAGAGGCCGCCGATCATGCCGACGACGCCGGAGCCGCGGCCGACGTGGGGCGAGTGCGGATCGCCGTCCTCATCGGAGAACGCGTGGTGCTTGCGGTGGTCGGCGACCCAGGCGAGGACCGGGCCCTCGACCGCTAGCGAGCCCATCACCGCGAGCGCGTAGTGCAGCGCCTTTGACGTGTCGAAGGCGCGATGGGTCAGGTGGCGGTGGAAGCCGATCGTGACGCCGAACGCGCTCAGCGCGTACATCACGACGAAGATCACGATGTCGCGGGTGTGCAGGAACGTGCCCCAGGCGAAGATCGCCGCGAGAATCGTCGCGGCGAACGGGACGAAGACGGCCGCGATGTTGACGTTGCGCTCGAGCCGGGTCACTGGAGATGAGAGTACCGTTGTCGGGCGAGGGTTTCTTGGGACGGGGCGAACGCAGAAGCGCAAAACTTGTCATGAACCATCAAGAACTGCCATTGGAGCGTCCCTGGCAGGCGCTTGATCCAGCGGTGCGCGACATCGTCGCGCCCGTGATCGGCGACGTCGCCGAGGAGATCACCGCCGCGATCGCGCAGTCCAACGACGAGTACCGCGCACCGATGACCGGGGCGTTCGGGCGCGGCGTGCGGACCGCCATCGAAGGGACGCTGCGCCAGTTCCTCGAGCAGATCGGCCAGCCGGCGGCCGGCGTGCGGCCGGGGCGCGATGTCTACATCGCGCTGGGGCGCGGCGAGTATCGGGCGGGGCGCCGGCTCGACGCGCTGCAGGCCGCCTACCGCCTCGGGGCGCGCATCGCCTGGCGGCGGATCTCCGCCGTCGCTCGCGACGCCGGCCTCGACGCGGCCACGCTGTCGCTGCTCGCCGAGTCGATCTTCGCCTACATCGATGAGGTGTCGGCCGAGTCGGTCGAGGGCTACGCGAGCGAGCAGGCGGCGAGTGCGGGGGAGCGCCAGCGAGCCCGCCAGGCGCTCGTGCGCCGCGCCGTGCTCGGCGAGCTCGACGACGCGCAGGCCCGTGAGGCGGCCCGCGCGGCCGATTGGGAGCTGCCCCGGCGGCTCGCGGCGATTGCCGCCGACCATCACGATGCGGAACGGCTCGCGACGCTCGTCGGCGAGGGGTCGATCGCGGCACGGATCGACGACCTCGTCTGTGTCCTGATTGGGGACCCGCAGGCTCCGGGGCGGCGCGAGCGACTGGCGCGGATGCTGATCAGCGGGCATGCGGCGCTCGGGCCGAGCGTCGCTGTCGGCGAGCTGCCGCGCAGCTGGGGACGGGCACTGCGCTGCGTTCGCCTGCTGCAGGCGGGCGTGCTGCCGGCCGGCCGGCTCGTGCTCGCCGACGAGGCGCTCGGTGCGCTCGCGCTGTTTGCCGACACGGTGCTGCTGCGCGAGCTCGCCGAGCAGCGCCTGGCGCCGCTGGAGGGCCTCACGCCGGCCGCGCGTGCCCGGCTGGAGGCGACGCTGCTGGCGTGGCTTCGCTGGCAAGGCAACGTGCCCGCCGTCGCCGGGGAGCTGCACGTGCACCCGCAGACCGTTCGCTACCGCCTAGCGCGGCTGCGCGAGTGCTTTGGCGAACAGCTCGATCAGCCGGACGCGCGGTTCGAGCTGGAGCTGGCGCTGCGCGGGCGGGCCGGGCCCGGCGCGGAGGGCTCCAACTAGGTAACAGCGTGTGCCTCCGGCGCGCGTCATACTCGCCTGTGCAATCCGCCATCGCCACCGGGAGGAGCACATGACCCGCCGCCGCCGTCTTTCCGTCACGCTGGGCGTCGTCGCTGCACTCGCCAGCGCCGGCACCGCGCTCGGTGCCGTGGTCACGCCGCCGGCCGGGACGCCCAATCTCGCGCTCATGGCAATCCAGCCGTCAGACCTGACCGCCGGCGCGGTCATCGGCGGACAGAACTATGTGACGCCCCCGACCGGCTTCACGGCGGACTACGGGAGCTACTTCAGCACGTCCGCGACCCCTGATGGGGTCAGCTACTACGACCTCGAGGACTACGTCGCGCTCGCGCCGAGCTCGACTCTCGCAAACGAGTTCATTGCGGCCGAGACGCAGAGCGTGACATCCCACAAGGGCCGCAAGGCGTTCGTCAAGGCCTCGATCAAGCAGGCCGGCAAGAAGGCGCACCTCGTTGCCAAGGACTTCAAGTTCAGCGGCGCCGGCAGCATGGGCGTCGGCACCGACTCGTTCGTCGAAACGCTCACGATCACGGTCAAGCACAAAAAGGTCCGCGAGGTCCTCGCTTGGTTCAACGTCGGCAGCGTCTCGGCGAGCCTTCTGCTCGTCGGCGAGACGAACGAGAAGATTCCCCAGTCCGACGCGATACTGCTCGCCACGGCGATGGACACGCACATCAACGCGGTTCTCTCCGGTGCGACGGGTCCCAGCGGCACCACCGGCGCAAGCGGCGCAACGTAGGGCGGAGGGCGGCCGCTTGTTGCGCGCCGCCGCCGCACTCGCATCTGAGGCTCTCGGGGACCGCGCTGCGGTGGCGAGCGCGGACGGCCGGCGGTGTTGACGACCCGCGTAATATCTTCTACACTCGCACTCAGATTTATTGCGGAGCCATCAAGGGAGTCAGAAACACATGGGCAAGACCATCGGAATCGACCTGGGTACGACGAACTCGTGCATGGCGGTGCTCGAGGGCGGTGAGCCAACCGTCATCGAGAACGCCGAGGGTGGGCGGACCACCCCTTCGGTAGTCGCCTTCGCCCCCTCCGGAGAGCGGCTCGTCGGGACGGTGGCCAAGCGCCAGGCTGTCACCAACCCGCAGAACACGATCTTCTCGATCAAGCGCTTCATGGGGCGCAAGGAGAGCGAAGTCGGCGAGGAGGAGTCGATCGTCCCCTACAAGGTCGTCACCGGCCCCAACGGTGACGCGCGTGCCGAAGCCGGCGGGAAGGACTACTCGCCGCCGGAGATCAGCGCGATGATCCTGCAGAAGCTGAAGGCCGATGCCGAGGCCTACCTTGGCGAGAGCGTCGACGGCGCCGTGATCACGGTGCCCGCGTATTTCAACGACGATCAGCGTCAGGCGACGAAGGACGCCGGGAGGATCGCCGGTCTCGACGTCAAGCGGATCATCAACGAGCCGACCGCCGCCGCGCTGGCCTACGGGCTCGACAAGGAGTCCGACCAGACGATCCTTGTCTTCGACCTCGGCGGCGGCACGTTCGACGTGTCGGTGCTCGAGATCGGTGACGGCGTGTTCGAGGTGAAGTCCACCGCGGGTGACAACCATCTCGGCGGCGACAACTTCGACAAGGCGATCGTCGACTGGCTCGTCAGCGAGTTCAAGCGCGACCAGGGGATCGACCTGCAAGCCGATCCGATGGCGCTGCAGCGGCTCTACGAGGCGGCGGAGAAGGCGAAGATCGAGCTCTCCACGACCCAGGAGACGCAGATCAACCTTCCTTTCATCACCGCCGACCAGAGCGGCCCCAAGCACCTCGACGCGCGATTCACGCGCGCCAAGCTAGCCGAGCTCACGAGCTCGTTGCTGGACCGTGTCGTGGCTCCAGTGCGTCAGGCGCTGGGCGACGCGAAGGAGAAGGGCGCCGCGAAGATCGATCACGTGGTCCTCGTCGGCGGCATGACACGGATGCCGGCCGTGCAGGAGAAGGTCAAGGAGCTGACCGGCAAGGACCCGCATCGCGGGGTCAACCCCGATGAGGTCGTCGCGGTCGGCGCGGCGATCCAGGCAGGCGTGCTGGCCGGTGACGTGAAGGATGTCCTGCTGCTCGACGTGACCCCGCTGACGCTCGGCATCGAGACCAAGGGCGGGGTGTTCACACGCTTGATCGAGCGCAACACGACGATCCCGACGCGCAAGGCCGAGGTCTTCTCGACCGCCGAGGACAACCAGCCCTCGGTCGAGATTCACGTGCTCCAGGGCGAGCGCGAGATGGCCAACTACAACAAGTCGCTCGGCAAGTTCCAGCTGACCGGCATCCCCCCGGCGCCGCGTGGTATCCCGCAGGTCGAGGTCGCGTTCGACATCGACGCAAACGGCATCCTCAGCGTCTCGGCCAAGGATCTCGGGACCGGCAAGGAGCAGAAGATCGAGATCAAGGCCGGCTCCGGACTGTCGGACGCCGAGATCAAGAACATGGTCGCCGACGCCGAGACGCACGCCGAGGACGACCGCAAGGCGCGCGAGCTGGCGGAGGCGCGCAACAACGGCGAGAACGCCGCCTATCAGGCCGAGCGCCAGCTGAAGGACCTCGGTGACACCGTCGACGCTTCCTCCAAGGAGCAGATCGAGGAGGCGGTCAAGGCGCTCCGGGAGGTGCTCGAGGGTGACGATCCGGCGGCGATCAGCGTGCGGACCGACGCGCTCAACACCGCATTCCACAAGGTCTCGGAGGCGATCTACGAGCGGGCCGCCGCGGCCGGTGACGCCACCGAGAACGGAGCGAGCACCGATGGGGCGGCGTCCGGCGACGAGGATGTCGTCGACGCCGAAGTGGTCGACGAGTCGAGTCAGTAGCGATGGGCGAGCACGAGGCCGCGGCTGCCGAGGATTCCGTCCTCGGCACCGCGGCGGCCCAGAACGCAGAGCCGGAGCAGAACGGTGGGCGCGAAGACGCCGCCGGCGCGGCCTTGGTGGAGCCGGACGGTGAGCAAGGAAGCGACGATCCCGCGGCGGAGGAGGTCGAGTTCGACCTGGAACAGCTGACCAGCAAGGCTGCCGAGCGCGACGAGTACCTCGCGCTGGCGCAGCGCACCCAGGCCGACTTCGAGAACTATCGCAAGCGCATGGTGCGCGAGTCGGCGGCAGCCGAGGCTCGCGGCACCGGCCGGCTTGCTCGTGAGCTGCTGCCGGCGCTCGACAACCTCGAACGCGCGCTGGCGTCCGCCTGCGCGCCCGCCGCGCCGCCGACCGACGACGGCGAGCCGCCGCGCGAGCCCGACGTGCAGCTGATCGAGGGGTTGCGGCTGGTGCAGCGCGAGCTGCTCAGCACGCTCCAGCGAGTTGGCATCGAACGCTACGGTGAGCCGGGTGAGCGCTTCGATCCCGCGTTCCACGAGGCGGTAGCCCAGCAGCCGTTCGACGGGCACGACAGCGGCGCGATCGTCGAGGTCTACCAAGCGGGCTATCGGCTCGAAGCCACGGTGATCCGGCCGGCACGCGTCCTGGTCGCCGCGTAGGGGGTCGTGGGCAATGGCTGCGAGGAAGGACCCCTACACCGTCCTTGGCGTCGATCGCAAGGCCTCCCCCGAGGAGATCAAGAAGGCCTACCGCAAGCTGGCGCGGCGCTACCACCCGGACCGCAACCAGGGCGACGCGACGGCAGAGGCTCACTTCAAGGAGATCAACGAGGCCAACGACGTGCTCAGCGATCCCGAGAAGCGGGCGGCGCTCGACCGCGGCGAGGGGCTGTTTGGCGGGATGCGCGGCGCGAACCCGTTCGGAGGCGGCTTCGACGGCGGCTCGTTCAGCGACATCCTCTCGAACCTCTTCGGCGGTGGCGGTGGTGGTGGCGGCGGCGGCGCTCGCCGCGCGCGACCCCAGCCAACCCGCGGGCGCGACCTCGAGGCGACGCTCCAGATCAGCTTCGACCAGGCCGTCACGGGCGGCCAGGTACCGCTCGCGGTGCCAACGTCGGTGCGCTGTGCCACCTGCTCGGGAACGGGCGCCCGCCCGGGCACGAAGCCGGTCGTCTGCCCGGTGTGCCAAGGACGCGGTATCGAGTCTCAAGGGCAGGGCATGTTCTCGATCTCCCAACCGTGCTCGCGCTGCGGCGGTCGCGGCACGATCATCGAGGAGCCGTGCCCGACGTGCTCCGGCAACGGCGCGACGCGGTCGGTCAAGCGCTACCGCGTCAACATCCCCGCTGGCGTGCACGACGGCAGCCGCATCCGCCTTCCCGGCAAGGGCGAGCCGAGCCAGAACGGCGGACCCGCCGGCGACCTCTACGTGATCACGCGCGTGACACCGTCACCGGTCTTCAAGCAGAAGGGCGAGCATCTCGAGGTCGAGGTTCCGATCACCGTCGTCGAGGCGCTGCGCGGCGGCGAGATCGAGGTGCCGACGCTGACGGGCTCCAAGCGGCTGCGCGTCCCACCGGGTACCCACCACGGAACCGTTCAGCGGCTGCGCGGTGAGGGGCCGCCCCGGCTCTCCGGCGAGGGCCACAGCGACATCCACTACCGCTTCGTGATCGACCTGCCCGACGAGCTCGACGAGACGCAGAAGAAGGCGGTCGAGGCGCTCGCCAAGACGATCGACGGCGACCCGCGCAAGAAGCTGTTCACCCATGCGGGTGGCGGCACCCATGCGCCCACCGGCGAGGGAGCTGGGAAGTGAGCCGGCCCGAGCGTGACCGCCCGCGGCGCACGACGCGCGTCGACGTCGCCGTCGATCGCGGCGTGTTCATGATCTCGGTCGCTGCCGAGCTCGCCGAGATGCACCCGCAGACGCTGCGGATGTACGAGGCGCGCGGGCTGATCGAGCCGAGCCGCTCGCCAAAGGGGACACGGCTCTACTCGCAGGACGACGTCGAGCGGCTACGCCGCATCCAGCAGATGACGGCCGATCTTGGCCTCAACCTCGCCGGCGTCGAGCGCGTGCTGGCGCTCGAGACCGAGCTCGACGCGGCGCACACGCGACTCGCCGAGCTCGAGCTGGAGGCCGAGCGCGCGCGGGCTGAGATGGCTGCGGAGCTCGAGCGCGTGCGCCGCTCGTTCCGCGCCGAGATCGTTCCCTACACCGGCTCGACCGATCTGGTTCGCCGCGTGGACGCCGTTTCACAGTTGGGGCGGCGCGCAAGGAAGCGCGACCGCTGAGCGGTTGGCGCGGGCGACCTGGGCTACCTACCGGCGATCTCGCCGAGCCGGATCTCCCAGGCCTCGATGCTGGTGGTGGCGAGCAGCCCGCTTGCCGTCCAGGGATCGGCGCTCAGCCGGGCCTCGACGTCCTCCTCGCGCTCGGCGTCGACGATCAGCAGAGCCCCATGTTCGAGCGTCCCGGCGAGCAGCAGAAACCCCTCGTCGTGGAGCGCGTCCATGCACGCGGCGTGCTCCGACCAATCCCGCTGGGCGCTCAGCGGCAACGCGTCCTGCCAGCCGGCGCCTCGCTGACGAGTGACGACGTAGATCACGGCGGCTGTCCTCCGTTTGCTTCGAGCTTCGCAGTCCCTTCAACGGCTGGGCGCCAGTGTCGCGCTTGTACGCACGCAGCGCAACTTCACCGGCGTGGGCGCGCGTCTGCGCGACATCCCGGGCGCGGTCAACGTTTGAGGCGTGTGAGGCTGATGGGCTGCCACCGCGAAGGGTGCCGATGCGCCGTCTGACCACGTTGTTGGCGGCCGGCGCGTGTCTGGCCGGAGGCGCTGCGGCGGCTGCGCTCGCCGCCAGCAGCGCGTCGGCGTCCTCGACGGCGTCGGCCGCGAGCGCCACAGCGACGAGCGACCTCGCCGCGCTGCCCGACGGCGCCTGGGGCGTGTCGGCCTACGACGGCTACGTCGTGTTCAGCGCGCGGGCCGCGACCGGCGGCGATTGGCAGCTGATGGTCTGGAACGACGGTGCGATCACGACACTGCCCGTGCCGCCGCGATCTGTGCCGTTCGACGCCGACATCGGCCCGGATGCGAACGGCGATCCGGAGGTCGTCTACTCGCAGTGCGCGACGTACCCGCCTTACCAGGAAAGCTGGAATACGTATGGGGATGGAGATGGGCTGGGCGACATCGACTGGGCGCGGGCGCGCGGCTGCAGGATCTGGGAGCTCAGCCCCCTGGGTGGTGCACCGGCGCTCGTAAGCGGGATCTCCAGCCCGGCAGCGTCCGACACGGTGCCGGCGATCTGGCGTGGCGCGATCGCGTTCGCGAGGGTTGCGGCGCACGCTTCTCCGCGCGTCCCGACGATCTACCTCTGGCGGGCCGGCAAGCCCTTGCGCACACTGCCTAGCGGCGCCCCGCCCTGTCCCGCGGGCGTGAGTTGCCCAAACGGGCAGGCGTGGCCGCTATCGATGTCGCTTGACGGCCAGCTTCTCGCGATCGACTGGGAGTTTGCCGGCTATCACGTCATGAACGCCGGCTGTACTCCGACCGGGGGTGCGATCTGGGAGGTCCTCGCGGACGAGCTCAGGACCGGCGAGCAAACACTCGTCGAGACCGGCGATGCCGGGAGCTGCAACGGTGGTGGCATCTCACTCCCGGGGTCCCCGAGCGCGGTCGGCGGATCGATCCGCTACTACTGGCGCCAGGCGAGCGACGGCGCCTATGCCACGACGCAGCTCATGTCGTTCACACCGGCGAGCGGGAAGTGGCGGACGGCTCAGTTGGCCCCGGGCCCAGCGGTGCCGGTCGTCCAGCTGTGGATCACAGCCGTCGCGGCCGACGGACCGACCACATACTGGGTCAGCTACACGCCCCAGGTGGATACGTTGAACGACGGTGTCGTTTCCAGTCTCATGGTCGACCAGCCGCTTGGGCTGTGTGATCCGTCGCCGCTCACGAACCCCTACTTGGCGGGGACCTGCGAGCTCGAGGCGAGCAGCGACGCCGCGTTTTCGGCGTCGTCGCACACCTATTGGCTGTGTCCGGACGTCTTCTATTACCTCCACTTCGGTACCTCGCGACCGCCACCCCCGGCCACCTGCAACAACCACCCGGGCATCGTGGTCCACTAGTCCGCGCAGGCCGTTGCGCCGGCGCACGCGCTCAGGCTGGTTCGAGCTCGCGACCCTCGGCAAGCTCGACGCTGACCCCCACAACCGGCCGCGCAAACGCGACCTCAGCGGTGGCTGAGGCGAAGACAGCGCGCCCGCGCTCAAAGGCCTCGTAGCCGTCGCTGGCCTCCACGGCACACGTGACGTCGATCGTGCCGCGCGCACTCACTCGAACACCCGCAGCGCCGAGCACCCGGCGAGCCGGTCGAGTTCCGCGTCGGCGTGCAGGATCGGCGTGCCGGTCCGGATGCAGACCGCGGCGACGAGGTAGCGCAAGGCGTCGGAGGTGGCGCCGCGCCCGCCCCACGCCGCCCGCCGCAGTGACGCCGCCAGCACGAAGTCATCGATGCTCTCCAGACGCAGCACGATGAACGCGCGCAGCGCCCGCTCGAGCGCCGGCGCGTCCTCGCGCGCGCCGGCGAGCAGCTCGTAGAGCACGATGTCGGTGACTGCGATCGGCGCCCCCGCGTCGATCAGCTCGTGCAGCCGATCCACCTGCGGCGTGTGGGCGTGGGCGAAGAAGTCGCTCCATACGCCCGTGTCGACCACCACGGCTGCCTCGCGGCCGTCCGCGTCGAAGATCTCCCGCCCGCCGCCGCGCTCCACAGTGCCTCCTCCGCCGGCGCCCTCCCGACCTGGACAACCCCGCAAGATCTGCTACGCTCACACTTAGATTTACATGCAGCCCGAACGCTTCACAATCCGCTCGCAGGAGGCCCTCGCCACCGCGGTTCGCCTCGCCCAATCGCGCGGCAATCCGCAGACCACGCCCGCCCACCTGCTCGCGGCCTTGCTCGAGGACGCCCAGGGCATCGCCGTCGCGATCCTCGGCAAGCTCGCCGCCGATCCCGTCAAGATCCGCGCGCAGCTCGACGCGGCGCTTGCCGCGCTTCCGGTCATCAAGGGTCAGGCTGCGGAGGCGCCGGCGCTCGCAAGCGAGCTTGCCGCCGTGCTCAACACCGCTGACGGCGAGGCGCGCGCGCTATCCGATGACTACGTCTCGACCGAGCATCTGCTGCTCGCCGTCAGCGCTCACCCCGGAGCGGCCGGCGACGCGCTGCGCGCCGCCGGCGTGACGCACGACAAGGTGCTCGCCTCGCTTCAGGAGGTCCGCGGGACGGGCCATGTCACCGACCAGAACCCGGAGGAGCGCTTCCAGGCGCTCGAGCGCTACGGCCGCGACCTCACCGCTGCGGCGGCCGAAGGCAAGCTCGACCCGGTGATCGGCCGCGACCAGGTCATCCGCCGCGTGATCCAGATCCTCGCGCGCCGCACCAAAAACAACCCGGTGCTGATCGGCGAGCCCGGCGTCGGCAAGACGGCGGTCGTCGAAGGCCTCGCACGGCGGATCGTCGACGGCGACGTGCCGGAGTCGCTACGTGATCGCCGCGTCATCGCGCTGGACATCGGCGCGCTGCTCGCCGGCGCCAAGTACCGGGGGGAGTTCGAGGACCGCCTCAAGGCGGTGCTCGCCGAGGTCGCGCAGGCCGCCGGCACCGTGATCCTGTTCATCGACGAGCTGCACACGATCGTCGGCGCGGGCGCGGCTCCGGGGGCAGTTGACGCCGCCAACCTGCTCAAGCCGATGCTCGCGCGCGGCGAGCTGCGCGCGGTCGGCGCGACGACGCTCGACGAGTACCGCAAGCACATCGAGAAGGACGCCGCGCTCGAGCGCCGCTTCCAGCCGGTCGTCGTCGATGAGCCGTCGGTCCCCGACACGATCGCGATCCTCCGCGGGCTGAAGGAGCGCTACGAGAACCATCACGGCGTGCGCATCCAGGACAGTGCGCTGATCGCCGCGGCCGAGCTGTCGCACCGCTACATCGCGGACCGCTTCCTCCCCGACAAGGCGATCGACCTGATCGACGAGGCGGCGTCGCGGCTGCGGATCGAGATCGACTCGCTGCCGACGGAGATCGACGAGGTCGATCGCGCCGTCACCGGTCTGCAGATCGAGCTGGCTTCGCTGGCGAAGGAGACCGACGAGTCCTCGGCGAAGCGCCGCCGCGCGATCGAGGCGGAGCTCGCCGAGCAGCGCGAGCGCTCCGCGGCGATGAAGACGCAGTGGCGGGCCGAGAAGGCCGCGATCACGACGATCTCCGACACCAACAAGCAGCTCGAGCAGGCTCGCGAGGAGGCCGACCGCGCCGAGCGCGCCGCCGACTACGCGCGCGCCGCGGAGCTCCGCTACGGGACGATCCCCGAGCTCGAGCGCCAGCTCTCAGCCGGCGAGGCAGCCCCCTCCTCGCCGCGCCGCGCCGTCTTCCTCAAGGAGGAGGTCGATGCCGAAGACGTCGCCGAGGTCGTCGCGACCTGGACCGGGATCCCGTTGACCCGCCTGCTCGAAAGCGAGGTGGCGAAGCTGGTCCACATGGATGAGCGCCTCCACGAGCGGGTCATCGGTCAGGATGAGGCGGTCGACGCCGTCGCCTCGGCGATTCGCCGCGCCCGCGCCGGCCTGTCTGACCCGACGCGTCCGATCGGCTCGTTCCTCTTCCTCGGCCCGACCGGCGTCGGCAAGACCGAGCTGGCCCGCGCGCTCGCCGAGTTCCTCTTCGACACCCAGGACGCGATGGTGCGGATCGACATGTCGGAGTACATGGAGAAGCACAGCGTCGCGCGGCTGGTCGGCGCGCCGCCCGGCTACGTCGGCTACGAGGAGGGCGGTCAGCTGACCGAGGCGGTCCGCCGCCGCCCCTACGGCGTGATCCTGCTCGACGAGATCGAGAAGGCCCACCCCGAGGTCTTCAACACGCTGCTCCAGGTGCTCGACGACGGTCGCCTGACCGACGGCCAGGGCCGCACCGTCGACTTCAAGAACGTCGTGCTGATCATGACCTCGAACATCCGCGCCGCCGACGGCGACGTTCGCGAGGCGCTCCGGCAGCACTTCAAGCCGGAGTTCATCAACCGCCTCGACGAGGTCGTCGTCTTCGCCCCGCTGTCGCGCGAGCAGCTCGGCGAGATCGTCGCGCTCCAGCTCCACCGCGTCGCCGACATGCTGTCGGCTCGCGGCATCACCCTCGATCTGACCGATGACGCGACGACGCTGCTCGGCGACCTCGGCTACGACCCGGTCTACGGCGCCCGCCCGCTCAAGCGGGTGATCCAGAAGCAGCTCGTCGACCGTCTCGCGATCGGGCTGCTCGACGGCACCTACCGCGACGGCCAGACGGTCCGCGTCGAGGCGGTCGGCGGCGAGATCTCCTTGAGCAGTGCCGGCGCGACCGCGCCCGCCCACTCCTGAGCCGATCCTTTGGTGGCGTCTGTGTGGGGCGCGAGCGGACGCTTCACGAAGCAGCGTCCTCGATAACGCCTTCGTCACAGTGGGGTCACGGCATCGTCACGGCACGGCGCGCCGGCGCTCCTAGCTTCTCCGGGACCGGGGGAATTCCATGTTCGACCTAGGAGAAGACATGTTGCGAAGGGACCATGCCATCCGAGGACGCCGCGTGAGCCGGCGACTCGTTGCCGCCGCCACAGTGACGCTGGCCGTCGGCTTTGCAGTCGCGAGCGCCTACGGCGATGTGCCGTTCTGGGGCTCGTCGTCCACCGACCTATACCCGGGCAACCTGCTGGTTGCCACCAGCACCTACCAGATCCCGAGCATCACGCCGGGCGTGACCGAGCTGCCGACCGGCTGCGGTGCCGCTGGCGACCCGTGCACGCCGGCGGTGGCCGACGGCACCTACCCGTACGTCTTCAACAACGACTCGGCTGACGGCAGCTTCGGCGTCAGCTCGCCGATCATCCTCGACCAGGTCGACCCGTACAGCGGCCGGCTGATCAACACGATCCCCGTCCCGACGAGCGATCTGGTGACCAGCTTCTCCTCCAAGTCTGAGCTGGCGCTCAACCTGTCGACAAGCGGCCGCTACGTGTCGTTCATGGGCTACGCCGCGCCGAGCGCTGCGCTCGACGTGTCGGCGTCCAACGCGCCCGGCGAGGTCGATCCGACCAACCCCGTTTCGACCAGCTACTACCGCACGGTCGCGACGCTCGACAGCCAGGGACAGTTCCACTTCACCGAGACCAACGCCTACACCGGCGACAACGGCCGCGCCGCGATCCTCGCCGACAGCCCGGGCAGCAATCCGGTGATCTTCACCGCCGGCAACGCCGGTAACGGCAACGCCAGCTTCCCGACTCCCGGTGGCACGACACAGTTCCCTGGCGTCGTCCTCGGCGCGGGGGCGCAGTCGGTCGCGCCGTCGATCGGCTCGGAGGCGTTCCAGAATCCGGGGGCGCCGACACCGGTCGGCAGCTTCGACGTCACGCAGCTCGGCGACAAGCAGGACAAGATCGGCAAGGACGACAACTTCCGCGGGATGACGATCGCGGGCAACGTCCTCTACTACGCGAAGGGCAGCGGCAGCAACGGCGTCAACACCGTGTACTTCGTTGACACCACCGGCAAGGCATGCCCGAGTGGCGTCGGTCTGCCGGCGTCCGGTGCGGCGCTGCCGAGCTCGCCGCTCGCCTACAACGCCGCGACGATCGCGGCAGGCGGGCCGCTACCGAGCGACATGTGCATCCTCAAGGGGTTCCCGACGGCGCTCGCCAAGAAGGCGAACCCGCTCGCGTACCCGTTCGGCATCTGGTTCGCCAACCCCGACACGCTGTACGTCGCCGACGAGGGCGACGGCACCAACACGTACTCGACGACCACGGGCACCTACACCGACGCGGCGGCTCAGACCATGGCCGGTCTGCAGAAGTGGGTCTTCGACGCCACGACCCAGCAGTGGAACCTCGCCTACACGTTGCAGGCGGGCTTGAACCTCGGCCAGCCCTACAGCGTGCCGGACTACCCGACCGGCGACAACGCCGCGACAGGGCTGCCGTGGGCGCCGGCGACCGACGGCCTGCGCAACATCGCGGGCCGCGTCAACGCGAACGGCACCGCGACGATCTGGGCGGGGACGTCCACCGTCAGCGGCAATGGCGATCAGGGCGCCGACCCGAACGAGGTCGTCGCGATCACCGATCCGCTCGCCGCCACCACGCCGGCGCCGTTCGAGAAGTTCACGACGATCGTCCCGGCCAAGTTCGGCCAGGTCATCCGTGGCGTCTCGCTGACGCCGGGCTCGACCGACCAGCAGCACTGGGGCTTCGGCCACTGAGTCGGCTTCATGCCTGACCGGCGACGACCGCCCTCCGCGAAGCATCTGCGGGGGGCGGTCGTCGTTTTTGCACCCAGCGAGCGGCCCCGGCAGTGCCAGACAGTAGGGTCCTAGGGGGGCCGAGGGATCGCCTCCGACATCCACCAGCGACGAATGGACATGCATGGCGTCAAATGGCAAGAAGAAGACAACGATGGCGAAGCTGATGCGCGAGAGCCGCCTGCGCGAACGCCGAGCGGACAAGCAGGCCCGCAAGGACGCGCGCAAGCTGGCGCCGATCGCTGAGGCGCAGACTGCCGGAGACCCGCTCGCCGGCGCCTAGACCGCGGCAGCGTCCCAGTTGAGCCGTACGTAGTCGAGCACCAGCGGCTCGCCGAGCCGGCCTTCGACCTCGTCGATGAACGGCGCGCGAAGCTCCGGCGGGAGCCGCTCGAGGTACGGCGCGAAGATCACCGTTTCGAGGAACTCGCGCGGCTTGGGCGGCGTCGTGGGCTTCGCTTCCAGCCAGCACGCGCTCACGGCGAAGCCGGCTCGCTCGAGCCGCTCACGCGTGTCCTCGACGGTCGCGTAGTGCCAGAGGGCGCCCATCGCCGCGAGGTGCGCCGCGTACGGCGCCTGGTTCGCAGCCTCTGCGCCGATCCTGCGAGCCCGCTCGATGTTGCCGACGCCGCCGCACTGCGCGACGAACTGGGCGCCATCGCGGAGCGCGGCGCGGATGCGGGCGAACAGCGCGTCGTGGTCGAAGATCCAGTGGAACGTGGCCGTTGATATCGCGGCGTCAACCGGCTCTGAGAGCTCGAGCTCCAGCAGGTCGGCGCAGATCACGCTGACGCGCTGCGCGTCGAGCCGTTCACGCGCGATCCTTGCCATTGCCTCCGAGCCGTCGACTGCCACGACGCGCCCGCGCGGCAGCCGCTCCAGCAGCATCTCCGTGACGCGGCCGGTGCCGGCGCCGGCGTCGAGCACGGTCTCGTCACCGTTCAGCGCCAGCCGTGCAACGACGCTCGCGCCCCACTCCTGCTGCGGGGCGGAGATCGCGTCGTAGCTCGCCGCATTCCAGTCACGCGTCGCCATGTGTGTACGTGATAACAGACGCTCGTCTGTTAGTCAAACGCACGCGCCACGTACCGAAACGCTGAGCGGCCGGTCCTCGATTTCACGATGCGGTAGAACCCGGGGCATGGCGAGCGCGGCTTACGAGCGATGAAGGTTCTCGTCGTCGGCTCGGGTGGTCGGGAGCACGCGCTGGTGCGTGGGCTGATGCGCTCGCCGCAGCGGCCGGAGATCCTCTGTGCGCCGGGCAATGCGGGGATCGCGGCCGATGCGCGGCTGCTGGCGATCGCCGCCGATGACGTCGGCGCGCTCGTCGCCGCCGCGCGGGATGAGGCGATCGACCTCGTAGTGGTCGGCCCCGAGGTGCCGCTGGTCGCGGGACTCGTCGATGTGCTCGATGCGGCAGGGATCACGGCGTTCGGCCCGAGGCGCGCAGCCGCCGCGCTCGAAGGCTCCAAGCAGTTCGCGAAGCGGGTGATGGCCGCAGCGGGCGTTGCGACCGCCGCCTGGTCGCGCGCAAGCACGGTGGCCGACGGCCTCGCCGCGATCGGCTCGTACCCGGCGGTGCTCAAGGCCGACGGACTCGCCGCCGGCAAGGGCGTCGTGATAGTCGCCGACGACGCGGAAGCCCGCGCGACGTTGGAGGCGTTCCTCGTCGAGCGCCGCTTCGCCACCGAGACAGTCCTCATCGAGGAGCACCTCGAGGGCGAGGAGCTGTCCCTGCTCGCGCTGTGTGACGGAGAGCGTGCCGTGGCGATGGACTCGGCGCGTGACTTCAAGCGGATCTTCGACGGTGACCGCGGACCGAACACCGGCGGCATGGGCTCCTACTCGCCGGTCGGCGGTCTCACCGCGACCGATCTCGACGATCTCGTCGCGACGATCCACCAGCCGATCGTCGATGAGCTGCGCGCGCGCGGCACGCCGTTTCGCGGCGTCCTCTACGGCGGTCTGATGCTCACCGCGCAAGGCCCGCGCGTGATCGAGTTCAACGTCCGCTTCGGCGACCCGGAGACCCAGGCGCTGCTGCCCCGGCTGCGCTCCGATCTGCTCGACGCGCTGCTGCGCACGACGAAGCCGCACGGCCTGCGCGACTTCGAGCTCGACTGGCGCCCTCAGTCGTCGGTCACCGTGGTGCTTGCGAGCGCCGGCTATCCGCAGGGCGACTCGCGTGGCGATGTGATCACCGGCCTCGATCGCGTCCCGCAGGACATCGAGGTGACGCATGCCGGCACGGCCCGCGAGGGCGAGCAGATCGTCACCGCCGGCGGTCGTGTGCTCGGCGTTACAGCGCTCGGCGATGACCCCGCCAGCGCCCGCGCGGCGGCGTATGCTGGAGCCGGGATGATCGATTTCCCCGGCAAGCAGCTGCGCAGCGACATCGCCGCGAAGGCGGCCGAGGTGTCGGCGTGATTGGCGAGCCGCAGCTAGCCGTCGTCGCCGAGCAGACCGGTGGTGCGCCACCGTTGGTCGGGATCCTGATGGGCTCGCAGAGCGACATGGACACGATGCAGGGCGCCGCCAAGGAGCTCAGCGAGCGCGGTATCGGGCACGAGATCCTCGTGCTCTCGGCGCATCGCCAACCCGACGAGGTCGCGGACTACGCGCGTAACGCGCGCGTGCGCGGGATCCGCGTCCTGATCGCCGGCGCCGGGCTGTCCGCCGCGCTCCCCGGCGTCGTGGCTGCCTACACCGATCTTCCCGTGATCGGCGTGCCGCTGTCGAGTCGCCTGTCGGTGTCCGGCGGTCTCGACGCGATCCTCTCGGTCGTGCAGATGCCCCCGGGGGTCCCGGTCGCCGCCGTTGGGCTCGACAACGCGCGCAACGCCGGCATCCTCGCCGCCCGGATCATCGACACCGCTGGTCCCCCGGGCGGACGCCCGACCGCCGTCGCCTAGCGCTGGACGTCGAAGGCCCGGCTGCGCTGCGGCCCGTAGCGGTAGACAGCGAAGTGGCTGTCGAAGCTCGCGACGCGCGTTATGCCGAGCCGCTCCATCACCGCGAAGCTGGTCCGGTCGACGATCGAGAAGTCCTGATCGGCGAACTCCTCGCCGATCCGCCAGGCGTTGTCGAGGTCGGCCCGCAGCACAACCTCCACCGCGGCCAGGCCGCCACGCACGTTCCGCCAGAATCGCTCTCCCAAAGCGTGGTTGCCGCGACCCGCGATCAGCAGCCACGTCTCGATGAGCACATGATCAGTTGTGAGCAGGCTATCGCTCGCGTCGAGCACCGCCATCGCGCGCGAATGATGTTGATCACGTGAATCAGCTGCCGCATAGAACGCAGAGCTGTCGACGAAGGTCGTCACTCCCGCTTGTGAACCTTCATGATCGCTTCGGCGAGGTATTCGTCCTTGTGGCGCGCGATGTCTGACCCGCCCGAGTCGAACATGCTGAAGATCTCGCTGATGTCAGCCTTCGGCGCCGGTTCGCCGAGGTCCGCCTCGACCAACCGCCGCACGTACGCCGCCAGCGAGTCCCCGAGCTCGGCGGCTCGCCGTTTGGCGCGCGTATGCGTTTCCGCGTCGAGCATGATCTGCGTTCGTACCATCATTGTGGCATCAGCATAGCGCGACCCAAACATCGTCCGCCGAGGCGCGCTGCACCGGGACAGCGGCGATAATCACGTTGTGATCGAGCGCTACACCCGGCCTGAGCTCGACGCGCTGTGGACCGACTCGGCGCGCATGGAGTACTGGCGCCAGGTCGAGGTTGCCGCCTGTGAGGAGATGGAAGGCCCGAGCCCGGCCGATCTGACCGCGATCCGCGCGGCGACCTTCACCGTCGGGGCGGTTCATGAGCGCGAGCAGATCACCGAGCACGACGTGGCGGCGTTCGTCGACGTGCTCAGTGCGTCGGCCGGCGACGGCGGGCGCTGGATCCACTACGGCCTGACGTCGTCCGATGTGCTCGACACGGCGCTCGCGCTGCAGCTGCGCGCTGCCGGCGAGATCGTCGTCGCCGGCGCCCGCGAGCTGGTCAGCGTTCTTGTTGAGCGTGCCCGCGAGCACGCCGACACCCTGTGCGTCGGGCGCACGCACGGCATCCACGCGGAGCCGACGACCTTCGGCCTGAAGCTCGCCGGCTTTGCCTTCGAGGCGCATCGCAACTCGGTGCGCCTGGAGCAGGCGTTTGCCGATGCCGCAGTCGGCGCGATCTCCGGCGCTGTCGGTACCCACGCGAGCCACTCGCCCGAGTTCGAGGATCGCGTCCTGGGGCGCCTCGGCCTGGCACGCGAGGCGATCTCCACGCAGGTGGTCGCCCGTGATCGCCACGCCGCGCTGCTCGACGCGATCGCCCTGGCCGGCGCCGGGCTCGAGCGTCTCGCGACCGAGATCCGTCATCTCCAGCGCACCGAGGTGCTCGAGGCGCAGGAGCCGTTCCGGACCGGCGAGCAGAAGGGCTCATCGGCAATGCCGCACAAGCGCAACCCGATCATCAGCGAGCGGATCTGCGGCCTGGCGCGCGTGCTCCGCGGCAACGCCGCGGCGGCGCTCGAGAACGTCGCTCTGTGGCACGAGCGCGACATCTCCCACTCCGGCGTCGAGCGGATCATCCTGCCCGACTCGACGACCCTGATCGACTACATGCAGCACCTTGCGATCCGCCTCGTCCGCGCCCTCGTCATCGATTCCGACCGGATGCGCGCAAACCTCGAGCTGACCTACGGCGCGCTGTTCTCCCAGCGCGTCCTGCTCGCGCTCGTCGCTGCGGGTCAAAGCCGCGACGACGCCTACCGCATCGTCCAGGAGCAGGCCCAGCGTGCCTGGGCCGAGCGCACGCCGCTGCGCGAGCTGCTCGCAGCCGACCCTCTCGCCGCCTCGCTCGACCTCGACGAGCTGTTCGACTACGGCGCCTTCACGCGCCACGTGCCAGACCTGATCGCCCGCCTCGACACGATCGCCTGAGCGGCACTGGCGCTCGCGTTCAGCTACCAGTCGGCGCCTCCTAGTTGCAGGCCAGCGGGAAGTCGGTGCCGCTCACGTAGAACGAGCTTTGGCCGCGGGACATCTCGAAGTAGCCGGACTGCGCGATGCTCAGCTTCCAACCGTCGAACTTGTGGAGCTTGAGCAGCGCCATGGGCGGGCTGCCCGTGCACTTGTAGAGCTTCGGGATGTTGCCTTCCTTGTTCTCCCAGCTGTACAGCGACAGCGCGACGGGGCACGCCGTCGCAGCGCTCACGTGGCGTAGGTGCGAGACCTCCACGCCGGTCACGACGGGGTGCTGGCACTCGGTGTACTTGGTGGCAGCCAGAGCCGGCGCGCCCGCCGCGCCCACCGAGATCACGGCGACGCTTCCCAGACCAGCACACGTGGCCTTCACGAGTGCTCGCCGACGACGTTGCTCCCTCATGTTCCCCTCCCCTGGCGACAAGGAATAGCGGTGCGGCAACACCGCTCACGCTGGCGACGATTCTAGCCGTCATGCGCCCCAGCGTAAGAGAGCCACGGCGTCCTGCGAGCGCCGATGCGCGATGACGCCGTCCTCACACCTGGAATGATCCGCCCCGTGCCGGCTCGCCCACCGCAGCCACTGATCCCGCCGCGGGGCGCGAGCCCTTGCTGAACCGCCTGCTTCGCACCTACCTGCGTCCGTACGCCGGTCAGGTCGCCGTCGTGGTGGCGCTGCTCGTGGCCCAAACCGTCGGGACGCTGTACCTGCCCAACCTCAACGCGGACATCATCAACAAGGGGGTTGTCGAGGGGAACCTCGGCTACATCCTGCGGACGGGCGCCCTCATGCTGGGCATCACCCTCGTGGTGGGAACCGTGGCGATCGCCGCGGTGTACTGGGCGTCGCGCGTGGCGATGGGAGCCGGCGCGGACATCCGGGGCGCGGTCTTCACCCGCGTGCAGTCCTTCTCGGCCCGCGACATGGACCGCTTCGGGACGCCGTCCCTGATCACCCGCAACACCAACGACATCCAGCAGATCCAGCTGTTCGTGCAGATGGGGCTGATGCTGATGGTCATTGCCCCGATCATGTCCGTGGGCGGCGTGATCCTCGCGGTGAGGGAGGGCGCGGCACTGTCGCCGCTGCTGGCGGTCGCCGTTCCCGTGATGGCGCTGGTCATCGGCATCGTGCTGGTGATGGTGGTGCCGCTGTTCCGCTCGATGCAGGTCAAGATCGACCGGATCAACCAGGTGCTGCGCGAGCAGATCACCGGCGTGCGGGTGATCCGTGCGTTTGTCCGCGGACGGTCGGAGGCCGAGCGTTTCAACGCAGCGAACGCCGACCTGACCGACACCGCGTTGCGGGTGAACCGGATCTTCGCCCTCACCCTGCCGGTGATGATGGCGATCATGAACCTGTCGAGTGTCGCCGTCGTGTGGTTCGGCGGCCGTTTGGTGAGCGACGGGTCGATGCCGATCGGCAACCTCACGGCCTTTCTCACCTACATCCTGCAGATCCTGCTCGCGGTGATGATGGCGGTGATGGTGGTGATCCTGCTGCCGCGCGCGGTGGCCAGCGCGGAGCGTGTCGAGGCGGTTCTCGACACGCTGCCGTCGATCGCCGATCCGCCGCACCCGGTCAGCCCGATGCTGAGCGGCGTCGTGCAGTTCGAGGACGTCACGTTCGGTTATCCGGGCAGCGAGCGTCCCGTCCTCGAGCAGCTCTCCTTCACGCTGGCGCCGGGCGAGACCAGCGCGATCATCGGCGGCACGGGGAGCGGCAAGACGACGCTGCTCAACCTCGTCCCGCGGTTCTTCGACACCACGAGCGGCCACGTGCTCGTCAACGGCGTCGACGTCCGCGATCAGCGCCAAGAAGAGCTGTGGAGCTCGCTTGGGGTTGTGCCGCAGGCGGCGTTCCTGTTCAGCGGCACAGTCGCGAGCAACCTGCGCTTCGGCAGGCCGGAGGCGAGCGACGCTGAGCTGTGGCATGCCCTGGAGATCGCTCAGGCGCACGATTTCGTCGCCGCGATGCCCGCGAATCTCGAGGCTCCGATCGATCAGGGCGGCACCAACGTCTCGGGCGGGCAGCGTCAGCGGCTGTCGATCGCGCGGGCGCTCGTCAAGCAGCCCCGTGTGTACCTGTTCGACGATTGCTTCTCGGCGCTCGATGCCGCGACCGACGCGCGCCTACGCGTCGCTCTCAAGGCAGCGACGCCCGATGCGGCGGTCGTCATCGTGGCGCAGCGGGTGAGCACGATCATGCACGCCGACCAGATCATCGTGCTCGACGAGGGGCACATCGCGGGCATGGGCACGCATGCCACGCTGCTGCGCAGCTGCGATCCCTACCGCGAGATCGTCGTCTCCCAGCTGGGTGAGGAAGCGGCAGCGTGACGCCGGCACCCAGGGGCGGCACGGGAGGGATGGGCCGGGGCCCGATGGGCCGGGGCGGGCCGCCCGCGGCGCCGGCCAAGGATCTCCCCGGAACGCTGCGGCGGCTGCTCGCCAGGCTGCGCTCCGAGCGCATCAAGCTGGTGAGCGCGCTGTTGCTGGGCGTGACCTCGGTGGCCTTCATGGTCAGCGGCCCGAGGCTCCTGGGCAATGCGACGAACGTGCTGTTCGATGGCGTTGTCGGCAAGCAGCTGCGCGCCGGGACCACGAAGGCGCAGGCCATCGTGCTGCTGCGCGCTCACGGCCACGACCAGATCGCCAAGATGGTCTCGACGATGAACGTCACCCCTGGAAGGGGTGTCGATCTCAGCGAGCTCGGCCAAGCGCTCGGCCTGGCCGCACTGGTGTACCTGCTGGGAGCCGCCTTCACCTATGGCCAGGGGTACATCATGGCGGGGGTCACCCAGCGCACGATGTTCAAGCTGCGCCGCGAGGTCGAGGAGAAGCTCGGTCGGCTGCCGTTGCGCTACTTCGACAGCCATCCGCACGGCGACATCCTCAGCAGGGTCACGAACGACATCGACAATCTCACGACGACGCTGCAGCAGGGCCTGAGCCAGCTGCTCACATCGGTGCTGACGGTCGTCGGCGTGCTGGGCATGATGTTCTGGATCTCGCCGCTGCTCGCAGCGGTGTCCGCGATCACGATTCCGCTGGCGATCGTGACCACGTTCCTCGTCGCGAAGCGGTCGCAGGTCCAGTTCGCGGCGCAGTGGGACCAGACCGGCAAGCTCAACGGGCTGGTCGAGGAGACCCATACCGGACATACGCTGGTGGCTGTCTTCGGCCGGCGCCAGGTCACGATCGACGAGTTCGGCCGCCAGAACCGCGGTCTGTACCAGGCGAGCTTCCGGGCGCAGTTCCTGTCGGGGATCATCCAGCCGTCGATCCAGTTCATCGCCAACCTCAACTACGTGGTGATCGCCGTGCTCGGTGGCTACCGGGTCGCCTCCGGCGCCCTGTCGCTCGGAGACGTGCAGGCGTTCATCCAGTACTCGCGGCAGTTCAGCATGCCGCTGACGCAGATCGCCAGCCAGATGAACATGCTGCAGTCCGGCCTGGCGTCGGCGGAGCGAGTGTTCGAGTTCCTCGAGGCGGAGGACGAGGTGGCCGACCGTCCGCCGGCTGCCGGCCCGGCGCTGGCGCCCGCGGCCGCCGGATCGGTGACGCTCGAGCACGTCTCGTTCCGCTACGAGCCGGACAAGCCGCTGATCGAGGACTTCAACCTCGACGTGGCGCCCGGCAAGACGGTGGCGATCGTCGGACCCACCGGTGCGGGCAAGACCACGATCGTCAACCTGCTCGTGCGCTTCTACGAGATCGACGCGGGCCGCATCATCCTCGACGGAACCGACTACCGCGACCTGACCCGTGACGAGGTGCGCAGCCGCTTCGGCATGGTGCTGCAGGACACCTGGCTGTTCGCGGGAACGATCCGCGACAACATCGCCTACGGGAAGCCGGGAGCGACCGACAAGGAGATCGTTGACGCGGCTGACGCCGCGTACGTCGATCGTTTCGTCCGCAGCTTGCCCGGCGGCTACGACACGCTGCTCGATCAGGACGCGTCGAACCTCTCCTCGGGGCAAGAGCAGCTGCTGACGATTGCGCGGGCGTTCCTTGCCGATCCGAGCATCCTGATCCTCGACGAGGCCACCAGCAACGTTGACACCCGCACCGAGGTCCTGATCCAGAAGGCGATGGCGCGGCTGCGGCAGGGCCGGACCAGCTTCGTCATCGCGCACCGGCTGTCCACGATCACCAACGCCGACACGATCATCGCCATGGACGCCGGACGCATCGTCGAGCAGGGCAGCCACGCCGAGCTGCTGGACCGCCGCGGCTTGTACTACGACCTCTACAACAGCCAGTTCACCGAGGCTCAGGCTGCGTGAGGTGAGCCGCTCCAGCCCGCTCGTTAGGATCCGCCGCGTGAGCGCACTCGCCGACCTGCCCCTCATCGCCTCCGGCAAGGTCCGCGAGATGTACGACCTCGGCGACGAGATCCTGATGGTCGCCTCCGACCGCATCTCGACCTACGACGTCATCCACCCGACGCCGATCCCCGGCAAGGGCCAGGTGCTGACCGGGATCTCGGTCTTCTGGTTCGAGCTGACCGCTCCGCTCGTCGCCAACCACCTGGTCTCCTATCGCGACGGCGTGCCTGACGAGGTCCGCGGCCGCGCGGTCGCGGTCAAGCGCCTGCAGATGCTGCCGATCGAGTGCGTCGTGCGCGGCTACCTCTCCGGCTCCGGCTGGAAGGACTACCAGCGGACCGGCGCCGTCTCCGGGATCGACCTCCCGGCGGGCCTGCGCGAATCGGAGCGGCTGCCCGAGACGCTCTTCACGCCATCGACGAAGGCGCCGCTCGGCACCCACGACGAGAACATCGACTTCGAAGGGGTCGTCGCGACGCTCGACGGCGACCGCGACCTTGCCACCCGCCTGCGCGACGTCTCGATCGCCGTGTATGAGCTCGCGGCCGAGCACGCCCGCGAGCGCGGCATCATCGTCGCCGACACCAAGTTCGAGCTCGGCCTCGACAGCGCTGGGACGCTGACGCTCGCCGACGAGGTTCTCACGCCGGACTCCTCGCGCTTCTGGCCCGCCGACGGCTACGAGCCGGGCAAGTCCCAGCCATCCTTCGACAAGCAGTTCGTCCGCGACTGGGCCGCCGCCAGCGGCTGGGACAAGACCGACCCGGCCCCCGCCATCCCGGACGAGATCATGGAGCGCACGCGCGAGCTGTACCGCGAGGCCTACGAGCGGATCACCGGCGCGCCGTTCGCCGACTGGCTTGCGCGCAGCGGCGCGCCGCTCGCCTAGCCTTGGCGCCGCTCCCGGAACGATCTCCGAGAGCGGCGCCGTTGGCGATGACTCCGTCCGTCTGGCTACTTGACGGGCTTCAGGTGCAGGACGATCACCTCGTTGGTCGGGGTGTTCGGGCTGCCTGACTCGTACGCGTTGTTGGCATCCGGCCAGCCGGTGAACGCGCGGGTGTTGTACTCGTCGAACGAGGCCCCGTACACCGTCGGGATGACCGGCAGGTTCGCCGCCACGTACTCCTCGAGCGGGGCCGCATCGGTCTTGACCTGAGCCGGTGTGGACGCGCCTGCGAGGGTTGCCAGCTCGCCGTCGACTGCCGGGTCGTCCAGACCCTCGATGTCGCCGGCGCCCTGACCGTTGTTCAGCGCGCTGTCGAGCCAACCGTCGTACAGGCCCCACAGCGTGATCGCCGAGTTGGACCAGTGGCTGGTTGCCGAGCCGAACTGGCCGTCGGCCAGGGCGTTGGTCCAGGCGGTGTCCGCGAGGCCGTCGAACGTGGCGTTGATGTGCGCTGCCTTCAGGTTGGCGGCCATGATCGTGTCATCCGACGCATAGTCCGTGTAGTTGGACGGGTCGGTGATCGTGATGTCGACCTCCTTGCCGTTCAGCGCGTAGTAGCCGTTGCCATCCAACGTGTAGCCGGCGCTCTTCAGCACCTGATCGGCCGCGGCGGCGTTCGAGCTCGCGGACAGCGTGTCGCCCGCAACCGCGGCGGCCTCCTGGCTCGCGAAGCTCGGCAGCACGATGCCGCTGGCGTTTGTCGCCGGCGGCTCGAGTCCGCTCTCACCAGTCATGCTGATGTCGGTGCGGTCGATCGCGTCACTGACCGCCAGGCGGACGGCCAGCTGATTCATCGGCCACGCGCGCAGGTTCGGAATCAGCGAGTTCGTGTTCACTGGCGCGAACCACACCGCGTGTCCGGCACCGCTCGTGAACGACGGGCTCAGGCCGGAAATGAAGTTGCCGGCCCAGTCGAGCTGGTTGGCATCCAGCGCCGAAAGCACCGCTGCGGTAGAGGCGTACGTCGGGAAATCGACATTGGACACTGCCGGCGGGCCGGCCTTCGCCGCCCACGGACCACCCCAGTAGCTCGGATTGGCCTTGAGCACGATGCCCGACGTCGAGCTGTAGGAGACCAACGTGTACGGACCGCTACCGACCGGACTGGTGTCGGCGTACTGGCCGGGATCGCCAACCTTGCTCCAGATCGACTGCGGAACGATCGGCACGGTACCGATGTACTGCAGCGACACATACGACGGCGCCGTGAAGTGCAGGGTGACCGTGTCGCCCTTGACACTGGCTGCCGGGCTGGCGAGAAGCAGGCCGTTGGTGTTGATGTCCTTGTGCTTCGCGACAAGGTCGTAGGTGAATGCGACATCGGCCGGGGTCAACGCCGTGCCGTTGCTCCAGCTAACGCCCTTGCGGATCGTGAACGTGATCGACCTGCCGCCGGCGCCCCACTTGAAGCCGGTCGCGAGGAAGTCGTACGGCGCCTGCAACGGCTTGGCGATATCGAACTGCAACAGCGACTCATAGATCAGCGTCGGGGCGCCGATCGAGCTCACCACCGTCGAGACGAACGGGTTGAAGTTGTCAATCAGCGTCGCTTCCTGGCTCGACTCCATCGTCAGCGTGTGCGTCGCCGACGAGGATGAGCTCGAGAATGCTCCCGCGATGGCGGCGACCACCACTCCGATCACGACGACACCAACGATCCAGCTAGTCGCTTTCGCTACCGATCCCATCCTGCGTCTCCTTTGATTGAGGCCTCAGGCTTCGCGTCAGCGAGGTGAGGTGTTGCCGCCGGTCCGCCCGGAGCGGACATCACGCCATGCGGTTCGCTTGTCACCCTACCCCGCAGCGGCGGCCAGGACGCAGCCGCCGTTCGCGCATCACACGCGCCGCGCAAGTGCGACTAGAGAGCGTGCGCGTAGGCGTCGCGAGGACGGCCGCGACGGCGGCCGCCCGCAGTAGCATCCAGGCCGTGAAGGCGCGCGTCCTCGTCAGACCCAAGGCCGGCATCCTCGACCCCCAGGGGGCGGCCGCCGAACGGGCGCTCGGCGCGCTCGGCTTCGCCGGTGTCAGCGAGGTGCGGATCGGGCGGCTGATCGAGCTGGAGGTCACCGATCCCGCGACGCTCCCGGAGATGTGCGAGCGGCTGCTCGCGAACCCGCTCATCGAGGACTACGAAGTGCTCCTCGACAGCGCGCCGTGAAGTTCGGCGTCATCGTCTTCCCCGGAAGCTGCGACGACGTGGACGCGCAGCTTGCCTGCGCCCGCGTCGCCGACGCGGTCCCGCTGTGGCACGCCGACCACGACCTCCAGGGCGTCGATGCCGTGGTCGTCCCCGGCGGCTTCTCCTACGGTGACTACCTGCGCGCCGGCGCGATCGCCCGCTTCGCGCCGATCATGACCGAGGTCATCGACTTCGCCCGCGAGGGCGGCTACGTGATGGGCATCTGCAACGGCTTTCAGGTCTGCTGCGAGGCGGGGCTGCTGCCCGGTGCGCTGCTGACCAACGTCAGCCTGCGCTTCGTCTGTCGGCAGGTCTCACTCGATGTCGCCAACGCGGACACGCCGTTCACCCGCGCCCTGCCCGCCGGCAGGCCGCTGTCGGTCCCGGTCAAGCACATGGTCGGTCGCTACTACGCCCCCGCGGACCAACTCGACCGCCTCGAGTCGTCGGCCCAGGTGGTCCTTCGCTACACCGCCGGGCAGAACCCGAACGGCTCGCTGCACGACATCGCCGGCGTCATCAACGAGCAGGGCAACGTCTTCGGCCTGATGCCTCACCCCGAGCACGCGGTCGATCCGCTGACCGGGTCGGCAGACGGTCTGGGCCTATTCGTGTCGCTGCGCGACTCGGTCTCGGGTTTGGTTGGGGGCGGTCGGTGAAGGTCGAGCGCGCGTATGGACTGCAGCGAGCGCTCGATCTCGGGCTGCGCGAGGATGAGTACGCCCGCATCCTCGAGAGCCTCGGGCGCGAGCCGACCGAGGTCGAGCTGGCGATGTTCTCGCTGATGTGGTCTGAGCACTGCGGCTACAAGCACTCCAAGCTGCTGCTGCGAACCCTCCCGACTGAGGGTCCGCGGCTCGTGATGGGGCCGGGCGAGAACGCCGGGGCGGTCGATGTCGGCGGCGGTTGGGCTGTCGCATTCAAGGTCGAGTCGCACAACCACCCGAGCGCCGTCGAGCCGTTCCAGGGCGCGGCGACGGGCGTCGGCGGGATCCTGCGCGACATCTTCGCGATCGGCGCACGGCCGATCGCCGTGCTCGACTCGCTGCGCTTCGGTGAGCCGACGAGCGAGCACTCGCGCTACCTACTCGATCACTCCGTCGCCGGGATCGGCCATTACGGCAACTCGATCGGCGTGCCGACGGTCGGCGGCGAGGTCTACTTCGAGGGCCCCTACGAGCAGAACTGCCTGATCAACGCGATGTGCGTCGGCCTCGTCCGCAAGGACGGGATGATTCGCTCCGCTGCCGCGGGCCCCGGCAACCTGCTCGTCCTGTTCGGCGCCGCGACCGGCCGTGACGGCATCGGCGGCGCGTCGGTGCTCGCGTCGGCCGAGCTCGACGAGGAGGACGCGGCGAAGCGCCCTAGCGTCCAGGTCGGCGACCCGTTCGCCGAGAAGAAGCTGATGGAGTGCTCGCTCGAGCTGCTCGAGCGCGGCCTGCTCGTGGCGCTGCAGGACTTCGGCGCCGCCGGCCTCACCTCCGCGTCCTCGGAGATGGCGAGCAAGGGCGGGGTCGGCGTCGAGATCGACATCGCGCGCGTGCCGCTGCGCGAAGCCGACATGGAGCCGTTCGAGATCGTCTCCTCCGAGTCGCAGGAAAGAATGCTCGTCGTGATCGAGCCGTCCCGGCTCGATCAGCTCCTCGCGGTCTGCGCGCACTGGGAGGTCGATGCCGCGGTGATCGGGCACGTCACCGAGGACCGAACGATTCGTGTCCGCCGCGGTGACGAGCTGCTCGGCGAGATACCGGTCGACGTGCTGGTCGACTGCCCCCTCTACGAGCTCCAACCCGCGCCACCCAAGACCCCGTTGTACGCAACGCCCCCGAAGCTGCTCCCGGATCAGACCGCGGAGCAGGACCTCCTGGCGCTATTGGGAAGCCCAAATATCGCCGACAGGCGATATTTGTTTCAGCAGTACGACAGCATCGTCCAGTCGCGCACCGTCAGAAGGCCCGGGACCGCCGACGCGGCGGTGCTGGCGCTGCCGCACGGCGGCGCGATCGCGATCTCGATCGACGGCAACGGCCGGCGCGTCGCCGCGGACCCCTACTGCGGGACCGTGGAAGCCGTGCTCGAGTGCGCGGCGAACCTCGCCTGCGTCGGCGCCGAGCCGCTAGGCCTGACGAACTGCCTCAACTTCGGCAACCCCGAGAAGCCGCACATCGCCTGGCAGCTGACGGAGTCGGTGCGTGCGCTCGGCGACGCCTGCCGGGCGCTCGAGATCCCGGTCGTCGGCGGCAACGTCTCGCTCTACAACGAGGGCGGCGAAGGCCCGATCTACCCAACCCCGGTCGTCGGAGCCGTCGGCTGGCTCCCCGATCCGGCCCTCGCGGGCCGGATCGGCTTCGCCACCGACGGGGACTTGATCGCGCTGATCGGTGACTTCCGTCCGCAATATCCCGCGAGCGAGCTGGCGAAGCTGCGCGGCGAGCCACTGCCCACTTCACTGCCCGGAGTCGACATCGCTGCCCACCGAGCCACGCAGACCCTGATCCGTGACGCAGTGCGCTCCGGGAAGCTGTCGAGCGCGCACGACGTAGCCGAGGGCGGCCTCGCCGTCGCGCTGGCCGAGTGCGCCATCGCGGGCGGACTAGGCGCCGAAGTTGAGCTCGAAGATGGCAGCGAAGCTGCCATCTTCGGCGAGACCGCGGGCGGCTTCGCCGTCTCCGGACCTGCTGCCGTGGTCCGCGAGATCGCAGCTCGCGCACCGCACCAGATCATCGGCAGCGTCGGCGGCCGGCGGCTGAAGATCAGCGCCGGCGAGACACAGATCGACGTTTCACTCGAGCGGCTCCGCGAGGCTCATGCCGCGCTCGCGGAGCGCTTCGAGTGAGAGCGGCTAGGAGAGATTGGCGACACTCTGCTGCGCGCTCGCCACCGTTCGGCCTGTGGCACTCGCGACATAGCCGAACCGCCGACAGGCGCCTCCTCCCGACATACTCCTGCTGGTGCGACGTGTGACTTCCCGTCTGCGCTCGCACCATCTACATCAGACAAGGAGGGACACCATGTCAGCAGCACCATTCTCGCGTCGCGATCGGAGGCGACCGTCACCAGCTCTCGCGATCGCGATGCTGGCCCTCGTCCTCGCCCTTGGAGGAACGGGTTACGCCGCGACCCAGACCGCCGGCGGCGTCAAGCTGGTCTACGAATACATCGCCGGTTCGCTTGCACCCCATGCCGGTGGATATTGGGATGCGGTGTGTCCAAGCGGCACGCGTCCCGTCGGTGGGGGCTTCAACACCGAGAGCGACAAGAACGTCATCGTGACCGACTCCGCTCCCTTTAGCCAGGCGATCCGGCGGATCGCAGGAGGGAGCACTCAGAACCCGGACTCGTGGACAGCAACCTTCTATAACACTGGGACAGCCAGTGCGACCGTGCAGACTATCGTTGTTTGCGCCCCTGATTGATCCTCGTGCGACCAACGCCGCGCAGGCCAGCTAGGCGTGCTTGCGCGGTGCTGGTTTCGCCAATCGTTTCGCCAAACCCTCCTAGGCTAGAGGTTCGGGTAGCCGGGGATGCCGACCCCGGCGGTGATCGGGCCGACTCGCAGCGTGCTCGACGACGCGCACGTCTGGAACGGGAACTGGATCTCCTGGGGGACGGTCTGGCCCGGCGGGTAGACCTTGAGCCCGTCGGCGTTGACCGCCGTGGTGCAGATGGCGCCCCAGTCGACGATCGCGATCTGGGCGTTCGCGGTGCCAGCGGGCTTGATCGTCACAGTCGCGTGCGACGCCGTGCTACGTGTAGCAGGCAGGCTGACCTGGGCACCGCCGCTCCAGGCAGACACGCCAGGGTAGCCGTAGAGCGTGCAGCTGTGGTGCCCGACGTTGCTGAACTCCAGCGGGTAGTACGTCCGCCCCGCGGTGGCGCCACCCCCGCCATCGCCGAGCCATACGCGCGTGTTGGCGCTCGTGCACGCCGGTACGGCTGCCGCCTTTGCGATCGGCGCGGCGGCCGACGCCAGTGCGCTCCCCAGCAGCGCTGTGCAGCAGATCAACACGCCGGCGACTGTCAGGCGCCGTGCGTTGCGAGAACTCAGTGTCATGTTGCCCCTCCTCAGGGATCCGGCCGGCTTGGCCGGCGCGCGGAATTATCCCACTCCCAGCGCCTGTGATTTGCCACAACCGTCGGCTGGGCCGGCCGCGGCCACTGGTAATCTTGGCTGGCCGTGAGGGTGGCGCCGCCGACTCTCACGGACCCTCAGATGCTTCCATCGTCTAGCAGCCTCGATCCGCGCGACGGACCGCGCGATGAGTGTGGCGTGTTCGGGGTCTATGCCCCCGGGCACGAAGTGTCGAACCTCGCTTTCTTTGGGCTCTCGGCGTTGCAGCACCGCGGCCAGGAGTCGGCCGGTATCGCCGCCGCCGACCGCGGCGGTGGCATCATCACGCGCCGCGACCTCGGCCTCGTCAGTCGAGCGCTCAACGCCAACGACCTGATCACGCTCGGCGGCGAGCTCGCGATCGGCCATGTGCGCTACTCCACGACCGGCTCGAACGCCTGGGAGAACTCGCAGCCGGTGCAGCGTGTCGGCGGCGTCGACGGCAACCGCCGCGAGCTGGCGCTGGCCCACAACGGCAACCTGATCAACGCCGTCGAGCTGCACGCGGCGCTCCGCGCCCGTGGCGTCAGCTTCTCGTCGACCTCGGACTCGGAGATCATCGCCGCGCTGATCGCGACGCACCCGGCCGAGCGGATCGAGGACGCCGCCGCAGCGGTGATGCCCCAGCTGCAGGGCGCGTTCTCCACGGTGCTGATGACCAAGGACCACGTCCTCGCGATGCGCGACCCGCTCGGCCTGCGGCCGCTGTCGATCGGCAGGCTCGCAGCGCTTCCGGACGGTGGCCCCGAGCGCTACTGCGTCGCGAGCGAGACCTGTGCGCTCGACATGATCGGCGCCGAGTTCGTGCGCGACGTCCGCGCGGGCGAGGTTGTCTGCATCGGTGACGACGGTCTGCGCGCAGTCCAGGTGATCGAGCCGGGGCGTGAGGCGTTCTGCGTCTTCGAATACATCTACTTCGCCCGCCCGGACTCGCGCTTCGCCGGGACGCCGCTCCAGGTGGTGCGCGGACGGATGGGTGAGATCCTTGCCCGCGAGTCGCCGGTCGACGCCGACCTCGTGATCCCGGTGCCCGACTCCGGCAACCCTGCGGCGCGCGGCTATGCCCGCGCGAGCGGTCTGCCCCAGGACGACGGCTTCGTCAAGAACCGCTACGTCCAGCGGACCTTCATCCAACCCGGCCAGCAGCTCCGCAAGCACGGCCTGCGGATCAAGTTCAACCCGATCCCCGAGGTCGTCGGCGGCAAGCGGCTGGTCGTCGTCGACGACTCGATCGTCCGTGGCAACACAACCGCGCAGATCGTCGGGATGCTGCGCGACGCCGGCGCCGCCGAGATCCACCTGCGGATCTCCGCGCCGCCGATCAAGCACCCCTGCCACTACGGCATCGACATGTCCACGCGCGAGGAGATGATCGCCCACGAGCGCACGGTGGGCGAGATCGCCGAACAGCTCGGCTGCGACTCGCTCGCGTATCTCTCGCTCGCGGGCATCTATGAGGCGATCGGCTTGCCCCGCGAACGCCACTGCGACGCCTGCTTCAGCGGCTCCTACCCGCTTGCCGGGAGCGAGTCGGCGAACGGCAAGTACGCGCTGGAGCTCCCTGTCGTCAACGCCTAGCGCAGGCGCGCCAACCGAGCGCGTCACTAGCATCGGCTGTTCATGACTGACATCCACGACGCGCTGCGCGCGCACTTTGGCTATGCGGCCTTCCGGCCGGGGCAGGAGGAGGTCGTGCGGGCCGCCCTGGCCGGTCGCGACGTGCTCGTCGTGATGCCGACCGGCGCCGGCAAGTCGCTCTGCTACCAGCTGCCGGCGCTGATGCGCTCCAGCCTCACGGTCGTCGTGTCACCGCTGGTCTCGCTGATGTCAGACCAGGTTGCCGGGCTCGACCGCGTCGCCGCCGGCCAGGCCGTCCTCGTCAACGCGCAGCGCGAGCTTGCCGAGAACCGCGAGGCGCTGGCACGCGTTCGCGGGGGTGATGTGCGGCTTCTGTATGTCGCACCCGAACGCTTCGCGACGCAGGGTTTCGTGGCAGCGCTCGAGGGCGTCGAGGTCGGCATGTTCGTCGTCGACGAGGCGCACTGCGTGTCGCAGTGGGGCCACGACTTCCGCCCCGAGTACTTCGAGCTGCCGGCAGCCGCTCGAGCGCTCGGCGCCCGCCAGACCTTCGCCTGCACAGCGACCGCGACGCCGCGTGTCGCCGGCGATGTGATCGTCCGCCTCGGCCTGCGCGACCCGGTGCGGGTCACGACGGGCTTCGACCGCCCGAACCTGTCCTACATCGTCGTGCCGAGCACGGGCGACCCCGACCGCCGCGAGCGGATCGTGGCGCTGCTGGCCGATCCCCAGGCGCGCCCGGCGATCGTCTACGCCGGCACTCGCGCGCGCACCGAGGAGCTGGCCGGCACGCTCGCGGCGCGCCTGCACGTGAGCGTCGTCGCCTACCACGCGGGGCTCGACCGCGACGCGCGTGCGCAGGCGCAGCGGCGCTTCATGGACGGCGACGCCGAGATTGTCGTCGCGACGAACGCGTTTGGCATGGGCATCGACAAGCCCGACGTTCGCACCGTCTGCCACGCCTCGGTGCCCGAGTCGCTCGAGGCCTACTACCAGGAGGCCGGCCGTGCCGGTCGCGACGGCCGCCCGGCGCGCTGCCTGCTGTTCGCGGCGGCGCGCGACAAGGGGCTGCACGTGCACTTCATCCAGCAGTCCGCCGCCGGCGATGCGCGGCAGGCCCGCTGGGCGCAGTACCGGGCGATCTGGGGCTTCATCGACGGCGACGGCTGCCGCCGCGCGGCGATCCAGCGCCACTTCGGGGACTTCGGCGAGCCAACCGTGTTGCCCGGCGTCGCCTGCTGCGACATCTGCGAGCCGTCGTCGTCGCCTGCGGCTCCTCCTCCGGGGCTCCGCGTCGCCCGTGCGAGGCGCGGCGTCGCATCCCAAGGCAGCCCTGGTGCGTCGCGGCCTGGTCCATCGCGCGCCCTCTCCCGCTCTGCGCAAGTCGAAATCGAAGATCTCGATCAAGCCATTGTCGAGATTGTTGTGTCGGCCCACCCGTCCGTCGGGCGCACGCGCACCGTCGAGATCCTCCGCGGCGGGCGCTCCAAGCTGATCGTGGCGAACCACTACGACGAGTTGGACCTCTACGGCGCTTTCGCCCAGCTGTCGAGCGCCGACGCGCTGGCGCAGGTCGATCGCCTGATCGAGCGCGGCGTGCTGCGCTCAACGGGCGGCCGCTTCCCCAAGCTCACGCTCGCCTAACGCCTGTTCGCGGCAGTCGCCGGGTGCGTGTTTTGCCGAGGCTGATCTGCGCATCAGTACCGATGACACCGTGCGGGGCGAGCAGGAGTGTTGCCCCAAAACTTGCCTCGGGGGAGTGCGTTGATGAGCCGCGCGCGGATCGCCATCAGTGGTGCAGCGCTGGCCGTGATCCTCACGGGATGGCTGGTCCTAGCATCGCCTGCGCAGGCCGACACTTTCTGCGTGCCTCCGGCCACGGGCTGCCAACACTCCGAGCCGACGATCGCCGCCGCGCTCACCGCCGCGAAAAACAACCCCACGCCGAACACGATCACCCTCGGCGCAGGGACGTACAGCGAGAACGGGCTCACCTACAGCGGCTCCGAACCGTTGACAATCGAGGGCGCCGGCCAGACAGCGACGACGATCGCGCCGACGAGCGCCTCGCCGACGGCGTTGACGCTGAACACCACCGCAGCGGTCTACATCACGGGTCTGCGCATCCATCTTCCGGATGCGAGCTCTGACTTCGGCGTGGACGAGACAGGCTCCGGCGGCGGGACGGTCAGCGACGTGACGATCGATGCCGACCCTGGCGCGACGGACCCGTCTGGCGTGTCGGCGTCGGGAACCTCGACCTGGACGGTCTCGGGCAGCACGATCGACCTTCCTGCGGGCGGCGACTGTATCTACGCCGACGCCGACGAGACGCAGATCACCGACGACACCCTGAGCGGCTGCGCCATGGCGATCAACGCGCAGGCCGGTACGTTTGACGCCGCCCGCCTGACGATCTCGAATGTCCAATTCGGCGTCGACATCGGCGGCGGCGGCGGGCGCCTCGACGACAGCCTGCTCACGGGCATCAGCTCGACGGGTGTGCAGCTTGGAATCGGCACCGGGACGTCGGCCACGATGACCGTCAACCAGGACACGATTGTCGGCTCCTCCGGATCGGCGGGTGTGGAGTGTTACAACGGCATCGGCGTGGCGGGCAACGTGACCGTGACCGACTCGATCATCAGCGGCTTCTCGTTCAACCTCTATCGCTACGCCGCCAGCGGAAGCTGCTCGATCACCGACACCTACAACGACTATTCAGGGTTCAACTACACCGTCAACTCCAGCCCCGGAACGGGCTCGATCACTACGACCCACCTGCAGACCGGTTCCCCCGGCTTCATCGACGCCTCCGCCGGCAACTACCGCCTCAGCGCCACTTCGCCGCTGCTGAAGCTCGACTCGACCGCCCTCGTTGTGGGGGAGTCATCGACCGACCTCGACGGTGGCGTGCGGATCATCTCCGGTAAGCGCGACCTGGGCGCGTACGAGCGGCCGCTGGCAGCGACCGCGACGAACAGCCCGGTGAGCGCGATCACGCAGACCTCTGCCGGGATCGCCGGCACGCTCAACACCGGCGGCACCTCAGGCGGCTGGCAGGTCGACTACGGCCCGACCACCAGCTATGGCTCGCACACCACGCTCACCACGCTCACGGCGTCGACAACGGACCAGCCCGTCACGACGACGCTCACGAGCCTCCAGCCTGGCCTCACCTACCACTACCAGCTCGTGCTCACGACGCCTTACGGCACCTCCACGAGTCCCGACCAGACCTTCATGACGCTGCCGCTCGTGCCCGCCGTGGTGACCGGCACTCCCACGAGCGTTACCCAGACGTCGGCAACGCTCGCCGGCACGGTCAACTCACAGGGCGTCACACCCAGCGACTGCCACTTCGACTACGGCACTACCACCGCATACGGCAGCAGCGCGCCGTGCGCGCAGAGCCCCGGCTCAGGCAGCTCGCCGGTCGCGGTCTCGGCGTCGATCTCGGGTCTCGCGCCGGGCACGACCTACCACTTCCGCCTGGTCGCCGCCAACGCGAGCGGCTCGACAACGGGCTCCGACCAGAGCTTCACCACGCCAAGCGTGCCCACGCCCAGCGCGACGGTGTCCATCACCGGCAGCCTGCACTTCACGGCCGGCGCCGTGCATGCCCCGCTGGGATGCGGCGCCGGGGGGGCGACCTGCAGCGGCAGCGTCGCAATCGACTACCGCGTGCGCCTCGCCGCGACCAAGAAGACCAAGGCGCACACCGTCACGCGCGTGCTCGGCAGCGCCTCCTACACGCTCAGCGCCGGCAAAGGCTCGACGATCAAGGTCCGCCTGAGCTCCGCCGGCAAGGCGCTGCTCGCCCGGAAGGGCAAGCTCAAGGTCACGGTCGTCGTCACGCTCGCACAGCCCGACGGCTCCGCGAAGACTGCTGTCACGCGCACGCTGACGCTGTGACCCCGTAGAGGACGAAGCGCGCTAGGAACGACGGCTAGCCGGCAGCGGCTACCGGAGTCGAGCTTCTGAGATTGAGATCGTCGTCGCGGACTTCGGGCCGCAGAACCAATGCCTTGAACGTCATGCGCTCGTCGCGAACCTCAAACGCACGCGAGCCGCGACGGGTATGCGCCGTTGCCGCGTCATGATCGCTCGGTCCTTCGTGGTCGTCATCAGCGTCGTCAGCGTCGTCAGCGTCGTCGTGCTCGGCGCCTCCTGGCGCGACGGCGCCGTGTCGACCCGTCTCCTCAGCGCGAGGGTCATCGAGGCTCTTGTGATGCTCGACCTTGTCACGGTAGAGCGCCTCGTCAGCGGCCGCAAAGGTAGCGCTGACACTGTCGGCAAGCCTGGTGGCTCCGACCGAGATGCTGAGCGGCATCTGCGTGCCGTTGAGCATGTACTTGGAGGCGTCGGCGACGATCGTCTGTGCCAGCGCCGGCCCGTTGCCTTTGGCAGCCCAGATGACGAACTCGTCGCCGCCGAGCCGACCGACCAATCCGTAGCGCGACAGCAGCTTCGCGACCTCGACCAGCACGGCGTCGCCAACGCCGTGTCCGAGGGTGTCGTTGATCTCTTTGAAATGGTCGATGTCGCAGATCAGCACCGCACCGCGCTGGCGGTCGGTGAGGGCTTCCTCCAACGTCTTCGTGATGCTGCGGCGGTTCGGGATGCCGGTCAGCTCGTCGGTGTTGGCCTCTCGCTCGAGGCGGAAGATGTGGTAGTTGAGCGACGAAGCCTCGTAGGAGTCGTTGCTGGGCAGGGCGTCGACCGCCAGCTCGCTGACGTCCCCGTAATTGAGCCTGAGCCGATCCAGGGCCGCCTCCAGCATTGGCCCTGGCGTCTCGGACCCGTTCATCATGTTGACGATGATGTCCGCCAGCTGGACGCAGGCCGCTTCGGGCGTAGGCGACTCGGCGTAGCTGGGGCCGCCGTGATGCCAGGCGATCGCGGCGGCGGTTTCCGCATCGACCCCCGAGTCGAGCGCGAACACGGCACCCACCTGAGCGTGGTCAACACCGAAGCTCTGCCATTCCAGGCGGGAGCGTTCCTCACCTGACACGTACTGCTTCGCGATCTTGTTCAGCGTCTTGATGTCGAACGCGCACGGCATGACCAGCTTCCCGCAGTCGTGCAGCAGACCGCCGAGGTGCGCCACATCGGCCTTGGCGCGAACACGCAGCGCCGTTGAGTAGGCGACTTTGGCGACCGCCAGCGAGTGCATGTACATGACGCCGCGGAAGAATCCCGCGTTCCCGGGGGCGCGCTCGAAGAACTGGTAGGTGATCGCCTCCAGGCACATCCGGCGCGTCGCGACACGGCCAACCATGATCACGGCCTCGCGCACCGTGAGCTCGCGGCCCTCGCGCGCGAAGTAGTCGGAGTTGGCGTAGCGCAGCACCGTCGTCACCAGCCCTGGGTCGAGCTCGATGGCTCCCGCCAGGTCCGAGGTCGTCGACCGCTCGTCATCGGTCAAGGCCAGCACTCGCAGCAGGTTGCGGTCCAGCACCGGAAGCCAGCCGATGACGGAGATCGCCTCCCTGATCAGCGCGTCGGTCTCCTCAGAGGTTGGTTGGCACCAATCGGCCAAACCCTTGCCGGAGCCATCCAGCGCGCTGGTCGCAGAGCGGTTCTGTCGGTTACGGAATGCCATGTCGTCAGAAGGTCGAGGTGTGTGGAGTGGTGGGAAGAGGTGAGCCGAAGCGAGTAACGCGCCTTGCTGGAGGCTGTACGCCCCCAGTCCTGGGGTCGAATCTATGGGCGATCTATGAACTAGATTCGCCTGGATCGGCGATCGAGATTAGCTTCGGCCCGGAAATCGCAGGACTGCCTCAACGAACGTTGGAGCCGGCGACGAGGACACGCTCGCGCGAAGCTGGACGGCGGCCAGGATCACCGATCCAGGTCGATCCGCACCGTCAGCAGCTCGGTCCCGACAGCGCGCACGACCGCGGCATTCAGCTTGCCCAGGCTACGCTGGCGTGCCCGCGCGTCGTCGCCGGACAGGATCGTCGCCACTCCCGTGCGCCACCGCCGGCGGGCCAGCACCCGCACGTGCGGATCGGCCTCGATGTTGCGCACATACTGGGCGCTGCGCCCGAACTCCGTGACTAGCCAGAACGTTCGTCCCTCGGCGTCGAGCCCGTTGCCGACTGGCACCGGCCGCGGCTTCCCACTCCGCCGTCCCGTCGTCTCGAGGATCGCCTGGCCGGGCGCCAGCCCAGCCCGGATCATCGTCCGGCTGAACGGGTTGACCACCCGCCGCTGAAACCACCTCACCGCGCGCCGCCGCTGCATCACTCGGCCGGCGTTTGCAGCGGGAAGTGACAGGCCGCTACGTGCGTGGGGCTGAACGCACGCAGCGGCGGCTCCCCCGCGGCGCACGTCTCCTGCGCCAGCGGGCAGCGCGTCCTGAAGCGGCAACCCGACGGGGGGTTGATCGCGCTCGGCAGGTCGCCTTTGACCGCGACGTCCGCGCGCTTCACCGAAGGGTCGGGGACCGGGATGGTCTTGACCAGCGCATCGGTGTAGGGATGCGCGGGGCGGTGGTAGATGTCATCGCCGGTGCCGAGCTCGACGAGCTTGCCGAGGTACATCACGCCGATCCTGTCCGAGAGGTACTTGACCACGGCAAGGTCGTGCGAGATCACGACCGTGGCCGTGCCGCGCTCCGCTTGGAGGCGGCGCATCAGGTTGAGGATCTGCGAGCGGATCGAGACGTCGAGCGCGCTGACCGGCTCGTCGGCGACGATCACCTTGGGGTCGAGCATCAGCGCGCGGGCCAGGCCGATGCGCTGGCGCTGCCCGCCCGAGAACTCGTGCGGGTAGCGCTCGAGTGAGTTCTGCGGCAGCCCGACCTCGCGCAGCAGGCTGGTGATCCGCTCGTCCTGCTCCTTGCGCGTGCCGATGCCCTGAATCTGGAGCGGCTCGCGCAGGATTGCCTGGACGCGCATCCGCGGATCGAGCGACGCGTAGGGATCCTGGAACATCATCTGCAGGTCGCGGCGGGCGCGGCGCAAGGCGCGACCTTTGAGGCTGAATATCCGCTTGCCCTCGAGCTCGACGGCTCCACTGTCGGCCGTCTCGTCGCCGACGATCAGCTTGCCGAGCGTCGTCTTGCCGCAGCCGGACTCGCCGACGAGGCCGAGCGTCTCGCCAGGGTCAACCTGGATCGTGATGCCAGACACCGCCTTGACTGATGCAACCTTGCGCTGGAGGACGAGCCCGGCCGTCACGGGAAACTCACGCACCACATCGGTCAGCTCGAGCAGGTGGCGAGCGTTCTCGCCGGCGGTGCTCGCGCGGTCGACCTTCTCCGCTGGGACAATCGTCGGCAGCCGCTCGACCGGCCCGTCGACGGGATGCCAACAGGCGAACAGGTGGCCGTCGGCTCCGGTCAGCGCCGGCTCCTCCGCAGCGCACTGCCCGGTGGCGTGCGAGCAGCGCGCGGCGAAGCGGCAGCCGGGCGGCGGCGGGGCGAGCTCCGGCGGCAGTCCGGGGATCGTGTAGAGCGCCTTGGTTCGATCCTGGTCGAGGCCCGGGATCGAGCCGAGCAGCGCCTGCGTGTAGGGGTGGCGCATCGAGCTGAACAGGCGCTCGGTCGGCGCCGTCTCGACGATCCGCCCGGCGTACATGACGTTGATACGGTCGGTGCGTCCTGCCACGACCCCCATGTCGTGCGTGATCAGCAGCGTCGCCATCCCGAGGCGCTCCTCGAGGTCGTCGAGCAGCGCGAGGATCTGGGCCTGGATCGTCACGTCGAGCGCGGTCGTCGGCTCGTCGGCGATCAGGACCTTGGGCTCGCAGGCCAGCGCGATCGCGATCATCACGCGCTGGCGCAGCCCGCCGGAGAGCTGGTGGGGATAGTCGCCGAGGCGCTCCCGCGGCAGCGGTAGGCCGACCAGATCGAGAATCTCGAGCGCCCGCTCGCGCGCCTCTCGCCTGGAGGCGCCACGATGCAGGCGCACCGGCTCCGCGACCTGCTCGCCGATCGGCATCGTCGGGTTGAGCGAAGACTGCGAGTCTTGGAAGATCATCGCGATCTCGTTGCCGCGCAACGCGCGGAGGTCGGCGTCGCGCAGCCCGACCAGCTCGCGCCCGCCGAGCTTGATCGATCCTTCGATGATGTGGCCACCGTTCGGCAGCAGGCCGAGGAGCGAGAGGCCGGTGATCGACTTGCCGCAGCCCGACTCTCCGACGAGACCCACCGTCTCGCCCGCGCCGATGCGCAGGTCCACGTTGCCGACGGCCTGCACGACCGAGTCGGACAGGTAGATGTGGGTGGAGAGGCTGTTGACCTCGAGGACGGAGGGCACTGTCCGGGTCTCCTAGCGGCGCCGCAGCCGGACGTCGAAGGCGTCGCGCAACGCGTCGCCGATCAGGTTAGCCGCCAGCACAACAGCGACGAGGCAAGCCCCGACCGGATAGACCAGCCACCAGTAGCCCTCCGACACGTAGACCTGGGCATTGCCGAGCATGTCGCCCCACGACGCGGTCGGGTACTGAAGGCCGAATCCGAGGAAGCCGAGGTAGGCGAGCACGAGGATCGCGTCGGCGACCTGGAACGTGATGTTGACGATCACGACCGACAGAGCATTCGGGATCAGGTGGCGGAGGACGATCCGCCGCTTGCCGGCACCCATCACCCGCGCAGCGCTGACGAAGTCCCGGGTGCGAAGCGTCAGCACCTCGCCGCGGACGAGTCGCGAGGGCACGAGCCAGGAGAACAGGCCGATGATCATGCTCTCGTCGAGCACGGTGGCGCTGAACTTCGTGGCCAGCACCAGCACCACGAACAGGAACGGGATCGACAGGAGAATGTCGACGAACCTCATCATGACGCCGTCGAGGATGCCGCCGACCAGACCAGCGATCGCGCCCCACAGCGTTCCGATCACGGTCGCGATAGCCGACGCGAAGAAGCCGATCTCGAGCGCGGTCTGTCCGCCGGCCATGATCCGGCCGAGCTCGTCGAAGCCGTGGTCGTCGGTGCCGAGAAGGTGGCTGCCACCGGGTGCCTGGTCGGTGATCAGTGGGTTGAACAGCGACTGATTCGTGTGGTAGACGAGCGGACCGATGAAGCAGAAGACAATGAAGAACACGATCACGCAGACCCCGACGACTGCGAGCTTGTTGTCCATGAACTCCCGGACGGCCAGCCTCCAGCCGCTGGCGATGACCTGGACCTCGCCCCCCTCGGGGCCGCGCGGCGACGCACCGACGAGCCCGCCCAGACCTTCGATCAGCGGTTCGAAGGGCTCAGGCAAGGCGGACCCGTGGATCAGAGACGGTGATCGCGATGTCGGCGATCAGGTTCCCGAGCACGGTCAGGAAGCCACCAAGCACGGTGTACGCGAGCAGCACGTTGTAGTCGAGGTTCGTGAGGGCGTTGTAGAACAGCAGCCCAAGGCCGGGATAGTTGAACAGCACCTCGATCAGCAGGTTGCCGGCGAGCAGCGTCGGGATCGACAGGCCGACCAGGGTGATCATCGGCAGGCAGGCGTTGCGCAGCAGGTGCCGGGACAGCACGGCGCGCTCCCCGAGGCCCTTCGCGCGCGCCAGCCGGATGTAGTCCTGCGCGAGGCTGTCGAGCGCCGAAGACCGCATGTAGCGGCTGAACGACGCCACGTTGATCAGAGCCAGTGTGACAATCGGAAGCGTCAGCTGCAACGGGTGCGTGAACGCCTGCCAGGTGGTCGTGACCGAGTCGCTGACGACCGGCGGGAAGACGTGCCAGTCGAGCGCAAGGAACTGGATCAGGATCAGGCCGAGGAAGAACGACGGCATCGAGTAGAGCGTGAAGTTCAGCGCCGTGACGGTGTAGTCGCCGATGCTGTTGCGCTTGACGGCCTGCGCGATGCCAAGCGGGATCGCGATCACCAACGACAGGAGCAGTGCAGCGCCCGACAGGTAGGCGCTGCGCCCAGCGTTCTCCTTGAACAGCGCGGTGACCGACTGGGACAGCTTGTAGGAGTAGCCGAAGTTCAGCTGCAGCAGGTTGCCGAGGTAGCTGAAGAACTGCAGGATCTCCGGCCTGTCGTAGCCGTTCAGCTTGTTCCACGACTTGACCGCCAGCGGTTGGGCCTTGGCGCCGAGCACGTCGTACACCGGCGACGGCGAGAGGTAGTGCAGCATGAGGAACGTGATCGCCGCGATCCCGAGGGTGACGATCACGGCCATCACGAGCCGGCGGATGATGTACCCGATCATCCGCGCGGCTCTCGGCGATCAGTTGCGCTCACCGATGTGCGTTCGTGGCTCTTCCGCTCCGTTTTGGAGGCGAGGGTACTGGCCACGACGAACCGCTGGTGAGCGTTTCCTCAGCTCATTCTCACTTCACGTACCAGTATTGCGGGAACCACTGCTGCTGGGTCATCGAGGTCCAGCCATCGGCCGGGCCTGCGACCTTGTTGGTGTTGACCGCCAGCAGGTAGTCGCCGTCCGGCATGAAGAACACCGGCGGGTGCGTCTCGAGGTAGGCGGCCTCCGCCTTGACGGCGCTTGGGCTGCCGCTGTGCACCGAGGCATTCATCAGCGCGTTCGCCTTCGGGTCGTTGAAGTCACCCAGGTTGAAGCCGCCACCGACGTTCCAGACGCCCTCGCCCGTCGGGTAGTAGTCCGTGAACAGGCCGCCGTAGTTGTTGACGCCCCAGTCGTTCGTGTAGGTGACCGCGGCCGGGTTCTGGTCGTTGTAGTTGGCTGTCAGGAAGTTGAACGCCTTCGTCTGAAGGGTGATGTCGATCCCGGCCTGCTTGGCGTCGGATTCGACCACCTCGGCCTCGAGCGCGCCGGTCGTCGCGACCGCCTCCGGCTGGTTTGCCCATACGAACGAGATCGGCGTCCCGGCCGGAATACCGGCGCCGCACTCACCCGAGCCGGTGCCCGGCTTGGCGCACGTGGTCGTGCCGCCCGGCACCACGTTCCAACCGTGCGACTTCAGGAGCGCTACTGCCTTTGCGGCGCTATAGGGGAAGGGCGCCGTCCCGGCCGACGCGGGCGCGTAGGGCGACGTGGGATACGTCGGCACCTCCGTGTACGCCGGCACCGCCGCGCCCTTGTAGACGGCCTTGATGATGTTCGGCTCGTCGATCAGGTAGTCGATCGCCTGGCGCACATAGGTCTGCGCGATCACGTTGTTGAAGTCGTTCGTCTTGTCCTTGAAGTTGATGATCCCGGCGAACCAGCCCCAACCAGGACCGCCGAAGACGTCGATCCCCTGCGCCGCTAGCGCCTTCCTCTCGGCCAGCTGCGAAGGGTCGAACCCGACCATGATGTCAAGCCCACCGGCCTTGACCGCATCGAGCTCAGCCGTGAAGCCCGTGTAGGTCTGAACCGAGACCTCGGACATGATCGGCTTCGGCGTGCCGCCGTAGCCCGGGTTCGGGACGAGCGTGTAGGAGCTGTTCGTCGCGCTGAACGACGTCAGCTTGAACGGCCCGTCGCCGTCCTTCCAGAGCGGGTTGGTGGCAAACGTCGCGACCGACGAGCCCTGCTTGTTCAGGTAGTCGTAGATCTTCTTCGCGACCGCGGGGTTCGACCAGTCGGTCAGGTGCGGGCCGCCCGCCGCGTCGACGTTCCAGTCAGTGCTCGGAAGCGGGTAGACGTTGTTGGTGTCCGAGAGGTTGTTGTTGAGGAAGAAGCCCGGGTTGTAGGGCCCCGTCAGATGCATGACGACGTTGTACTTGCCGCTCGTCGTGATGCTGGCGACGTTGTCGGGCATCAGGCCGGGGCTGTACTGGCCCCAGTTGGCCGGGCTCTCCTTGACGGCAGCCTTGAGCAGGTCGAACCAGAAGACGACGTCGTTGGCGACGACCGGCGCGCCGTTGGCCCAGTGCAGGCCTGGCTTGATCGGGATCGTGACGGTCTTGTCGCCGTCGCTGAAGATAGGGGTGTTGGCCGCGCTGAGGTTTTCGTCGACCTCCGGCACGTTCCCCGTCGGGCCGGCATACAGCGGCATGAACAGCTCGCTGAGCAGCGAGATCGTCCCGGTCGAGGTGTTCGCCCCCGGGGCGATCGGGAAGATGTAGGTCGGCGTCTGTCCGGTCAGCTGGCCCTGGGTTATCGTGCCGCCCTTCACGGGGGTGCCAGCGGGTGGCAGGGAGCCGTATATGCCCTTGCTGGACATGGTCGGGCTGCTGCCGCCGCATGCGGTGAGAGCGAGAGCCGCCACAGCTGTGATCAGCAACGCGGCGAGGGAGCGAGCACGAACCTTCCGCCGGCGACCAAAGCCAGTTCCGGCGTCTTGCGGCACGGTCAGGGCGTCATCGCTTCGCATAGTCCAGCCTCCCGACAGAGATGGAAAGGGCGTAAGTCGAACCTAGCGGCAGGTTTTACACGTTTCGCCTGGTCGGCGCAACGCCGGCGCCGGACTGGGTCAGCGGTCCAGACGCAAAGCCGGGTGTGCTGCGCCTGGCGTCGCGTTGCGCCTGGGTCGGGCGCCGGGCCGTGGCGCTGCTCGATATGCTCGGACGATCGTTTCGACCACGGACAGCGCAGCCGCGTCGGACGCTCCGGGAGCGAGCGCCCCGGGCGCTGTGCAGGTCAAGCGGGCGCTGCTGTCGGTCTCGGACAAGCGCGGGATCGTCGAATTTGCGCGCGGCCTCGCCGAGCTCGGCGTCGAGATCGTCTCAACCGGCGGTACCGCGCTCGAGCTGCGCGGAGCGGGCATCGACGTGCGCGCGATCGACGACTTCACCGGCTTCCCCGAGATCATGGACGGCCGTGTCAAGACGCTGCACCCGAAGCTGTACGGCGGCCTGCTCGCGGTGCGCGACAACGCCGAGCACCTGCGCCAGGCCGCCGAGCAGGGCATCGAGTTCGTTGACCTCATCTGCGTCAACCTCTATCCGTTCGAGAGCACGGCTGCGCGCCTGGGCGTGGCCGAGGACGAGGTGATCGAGAACGTCGACATCGGCGGCCCGACGATGATCCGCGCGGCCGCCAAGAATCATGCGTACTGCGCCGTCGTCGTGACCCCCGAGAGCTACGACGCGGTGCTCGAGGAGCTGCGCGGCTCCGACCGGCGGCTCTCGATGAGCACGCGGGCGAGCCTCGCCGCCGAGGCCTTCGCGGCGACCGCCCGCTACGACACGGCGATCGCACGCTGGTTTGCCGAGCGCGAAGCCGACGACTTTCAGCCGCTGCACATTCGTGCGTACGAGAAGGTGGTCGACCTCTCATACGGAGAGAACCCGCACCAGCGCGCCGCCTACTACGCGCTCGCCGGCTCCCGCCGGCACCTCCTTTCGATGGTGCGCCAGCACCACGGCAAGCAGCTCTCCTACAACAACCTGCTCGACCTCGATGCCGCGCGACGGCTATCCGACGATCTCGCCGAGGCGCTTGAGGGGGGCGGTGGTCCGAGCTGCGTGATCGTCAAGCACAACAACCCGTGTGGTTGCGCGCTCGGGGCGTCGGGTCTCGAGGCCTACCAGCGTGCATTTGCCTGCGATCCGTTGAGCGCCTACGGCGGCGTGATCGTCATCAACACGCACGTCGATCGTGAGCTGGCCGCAGCCCTCAACGAGCAGTTCATCGAGGTGCTGTTCGCGCGCGGTTACGACGACGACGCGCTCGAGCTGCTCACGTCGAAGAAGAACGTGCGCCTGCTCGAGCATGGCGAACGGCGCGTCGGCACAAGCGAGCCCGAGCTGCGCCAGGTCGCAGGCGGCGTGCTGATCCAGGATCGCGACGAGTCGGTCGACCGCCGCGAGGACATGCGCGTGGTGACGACCCGCCAGCCGAGCGAGGATGAGTGGGAGGATCTGCTGTTCGCGTGGCGGGTCTGCAAGTACGTCCGCTCGAACGCGATCGTCCTCGCCCAGGGCCTCGCCACGGTCGGCATCGGCGCCGGGCAGATGAGCCGCGTCGACTCGGTCCGCCTCGCCGTCGAGAAGGCCCAGCTGCCCTCCCTGGCCGGGTCGGTGCTGGCCTCCGACGCCTTCTTCCCCTTTTCCGACGGCCCCGAGCTCGCCCTCGATGCGGGCATCGTCGCGATCATCCAGCCAGGCGGATCGGTTCGCGACGACGACGTGATCGCCCTCGCGCAGGACCGCGGCATCGCGATGGTGATGACCGGCCGCCGCCACTTCCGCCACTAGCGATACCCTGCGATTGGTAATACGGCTGATGGCGCGCATAACGCTCGATCTGGATCCGGCCGTGCTCGCAGCGCTTCAGCGGCGGGCGGAGCGTGAGCGTATAAGCATCGGACAGATCGCGTCGGAGCTGCTGGCTCGTGAGTTCGCCGAGCCGTTCACAGGCATGGCCAGCGAGCAAGGGCCATTCGCGCGGTTCAGCCGCGACCTCGAGCTGCCGGCAGTCGAGCTGGAGGACGCGGACGCCGTTTGGCGTGGTGGCTGAACTGCTTGACAAGAAAAGCTTCGGCGCCTAAGCTTTGGTACCTAACCTTTAGGTACCTGACGAAACCGGAGCCCGCATGTCTGAAGCCGCCGCGTCCGACCGCATCGATCCCTGGATCTGGCGGATCGCCGCCGTCGTCGTGCTCGGGTCGATCATGTCGATCCTCGACACGACGATCGTCAACGTCGCGCTGCAGACCTTGCACACGCAGCTGCTCAGCCCGCTGGCGGACATCCAGTGGGTGATCACGGGCTACCTGCTCGCGCTCGCCGTCGTCATCCCGGTCAGCGGCTGGGCGTCGCGTCGATTCGGCGCCAAGAACATCTACTTGATGTCGATCGTGCTGTTCACCGCGGGGTCCGCGCTGTGCGGGCTTGCGACGTCGACGACCGAGCTGATCGTCTTTCGCGTGCTCCAGGGCGTCGGCGGCGGCATGATCATGCCGGTCGGCCAGATCATCCTCGCGGGCGCCGCGGGTCCGCGACGGATGGGTCGCGTGATGGCGATCACCGGCGTCCCGACGATGCTCGCACCGATCATCGGGCCGACGATCGGCGGGTTGCTGATCGACAGCGCAAGCTGGCGCTGGATTTTCTACGTGAACGTGCCGATCGGCATTCTCGCCACGGTGCTCGCGCTGCGACTGATCCCGGCTCCGAAGCGGGACGCGCAGCCACCGCGGCTCGATGTCCCCGGCCTGTTGATGATGGCGACCGGGCTGCCGCTGCTGACCTACGGCCTTGCCGAGGTCGGTCTCACCGGTGGCTTCTCCTCACCGAAGGTGTTCGTCTCGATCGCCGCCGGCATCGCGCTGATCGCGATGTTCGTCTGGCACGCGCTGCGCGTGCCGGTGCCGCTGCTGGACCTGCGCCTGTTCAAGCGCAACACCTACGCGGCGGCGTCGGGCGCGCTGTTCTTCCTCGGCGCCGCAATGTTCGGGGCGATGATCCTGCTGCCGCTCTACTTCCAGGACGTGCGGCACGAGAGCGTGCTGCACACCGGCCTCCTGCTCGCCCCGCAGGGACTCGGCATGGCCGCTGTGATGCCGATGCTGGGACGCCTGACGGACCGCTTCGGCGGTGGCCCGCTGGCGATCGTCGGCGTCATCATCACGGCCGTGGCAGGGATCCCGTTCGGGTTGATCGGTGCGCACACCTCGCTCGTCTGGATCGGCGCGGCGCAGGTCGTGCGCGGCGTCGGCATCGGGCTTGCGTTCATGCCGGCCTTCATCGCGGCGCTCGCGGCGCTGGAGCGCCACGAGCTGCCGGATGCCGCACCGCAGCTCAACGTGCTGATGCGCGTCGGCGGCTCGATCGGCACGGCGGTGCTGGCGGTTGTCCTGGAGCGCTCGTTGGCGAGCGCCGGCGCGCACCCGACCGTGTCGCTTGTCGCCGGCGCGTACGGCACCGCTTTCTGGTGGGGAACCGGCTTGATCGTGGCGGGCATCGTGCCGGCGACGATCCTGCTGCGCGCCGAGCGGCGGACGCGACGCGACGCCACGGCGGCTGAGTCCCGTGGCGGCGGAGCAGACGCGTCCGCGCTCGCCGAGGCGCTCGCGTGATTCCGCCGGTCGCCGCCACCAGCGGCGTGCAGCCAGACGCCACGGCTGCAGAGCACGAAGTGGCGGTGGCATCGTTTGCCGCTGCGTTCAAGCGGGCGACGGGCGCCGTGCGACGGCTCCGCGGCCGTGACACGCACCGCTCCGATGAGTTGAGCTACGCGCAGTTCGGTCTCCTGTTCGGCCTCGCCGAGAACGGCGAGATGTCCGCCAGCGAGCTCGCCGGCTGCGCCGACGTGGCCCCCGGGACCGCCACGCAGATGCTCGATCACCTGGACGCCGCCGGACTGATCGCACGGACACGCTCGGGTGAGGATCGCCGCATCGTCCTCGTCTCGCTGACCCAGCGCGGCAGCGAGGTGATCGCAGCCCGCCAGGCGCAGTACGACGCTCATTGGCGAGCGGGGTTCGCCGGCTTCAGCGCAGCGGAGCTACAGAGCGCAGCTGCCGTGCTGGAGGCGACGCGCACGCTGTTCGACGAGCTAGAACGCGACGCCGAGCACTCGGCCGCCTGAGCTCGCCGGCGCCGGCACGCCGCGCAGGTCAGAATGCGCTCGATGCGGCATGAGCGCCACTACAGCCTCGAGGAGGCGCGGACCGAGCTTCCCTGGGTTGCGGAGCGTCTCGCGGAGATGCGCGACGCGCACGAGCGACTCACCGACGAGGACGCGCGCCATGCCCTTGCGGGCGGCGCGGCCAGCAACGGCGGCGGCGCGCCGGGCAAGCAGGTCGGCGAGGCGTTCCTCGATCTGCAGGCCGCCGTGCTTGCGCTGGACGAGCGCGAGATCGTGCTGCGCGATCTCGACCGTGGCCTGATCGACTTTCCCGCCATCCGTGACGGTCGCGAGGTGTACCTGTGCTGGATCGATGGCGAGGAAGACATCGGCTTCTGGCACGAGCTCGACGCGGGCTACGGCGGCCGCCAGGCGTTGTAGCCGCTACTTCTTGATCGTGAAGCTGAGCGACGTGGGCGTCGAGGAGAGCGCCTGTGCGTTCGTCGCCGAGATCACCAGCGTGTAGTGGCCGGGCTTCAGCTTGTCGCTTGCCGACACGCGGCCATCGAAGACGACTGTGTTCGTGCCCGAATGCCCGGTGAACGAAAGCGTTCCCGCGGTGGCCGTGTACGCGCACGACTTCTTCCTCGAGTTGTGCTTCGTCTTCGCCACGCATTTTCCCTTGACCGTGCGTCCCTTCACCGAGTGGTTGAAGCTGAAGGTCACTGACGCCGCCTCGTTCAGCGTGAACGAGAAGGTGGTGCCGACCGGTGGGCCCTTTGCCTTCGTCTTCTTGCTGATCTGCGCGAGCGCGTTGCCCTCCCGCCACGTGTCGTGCGTCTGTGAGGGCGATGTAACCGCCGGGGTTGGCGGCGGAGATGTGCTGGGCGTCGACGAGGTCGATGTGCTTGCGGGCGGCAGCGTGAGCGCTGAGGAGAACCCGATCGCGCAGGAGGCGCTGCACGTCGTGCAGCTGCCTGTCCCGCTGCAGGCCGACGTTACGCAGCCGGCGCCCGATGTCGAGCAATCGGATGTTCCCAGCGGCGTGATCGTGTGCAACGCATACGGCCCGGCCGAGATCGCGGTTCCCATCGTCTCGAAGAACTGCCAGTTGCCGTAGTAGGTGCCGGCGGCCGCGGCCGGCGAGGTGACGACGGTGACGATTCGCCAGCAATACGGAACTCCGGGGTAGAGGCCCGTGAACGTGTAGGGACTTCCCGTTATCGACGTGTCCGGGTTCTTCAGCGACACGGCGCCCGTTTGGTAGTCGTAGCCGGAGTAGGTCCCTGTCCCGTTGTTGTACGGGCTGTCGCAGTTGTTGGCCGGCGTCGTTGTGCTGCCGGGTGCCGTGGGATAGGCCAGCTGGGCGTACGCGGTGCCGACAGCCGATTGGTTCCAGGCGTAGCCGAGCGTATCGACGCTCACCGGCGTACCGGCTCCTCCCGGCTGCACCTGGCTCGTGACCGACGGCGAGTTGTAGGAAACAGAGATCTCGCTGCTGCTGGTTTGCTGCGCCGGCGAATCGACGATCGTGTCGATGTAGGGCTCGAGGACGGGGTTGAACTCCCCATCGGCGAGCTGGACCACCCCGGTGATCTTGTTCACGCCGGCAGCGCTCTTGATCGGAACGTTCACCTCGACGGTCCCGCCTTGCGGCAACGGCCAGAACGGCGGGTTGGCGTTGGTCGGGTCGAGCGAGTAGCCGTACTCGCCGGTGCTCAGCGACACGGGACAGTTGCCCGCGTCCGAGACGTAGTGGCTCGCCCCCGGGAACTGCAGGAAGCACTCTACGGGGTGGGTCGAGTCGATTGCCAGCGACGTGCCGCTCGGCAGGTTCAGCTCGACATCGGCGTAGATGCCGGCGCAGGTGTTGCCGATGCCGGTGACGTTGATCGCCACGTAGTACGTCGATCCGGCGACGGGCGGCGTCGAGGGGTCGAAGTAGTAGGACATGTAGGCGCCGGCCTCTTGCTCGACGTCCGCCGTGATGCAGTTGGCGTCCTGGGACTCGACAAGCGGTCCGCTCTGCCAGCCGTAGCCGGGGTCGGTGGCGTGAGCGACCGACGCGAGGGCCAGCGTCAGCGCGACGGCGACGAGCGCGGCGAGCAGGATCGGCAGCCGGCGGCTGCGCCGAAGATCGGTGTCACGCGACGCCGCGTACACCCCCCAGTGCCCCCACATGCGCCGGCATGATGCCACGACCGGGCACCAGGCGCAAGTAGCAGCTCAGCGCGGGCCGCGGTACCCCTTGCGTGGCACCGGCGGGTTGAGCTTGCGCTCCGCCGCCGTCATCTCGCGGACTCGCAGCGTGCCGCCTTTGATCTGACGATCAATCTCTTCGAGCTTGATCCGGCGCTGCTCGGCGGCACGGTCCGAATTTGTTGCCACATGACAACGATACTCCTCGGCTCAGGCCGGCCCGAGGCGCGAGGGATCTTGGGGCTTGCGCTAGCGCCCGCCCTTGCGATGCCCGTAGCTGCGGGTGGAGCCGTGGCGGGCGCCGCGCTGGTGGTGCGAGGGGCGAGTGGCGGCGGCAGGACGGTGAGCGCCCGCAGCGGCTCCACCCAGCCCGTGGTCGATGCCCAGCGTCCCTGCCAAGGCGCTCACCTCGCGGCGTTGCGCGGCGCCGACAAACGTGATGCCGACCCCGGGACGACCGGCACGGCCGGTGCGACCGACGCGGTGCACGTAGCCGTCGCTGTCCTCCGGCGGGTCGAAGTTGATGACGTGCGAGATCCGCGCGACGTCGATCCCGCGGGCGGCCACATCGGTCGCGACCAGCGTGTCAACGGTCCCCGCCTGGAAGTGTGCGAGCGCCTGCTCGCGCTGGCGCTGGGACTTGTCTCCGTGCATCGCGACGGCGGACACGCCGAGCGTGTGCAGACGCTTGACGAGCTTGTCCGCGCCGCGCTTGGTGCGGACGAAGACCAGGGCCAGGTCGCGCTCGGCGGCGAGCTCTTCGACGAGCGCGTCAACGCGGCGGTCGTGCTCGACGGCGACGAAGCGGTGCTCGACGTCCATGCTCTCCACGTGCCGCGGGTCTGTGTGCTCGTGGCGGGCGGCGTCACGCGTGTAGACCTTGGCGATCCGCCCGGTCTCACCGTCGAGCGTCGCCGAGAAGAACAGTGTCTGGCGCTGCTTCGGGCACTGTGCAACGATCCGGTCGACAGCTGGGCGGAAGCCCATGTCGAGCATCCGGTCGGCCTCGTCGAGAACGAGGATGCGGACCGCATCGAGGGTGAAGGCACGCCGAGAGAGGAGATCCTCCAGGCGGCCCGGCGTTGCGACGACGATGTGTGCGCGGGCGGCGTCACGCGCCTGCTTGGGCAGGCCGACGCCACCGTAGACGGCGGCGACCTTCAGGGCGCGGGCGTGCGCGACGGCGGTGATCTCCTCGACGATCTGCGTGGCGAGCTCGCGCGTCGGGGCGAGGATGAGCGCGGCGGGGCGGCGCGCCTCGGCGGCGGTAAGGTCGGCGATGGGGATTCCGAAGGCGAGCGTCTTGCCCGATCCGGTGGGGGATTTCGCGAGCACGTCACGGCCGGCGAGGACGTCGCCGATCACGAGGCGCTGTACGGCGAACGGCTCTTCGAACCCGCGAGCTGCGAGCGCATTGACAACGGCGCTCGACACGCCGAGCTCGGCAAAAGACTGCTTAGACATTCAACTGCTCCTTGGCGGCACTGTGGGCCGCGGACGATTCGGAGACTGCAAACCCGAACCGCAATTGCGGGACCCAAGTGAGCTGCCTCGCGGTCAACTTCTGTCAACCGCCCCTCCAGGCTAGCAGCTAGTGCCCGTCGCTCACGTCGGGCGTGCGTCGGGAGGGCGCCGCCCGCGCCGTTTGGGCGCCAGCGGCGTCGCCGGCTCAGAGGTGTCGTTCCGCCCTCCGGTCGGCACGCGTGGGGCGACGAGCCGGTTACCGTATGGGTCACGCAACGTTGGGCAGCGCACACATGGCGAAGGATCCACAACCCGGCGAGATCGCACCCGACTTTGAGCTCGCGGGCACGCACGGGCCGTTCCGGCTGTCCGACCACCGCGGCGAGCGAGTCGTGCTTCTGTTCTACCCGGGTGACAACACGATGGTGTGCACACGCCAGTTCTGCTCGTATCGCGATCACGCTGCCCAGCTCAGCAAGCTCGGCGTGTACGCGGTCGGCATCTCGGGGCAGGACCTCGCCTGCCACGAGCAGTTCATCGCCAAGCACGGCCTCACGCTGCCGCTGCTCAGCGATCCAGACCACGAGGTCGCGAGGCTCTATGACGTCCATTCGAGTCTGATCGGAACCAGGCGCGCGACGTTCGTGATCGACGAGCAGGGCATCGTTCGCCACCGCCACGACAACGTTCTCAGCTTGAGCTACGACAGCATCGACGACCTCGCGACCGCGCTCGCAGCGCTCAGCTGACGACGAGCGGCCCTAGGCGATTCCGCTCCGCACCGCGTGGGCTGCGGCATGGGTGCGGTTCTCGAGCTGGAGCTTGACGAGGATGCTTGCGATGTGGTTGGCGATCGTGTTGGGGCTGACGTGCAGGTCGCGTGCGATCTGCTCGTTGCTCGCTCCGCTGGCGAGGCGTTCGAAGATCTCCAGCTCGCGCTTGGTGAGGGCGGCGCGAATCGAGGCGGCGATGTCCTGGCTGCCCGCGGCGACGGGGACGTGTAGCTCGCGGATCCTGCGCAGGAGCTTCCCGGCGACCTGGGGGGAGATGACGGACTCGCCGGTGGCGGTTGCCCTGACGGCGGCGATGATCGCCTTGGCTGGTGCGGTCTTGAGGATATAGCCGCTGGCGCCGGCAACGATCGCCTCAACGACGCGGTTCTCTTCGGTGCGGGTGAGGACCAGGATGTGCGAGGCGGGCGCCAGCTCGCTGAGCTGCTCGATCGCGTGCACGCCAGAGCTGTCGGGGAGCCTGATGTCCATCACCACGACATCGGGGCTCAGATCGGCCACCAGCCTGAATGCGTCTGCGGCCGTCGCGGCTTCGCCGACGAGATCGAACCCGGCGCCCGACAGCGTTTGGCTGAGCGCTGCGCGGATCAGCGGCTCGTCGTCGATCAGCACGACGGTGAACGGATCTTGACGTTCGACGACGGGATCCTGTTGGGCTGCCACTGCGGCTCGTCCTCGTAGTTGTCCGGCCGATGCGCCCCCCGCCCGCCGAGTGTAGCAGTGGGGCGTGCTTGGCTGGTCAGATCGAACCCCCCGCGCTAGTCAGATCCAACCCCCTGCGAGGGAGAGCAAGATCGTTCGATTGAGCTATATGCAACGAGCTACTGGGTGCGTATGTTTTACGTAGTTGAGAGCAGTACTTTGCCGCGGCGCAGGACCGTACTTAGCCGCAGCACAATCAGCGCCAGCTTCATAGGGGGCAGTGAGTCGGTGGCCCGGGAGCGCCGGGCCACCGACTTCAGAATCTCGATCTCCGAGTTTCGAGCCCTGCCGTGGCGCCAGTCCCAGCGTGGAGGTCGGAAGCACGGTCAGCGCTGTCGCAATGCGCGGCCTGGGACTCGAACCCAGCCCGCCGGATTAAAAGTCCGGTGCTCTGCCCGATGAGCTAGCCGCGCCCGGGGAGTTTTCCATGTCCTAAAGCTCGACGAGTGCAGCGTTGGCGATGCGCTGGTTTCCGCGGCCGAGATCGATCAGCACGAGGCGGATCGCCATGCCGTGAGTGACGACCAGCGCCGGCCGCGGGCCGGCGGCGATTTCGCGCAACGCCGCGACGAGGCGCACCGTCTGCGCCGCAAACGACTCGCCGCCAGGGAAGGCGAAGTCCGGGTCGGCGCGCTCGAAGGCGGCGAAGCCATCGGGATCCTCGGCCGCCACGTCGGCGAAGGTGCGGTCGGTCCAGTCACCGGCGTCGGTCTCGACGAGCCGCGCGTCCTCGACGGGCCGCAGGCCGATCCGCGCGCCGACGATATCGGCGGTCTGGCGGGCGCGCAGCAGCGGGCTGCACCACAGCTTCGCGAACGGCGGCTCGGCGGCGGCGAGCTCGGCGAGCTCGTGGGCTTGCGCGAGCCCCTTCTCGCTGAGCGGCACCGGCAGCAGACCCTGGTAGCGTCCGCTGGCGTTGTAGTCCGTCTCGCCGTGACGGGCGAGGAAGATGCCGGCGAAGGCGTCGTTCACGAGGCGAGCGGGTTTTCCCAGCGCAACCCGGCGAAGCGTGCGAAGTCGCCGTCGGTGCTGCAGAGCGTCAGGCCATGCTCGATCGCGACCGCGGCCAGGTGCGCGTCGGGCACGAGGTCGGCTCCCGGCGTCGTCTGGACCAGTCCGCCGAGCAGTGCGCGGTGGCGCTCGCCGGGGGCCGGGATCCATGCCGGCGGTGCGTCGAGCCAGGCCTCGACCTGCGCCCAGGCGGAGCTGACGGTCAACGGTCGCGCGAACGCGCGGGGGTGGGTGGCGATTCGCAGGAACGCGAGCAGCGACATCCACGGGAGCCCGACCCGAGCAGGACCCAGGAGCTTCTCTTCGAGCCACGCTCGCGCATGCTCGTGCTCCGGGGCGTCGAGGTTGCGCGCGTAGAGCAGCAGGTTCGCGTCAACGAGGATCAACGGTGATCGTCGCCCTCGACCCGGGCGAGCACTGCTGCGATGTCGTCGAGCGAGCCGACTAACGACGGCCCGAGGGCGCTCGGTGTGGTGTAGGGGCCGCGGCGCGGTGGCGGCGCATCCTCGCCGTCATGCAGCAGCCCGATGCGCAGCAGGCGGTTCACCTCGCGCCGCAGGACGAGTCCTTCGCGCCGTCGCCGCTCGAGCTCGCTCGCAACGTCGGGGTCAAGCGTGAGCGTGGTACGCACGCATCAGAGCATAAACCAGTTGGTGTCATGATGCCACTTGCTCCGCCGCGTAGACTCTGGCGGCCCCGCCCCCATGGTGTAGAGGTCAGCACGCGGCCCTTTCACGGCCGTAGCGGGGGTTCGATTCCCCCTGGGGGTACTGGGACGCCCAGCACCGCGCTGCCGAGATCCGCCAGCAGCGCGCGGTTGAGATCGTCGAGGTCGAGCGTCGCGATCTGTGCCGGCGTCCACCACTCGACCCCCGCGGTCTCGCGGTTGTCGGGGTGCGGCTCGCCGCTGAGGATCGTGGCCTCGAAGACGATCGAGACGTAGGCCGCCTGGTCGCCGTTGGGGTAGGAGACCCGGTACTCCGGGCCGCCGAGCACCGCAAGGATCGCGCCGAGCTCGACCTCGATGCCGGCCTCCTCCAGCGCTTCGCGCCGCGCCGCGTGCTGCGGCGTCTCGTCGGGCTCGATCGCCCCACCGATCGTCTGCCAGAGCCCCGTGTCGCGGTTCAGCACGAGCAGAATCCGTCCCTGGGCGTCGCGTGGCAGCACCGCCGCCGAAGCCAGCAGCACGAGATCGTGACCGACACGTTCGCGCAAACGAGCCAAGTACGGCGAGATCGTCAAGGCCTAGCCCGATCCCCGAGGTGCCCCGAAGGGGCACCAATAATCATCCGATGGGTCCGCGACACGGCGCGGCAACGGGGGGCATCGGTTCGATTCTAGGGCTCAGATCAGCCGCGTCATGCCGCCGTCAACGAGCAGCGCGACGCCAGTGATGTAGCTCGCGCGCGCCGAGCAGAGGAACACGGCGGCGGCCGCGAGCTCCTCCGGGGTGCCGAGGCGACCGACCGGGACCTCGCGGCGCGCGAGCTCCTCCGCGGCCTGCTCGCTGCCCTGCAGCTCGAACAGGCGGTCGGTCGCGATCCAGCCGGGCAGCACGGTGTTGAGCGTTACCCCGGAGCCGGCGACCTCGCGCGACAGGGTCTTGAACGCCGCGAGCGTGGCGGCGCGATGGCTGTTGGAGAGGATCAGGGCTCCGGCCGGCTCGCGCACGGTTGACGAGGCGACGTTGACGACGCGCCCGAAGCCGCGCTCGCGCATGCCCGGGAGGACCTCACGGATCAGCTCGACCGGCGCGAGCACGAGCGTCCGGTAGGCGTCCTCCCACTGCTGTTGCGGGTTGCCGAGCGGATCGGCGCTGGCGGGCGGCCCGCCGGTGTTGGTGACGAGGATCTCGATCGGACCGAGGGCGTCGGTGACGGCGCCGATCAGGCTGGGGACGGCATCGAGGTTCGTGCTGTCGTGCTCGAACGCGGTTGCGCCGATCTGCGTGGCGACCAGAGCAAGGCGCGTGAGCGATCGCGACGCGATCGCGACGTGAGCACCCTCGTTCGCGAGGCCGGCGGCGATAGCGCGTCCGATCCCCTTGGAGGCGCCCATCACCAGTGCGACCTTGCCGTCTATTCCGAGGTCCATCAGGCGCCGATTGTCGCGGGTTTTCGTCGCGCGCGTGTGATCGATCGCTGCGGCGGTCGTAGTCTTGGTAGACGCCACGAAACGGAGACAGACATGCCCAGACCGCGCACCACCCTCATCGCGCTCGCCGCCGTGCTCGCCGGAGCCGCCCTCAGCGGCATTGGCGAAGCCCAGGCGGACAGCTCGGGCAGCCCCGCGACGATCGTCGTCAACGGCACCGACACGATCACGCTTACCGGGAACCCCAGCGACACCACGATCCAGTCGACCTACCAGACAGCGCTCGGTGGCGCGATCACGAACGCCGGCCAGAAGGCCACGTTCATCGCCGGCCAGATCAACGCGACGCTTGGCTCAATCACCAACGTCACCGAGACCTCGACCTCGAGCGATCTGTGCCAGTACGCGGTGATGTATGCCAAGGGCGGCGCGCCAGTCCCGGCGACGGCGGGCACGACGACAAGCACGGGCCACAAGAAGAAGAAGACCAAGAAGACCGGGCTCGTCGATGCGAGCACGCCGGCGACGCCGATCGGCACGAACGTGATCGTCAACCCGAGTGACAACTGCGCAGTCGAGGCGGACGTCACGGTGACCTACACGATGACCCCCGCGTCATAGGGGAGCGTGCGCCGGGTGGTGGGGTCGGTCGCTAGGCTGGACGCGTGCGCGGTCGCCGCGCACGCGTCGGGCGGTTAGCTCAGCTGGTCAGAGCGCCTGCCTTACAAGCAGGAGGTCGCTGGTTCGAGCCCAGCACCGCCCACTCGGTAACGACCTGGACATCAGCCACTCTTGAGTCGCTCGGCGGGCGGGTTGGAACCCCAAGACGGCCAGATGCGGTCCGGCCGGGCTCCAAGGTGACGCGCTCAACACCCGGCGCAGGAGACGCCGACCCCCTCGCTCTGCTACTCACATCACTGGCTCGAAGCCGCATCACACCGGCCGTGCGACCGTAGCCCCTCCGGTGTAGTGCCACCGACCAGGCGAGCGGTCGACCTTACCTGCGCCAGATCTTCAGCGAACGGTTCACCAGGCAGCGAGGATCCCTTCCACGACGGCGAGCCGCGCCTCCATCCGGCACAGGCCCACGCCCAGCGCCCGAAACGAGCTCACGGTTTGCCGAGCTTGCCGCCTTCGGCCTCGACCACCGCCAGGAAGATCTGCGTTAGCTCTCTGCCCTTCTTGAGCCGTTTGACATCTCGACCGAGATTGGTTGCAGCGCCTCCCAAACGCTCGGCGACAACGCGATGCACTCGCAACGGCTCGACACTGTAACCCTCGTCTCCGATCCAAATACGCACCGCCCCGCCACCACTGAAACGGGCGGCTTCGGCTCGCACTTCGCTGATCGGCGCCTGCACGATGACATCGCCGTTGCGCTTACGCAAAGTCAGACGGCCGTCAGCGATTGTAGCCACGCCGTTTCGGTCGATGAAGCGCAGACCCTTGCCGATCTGGGCGTCGGCTTCGAACTGTGACTCATTCTGCTGTTCGCTGCCCTGTTCCATGTTAGAGCCTCACTACCCGCGGTTTCGACGGCTTACTAGGGACGGCGTGAGCATAGTCCAGGCACTGCGGCCAGACAAGCGTTGAACCGGGCCGGGACCGACAGAGCGAGCTGAGCAAAGGCGCCTGTTTCCGTGGGCCGAGCGGGCGCCGCCGGCAGCACCCACCGCGCGCCTGCTCGGGACGAGCTGCAGGAGCCCGCAGCGGACGTGCGTCCGCTGCTGCAACCGCCCAGCGGCGAGGGTTGTACGCTCGCGACAGCGAGCCTTGGCGATCTCGACTGCTGGGCGCTTGCCGAGCTGGTGGCGTTCCGGAGTGATCAGTCGCACGCTGATGAGCTCCATCGAGGCATCGAGCTCCTTGCCCCACAGGCCCTTGTCGGCAACTCGACCGCATCCTCGATTCCCACGCGCACGAGGACTTCGTCACCGAGAATGGCGACCGACCCGTGCGCGAAGTCGCCACCGAGATCCTCTCCCGCGCCGGCTGGATCTGAAGCCAACAGACTAGCCGGGACGCAAACGCACCTCGGCGGCCGCTCCTCGAACGCCGCGCTCAGGATCGCTCCCACAAATGGCGGTGACGCAACCTAGACCTTGCGACGCGGCTCCCTTGCGCAAGACGCGAGCACGCGACCCGCTACCGGATTCGGCCCAGTGGCGGTGTCAGCTTGAGCGGTGGTCCCCAAGCGACAGTCCCGATGAATGTCGGGCCTCGGCGTCGCGCTGCGGCACTGCGTTAGGTTCCCGTCAGCTGCTGTGCAGCTGGCCGAGGTTTCAACCGGCCTTGACACCGGCGCGAGGTGTGGCAGGATGCGAGTGCGCCAAGGGATGGGTTAGTCCCTTGGGAGAGCAGGTTGGCTCTTGGACCTGCTCGCGCGGCAATTTCAGGACTGGAGTCTGTTGGGCGAAAGGGCGCGCAAGCGTTCTCCGTGGATCTTGGTGTTGACGGCCGCCGGGTCGGCCGCGTTGCTCGCCGCGAGCGGTCTCGTGGTGATCAGTGTGGCTGCAGCGTCTGGCTCGGTGTCGGGCCGCTCCGTGCGCTCGGCCGACGCGACCGTGGCCGACGCGAGCAGCGTGGTGGACGGTTTTGACGCCATGGTCTCCTACAACGCGACCGTGAGCGCGGGCGTCAGCAGCGTTTCGGCGAGCGACGAGCTGAATGGAACGCAGGGCTGGGCGTTCTCGCTTGGCAATGGCAGCGCGAGCGCTTCACTGACGGGAGCGCAGTTCACGATCGACACCTCGAGCAGCGGCATCGACCTCGCGAACACGAGCGAGTTCAACAACCCCAGCTACTTCTATTTCACGGGCGACTCGAACGCCCCGGGCGGCGCCCCGATTTCGTGTCCTGCCCCGTCTGCGAGCTCGGTGACGTGTCCCTCTCCGGGCGCGACGGTACCGCCATCTGGCGCCAACGGCTCCAACATCACGCTCAACCTGGCACCGGGGTTGCCGACTTCGCTCACGACCGGGTTTGACTCCTCGGTCAGCCTCGGCACCACCGGTAGCGTCGTGGCCGGCGATGCTCCGGCGACGGTTTCGGTGGCGCTACAGGATGGGAGCTTCCAGGACGCGCCGAATGGGAACTTCATCAACGTCCGAACCGGCCAGGACAACGTCGATCCGAACTCAGCTCCGACGATCACGGCCAACGGCACTTCCCTGCCGGTTTGCTCACCGCCGGACGGATGGTCGTCGAGCACCCCGTGCGCAAACCCGCCGACGTTGCTCAGCTACCAGTACTCGCCGACCACAGGCGACAGCGCGACGTGCGACACCTGGGCGATGTCGGTATCCGGCGTGCCAGCTTCGGACGATGGGACCGCGATCAACTACGAGTTCTCCTTCGAGGAGAACGAGCATGGAACGGACGGTTGCCCGATCGGCGCGCCCGCCGTCAACATTCAGGCTGTTCCGGTCCCGCCGGGGCCGACGCAGACGCCGTGCAGCGACAACGGAACGACCTGCTCCGCCAGCTTCCCGGTCATCGGGCTTGGGACCGTCACCGCATCGGTCGACTCAGGCCAGGGAGTGACCGCCTTCGACTACAACCAGGCCACGCTCCACGATCTCAACTATTCGGGGGCGAATGCCCCCGCGCCCCCAGCGGGCTCGACAAGCACGGTCGTTGGGGTCTCCAGTTCCGGCACCGCGACGACTCCGCCGAATGCGGGTGTGACGGCGAGCGGCTCGGGCGACGGCGTCCTCACCGAGTCGCAGTTCGGCTCGGACCCGGTCGCGAGCCCGCCGTTCTGCGGAGCTTCGACAGCCCAGGGGACGTGCTCGTCGGGCGAGTACTTCGACGTCGAGACGGCTGCCGGGAGCAGCTTCGCTACCGTCACGATCAGCGACTGCAACCTGGGTGGCGGCGACAGCCTCGACTGGTGGAACGGCTCCGACTGGGTGCCCGTGGAGGTGGACACCACGCTTACACCGCCGAGCGGGCCAAGCTATTCGGCGGGTCCGCCCCCCTGCGCGAGCGCCGTCCTGTCGACGGTGTCCTCACCGACCGTCTCGCAACTCGGCGGCACGATGTTCGCAGTCGTGCGACGGCCGGTCGTCAGCGTCCTGACCAAGAAGCTGACGATCAATCCGCAGGGAGCAGCGACGGCTCGGATCGCCTGCGCTCATGCGGCGTGCAGGGGCGTCGTATCGATCATCAAGCGCAGGGTCACGTCTGTGCGAAAGCACGGAACGACGGTCAAGGTGACGCACACGGTCGTTCTCGGGAAGACGTCCTACTCGATCGCCGCCGGGAAACGGGCGACCGAGACGATCGATCTCAGCAACGCCGGTAGGCTTGCACTCGGCCAAGCGAACCGTCAGCACGTCACGCTGAACGTCACCGTCACCGGCGGTAGCACCGTCTCCACGACGGTTGCGATCGACTAGCTCGGTTCACCGGAGCGCTGACTCCGGCGACTGTCGAGTTGAAGGGGGCGACTGCCATCACAAGACGCGGCCTGTTGGGCGCGATGGTCCGGTTCCAAGTCTTGTCCCGGGTGCCGCGCGGTCACGGTCCGTCGCGGCTCGCCCTGCGATTGCAGTGGTACCGTTCGCCGCCACAAAGCACCGGGCGAACGACAAGAGCTCACGGGCCCAGCGTGCAAAACAGGGGGCAAGATAAGGCGTCTTCAACTGTCGTACGCGAATGTCACTGCGACGGTCGCGCTGTTTCTCTCGCTGGGCGGCGTTTCGTATGCCGCGATCACATTGCCGGCCAACAGCGTCGGCACCAAGCAGCTGGAGAACGGTGCCGTGACCGCGGCCAAGGTCAAGTCGGGCTCGCTCGGCGCCGACGACCTGAGCGGCGCCGCGCAGGCGGCGCTCAAGGGCGCAACCGGGATTCAGGGGATCCAGGGGATCCAGGGCGTCCAGGGGAATCCGGGTACTCCTGCTGCGGGGCCGGTGATGGGCGGCACCGATTCGATCCTGACTGGTGGGACTCTTCAGTGGATCGCGGCGTCGGGGCTGAGCGACCCGCAAGGCTCGGAGGGAGGCGTCGCGATTGACAGCCCGAACGCCACGATCACCGCGAGCGATCTCTACGTCCACGTGGACGTCGCGCCAACTTCGGGCGAGAGTTGGGTCTTCAGCCTCACGGAGGACGGCTCGGACACCTCGCCCTCGTGCACGATCACGGCCGGCGACAACGCGTGTAACACGCCCGCGAGCACAGTGGTCACGATCGACGGCCCGGAAGCGTTGGCCATTGACGTGTTCGGATCGGGTGGTCCAACCGCTACCAACGCCGAGTTCGGCTGGCGCGCAGCCGAGAACTGAACCTGGCCGCTGCACGAGCAGGGCGCGCGGCGCCGCGGTCAACGCGGCGCCGCGCGCCGACTCATTCGTGTGCTCTCGCTGTCGCCCAGACTGGAGCACCGGCGTGGCCGGCTGGCGGGTGAGCGATCGTCAGCGCAAGAAGGTGAACAGTTGACGGCCGGTGACCAGCGGTTGAGGTTCTCCGTCGTAGCGGATCGCCCCGAGCCCGGTCCTGTCGCCGTCGGTGTCTTGCGACACGTAGTCAAGCTCGATGAAGTCGGACGCGATGAACAGGGACCTGACGGCGTCATTGCGGTCATCCCCGTTCCGTGGTGACCGGGACCACAGCAGCATTGCTCCTGGGCGACAGAACTGTGGAGTTGTCTTGATGGTCTGTTCGATGTCGCTGTCGCTGATGTTGCCCAGGATGCCGACCATGATCACCAAGTCAGCCGGCACCGCACCCTCGTAGGAGCCGGTGCTTCCAGCGTCGGCCGTTCTCACCGTGACGTGTGCGAGCTCCGCCGCAGCCGCAGCCCGCCGCGCTCGCTGCGCGATGCGCGGGTGAAGTTCGATCAGCGTCGCATCGACGCGGTCGGCATCGTGGCGTTGCGAGAGCACACCGATCAGGTCGCGTCCATCTCCGGAACATGAGCTGAGAACTCGGATCGGTCCGGGATGCCGATCGAGCGCCTCCCGCAGGAACCGCTGCACGGTCCGCAATCGCCAGGACAGGCTTGAGTTGGGATCGTCGTACGCCCTATGCCAATCCTCGTAGTCCCGCAGACCGCTCACGCGCCCGCAGACCGCTCACGCGCCCAGATTGTGGCCACCGCGCGGCTCATTGGTCCAGCTCGACCGGTGGCAGGTCGCCTACCTCACTCTTCGTAAGGGTGAGTCGCACGCCGTCGCTGACGTCCTTCACGGCGCTGATCGGAATGGCGACCCTCTTCTTGCCCCACATGTGGCCCTCGTCGAGGAGGACGTGCGTGACGTGATAATCAGTGGGGTCGATCACGAATCCGTGGATCTGTCCGATCGCGCCGTCGGTCGCGTGTACGTGCTCGCCGCGGCGCACCTCCACGTCACCCTCGGGCACGCGGTCCTCGGTCGTCACTTGAGGACCCATGCCCATGCCGCGCATGCCCATGCCGCCCATACCCATACCCATACCGCCCATGCCGCTGCCGCGCATAGCTATGCCGCCCGCGAAGTAGGGCAAAGAGAGCATTTGTCCTTGCCCGTAGCCCCACTGTCCAGGCGCTCCCGGCAGGAGATGCTTCTCCTCGGCCTCCTCGAGCGCCTGAAACTCAGACATCGAGCACCGTAGCCGGATCTCATGCCCCGCCGACTCGACGAGATCGATCGGCACGAGGCGACCGGCGCCTTGCCGAAACCTAGGTTCGACCACGAGGTGCGTGAGCGCACGGGCGACGGGATTGACAACGACGCGTCGCAGCTCGCCACAGGCGCCGTCGCTACATGCGACTTCGCTGCCAATCGTGAACTCCGTGGTTTCGCTCATCAAGATGCCTCCCGTCCGATTGCAGTTCTTCGCCTGGGCGCAGCCTTCGGCGCACTCGGCGAGCAGTGGCCGTGGGTCTGCCAGGCGCTCCCGTTCCAAGCCTTGGCCCGGGAAGGCGGCCGACAACGGCCACCTAACCAGCTTACGCACGTCGCATCAAGGACCCGCCAGCCACGAACCTTATGCCGCTCCTCGCGTCGAGCAGGGCGGGGATGGTTGTCGCTTGCGCCTCCCTCGCCGCCGAAGGCAGCTGCGTGTGTGGGGGTGCGTGTTGGGTTGCGGCGCCCCGCGAAAAGTGATATCTCTTTGGTATCGTTTTTATTGGTGTTGCTTCACGGGGAGGGATTGATGAACGCCGTCCAGCCGTACCACCAGCCTGAGGCGAGTCCTGTCGGGCATTCGGGGACCCGCGTCGAAATCCATGAGCGGCCGGCCTTGGCGATCAGCGGCTGGTTCGGTGTGCTGGTCCTCGCCGCCTGCATCGCCGCGGCGGTGCTGGTGTCGCAAGGTTCCGCCGCCGTGTACGCGTTCGCGCCAGTCTTGGCTGCTGTGGTGATCTTGACCTCGCTGGTCATCGTCCAGCCCGGCCAAACCAAGGTTGTGCGGTTCTTTGGCAGCTACGTCGGGACAGTGCGTCGAACGGGCTTGTGGTGGATCGTGCCGCTGTCGGACCGCCGCAGCCTTAGCATTCGCGTCCGCAACTTCGAGACCAACCATCTGAAGGTCAACGACGCTGACGGCAACCCGGTGGAGATCGCCGCGATCGTCGTCTGGCAGGTCGCCGATACCTCACGCGCGGTCTTCGCTGTCGATGACTACGTCAACTTCGTTGAGGTTCAGGCCGAGTCGGCGTTGCGTCACGTCGCGACCACCCATCCCTACGACGACCCGACGGACAACGGTACGTCGTTGCGCGGCTCGACCGACGTCGTTGCCGCAGAGCTCGCCGAGGAGGTCGCGCAGCGCGTCATCATCGCCGGCGTCGAGATCGTCGAGGTGCGCATCAGCCATCTGGCGTACGCCTCGGAGATCGCCCAGGCGATGCTGCGCCGCCAGCAGGCCAACGCCGTCGTCGCAGCGCGCTCCCGCATCGTCGAGGGTGCCGTGGGGATGGTTGAGATGGCCCTCGCCCGACTCAACGAGGGCGGCGTCGTCCAGCTTGACGAGGAGCGCAAAGCGGCAATGGTCAGCAACCTGATGGTCGTCCTCTGCGGCGACCAACCAGCATCCCCAGTGGTCAACACCGGCACGCTCTATACGTGAGCCATGAGCGCAAACCAGTACTGCTACGCATCGACCCGACGGTCCACGACGCGCTCGCCCGCTGGGCCCATGACGAGTTCCGCAGCCTAAACGCCCACGTCGAAATGCTGCTCCGACAAGCCCTCACCAACGCCGGCCGAATGCCCCACCAACCAGGCCCAATACCCAAACGCGGCCGCCCCCCAACCCGCAACACATAACGACAGCCCGCCGCCCCGCGCTTGGCGGCCACGTTGCGAGCTGTCGGCGAGCCGGCTGCTTCCAGGACTTGCGACAGCGTTACGGGTGGGGGGCGGGCAGGATGGGCCCGAGGTCAGGGTCGGCTCTGAGCGCGGGCTCTGCTTGCGGCCAGCGGCGTAGCACGTCAGACACGAACTCGAGCGCGCGCTGTTGCTCGCCGCGACCGAGCGCGAGCAATGCGTCGGCGACCACCACGCCGGGGGAGTCTGGCTGGGTCGCTCGCAGCTCGTCGATTAGCTCGGACGCCAACGCAGGGTCGGTTCGGATGTGCGGTCGTGCTCGCTCGATCCACTCCGACGGGGATGGCTCGAACGTGGAAGGCCCGCCGAGTGCGAGGATCGCACTGCCCGCCTCTGTCGCGACCGCGCTGCGGCGCACCTGCGGCGCAACGAGCACAAATGTGCCAGCCACGGCGTCGAGGCGCTCACCGTCGAGCATGAATGCGGCCGCGCCGGACAGCACGAAATAGACTTCCTCGTGCCCGCGACCGTCCTCGTCCTCGCGGTGCTCCTCGATCAAGGGTTGGCCTGCCCGCTGGGCGGTGTAGGCCGCCATCCCGACAACAGAGGTTCCGAGCGCCGACCGAACCGGCCGCCAGATCAGGTCCGAGCCGCGCCATGGCACCGCCTCGAGCTCGTCGAGGTGGATCGAACGCCAGCTATCGTGCTCCTTGCGGGACGTCACTCGCGACAGCTTCGCAAACCGTCCTCCGTCAGTTCACCGACAAGCCGCCCACCGCAATCAGCAATGTCACTGGGCTCGCCGGCGGGGCGACGCTGAAGTCGCTGCCTTTCGCCGTGATCGCCTTGCCGTTGTAGGCGAGCGCCATCACGGTGTACCCATGTTGGCTGAGGTTGCCCGTGATCGGTGCGAGCCCCGACCGCGACCTGGACGCCCCGGCAGCAGCTGCGTACAGCGCGACTGCTGCGACCGCCGCTACAACCACGAACCGCAACCGATGCCGCCCAACGCGCAACACGCAAACCCCGTTTGGCACCCGTCCTCGCGGCCACACATCCGTAGTTCAACCTCCCGTGACCTGCGCGATAGCCGCCGCCGAGGTCTTCCGCCACCACACGAGCAGTGCGCCGCGATCGCTTTGACCGGTGAGGGAGAAACGCAGCGGCCACGGTCCGGCTCGCTCTGCGGCAAGTGCGGCTGTCCTACCATGGGTGAGGTTGTGCCCGGCGTCTGGTGCACGGAACGAGGAGGTGCGTGCGATGCCCACAGCGGATGAGACGGAGTATCCGATCACCAAGGAGTTCGTGGTCACGAACGAACCCGTCGAGGTCGTGTTCCACAGCAACACCCACTACGGAAGCCACGACGCGAATCGGTCGCTTGACCTGCCGGTGGAGATCCTGGCTGGGGGCGACGCACGCGCGTGCCCGTCTTTGGGCAGGGAGTGGTCCGAGATCCTCCACGGAGTCGAGGGGCGTGCGGAAACCTCCGAGCGGCGCGCCGGCGGCGGAGGCGGCTACGTCGATCGGGACGTCACCATCCGGGTCGCGCTCGAGGCGTGCCCGGTCGTCATCCATGCCCTCGTCCGGCACGCCTACGAGAGCGATGACTACAACCACAGCGACCGCAGCCATTACGCGGTGAGAGTGGTCAGTGGTGCGACACGGGCGTCGCCACCGTCCTGTGGCGCGCCGTAGGCGTGCAGCGGACGCCCGTGACTCGGCTCGAGATCGGCCTCGCTCGCCACCCGCCGAGCTGAGTGACCGCGACCGGCCGCGTCAGCTGCGAGCCCGGTCTGCATAATGGGCCGCCGTGCGCCCGTTGACCGCGATCAGGCACGCCGCATGACTGAGCGCTCGCCGCTGAACGACATCGTCGCGGCGGTGCGGGCGGTGCCCTTGTTCGCAGCGGCACCTGAGCTCGTGGACCGTGTTATCGAGATCGCCCGGGCGATCCGAGTCGAGGCGGGCTCCTTGTTGTTCCGTCGGGATGACCACGGCGACGCGCTATTCGTTGTCGTCAGCGGGATGCTCGAGGTTCTCGACGACGATGGCGGTGCCCGGTACTTGCTCGGCCGGGGCGAGGTGATCGGCGAGCTAGCCCTGCTCACCGGCGAGTCGCGCAGCGCCTCAGTGCGGGCGCGCCGCGACAGCGAGCTGATCGCTGTGTCGGCGGAGGACTTCGAGAGGCTGCTGGCGAGCGATCCGTCGCTGTGGCGCTCGCTCGCCGGCGTGCTTGCGGAGCGCCTGCGCAGCACGGCAATCGCGCCGCAACATGCGCCCTCACCGCCGTCAACGATTGCGCTTGTCCCGCTGCACGAGGGCGTATCGCTCGACGCTATCGTCGGCGGGCTCAGCGCCCAGCTGGGCGCTGCGGTCGTCGAAGCGTCCGACGCGCCGGCTTCGCAGGGCCAGGGAGGCATGCTCGACGAACTGGAGCGCCGCCACGATCACGTTCTGCTGGTGGCGCGCTCCCCGCACGCCGACAACGCTTGGACCGCGTTTTGCCTCCGCCAGGCCGATCGGGTCGTCGGTGTTGCTGCGGCCGGCACGCATCCGGGGCGAAGCACGGCTTCGCTCGCGGGCTGTGACCTAGCGTTTGTGGCGCGCGAAACTGCCACTTCGGGTTGCGATACGTGGACGCGGGCGCTTGCGCCGCCGCGCCGCTACCGCCTGGGCGCCGGCGGCGCGCGAGCCGCTGGCGTGGAGCGCATGGCGCGGCGGCTTGCGGGACGGTCGGTTGGCGTGGTGCTGTCGGGCGGCGGGGCGCGCGGGCTTGCCCATCTTGGCGTGCTCGCCGAGCTCGAGGCGGCCGGCATCGCCGTGGATCGCGTTGGCGGGACCAGCATGGGAGCGCTGCTGGGTGGGCTGTTCGCGTGCGGCCAGTCCATCGACGAGATCACCGCGCGCGTCCGCACCGAGTTCGTGCAACGAAACCCGCTCGACGATTACACGCTCCCGCTGGTCGCTGTGACCCGCGGGCGCAAGGGCGAGGCGATGCTCGTTCGACTGTTCGGTGAGCGGCGGATCGAGGATCTCGACCGTGACTACTTCTGCGTGAGCTCCGACCTGATGCGAAGCGAGGCTGTCGTCCATCGCAGCGGCCCGCTCGTCGAGGCGGTTGGCGCGAGCGTCGCCTTGCCCGGGTACGTGCCGCCGGTGTTGAGCGGCGGTCGGCTGCTGATCGATGGGGGGGGCGATCGACAACCTGCCGACGCGATACATGGAGCGCCTCGAAGGCCCGGTCATCGCTGTCAACGTCCGCGCTGGACGTGACAGCTACACCACGGCCACGTCCAGCGAGCGTCAGCTCCGCCGACCTCGGTTGCGACGCGTCTCGGCGTGGGCGCGCCTTGCCGTAACAGGCGTCGAACAGGCTCGGCCCAACTTGCTCGAGACAATCTCTCGCAGCGTTGTGCTCGGAAGCGCCAGGGCAGATCTCGAGGCCGAGCGTCACGCCGACCTCGTGATCGCTCCCGCGGTAGCCGACATCGACATGCTGTCCTGGTCGCGCCTGGAGGGGGTGCGCGATCTCGGAGCGCAGGCTGCGCGCGCGGCGCTCGCGGCCGCGCCGCCCTCGCTGCGTGCCCGCACGCGTGTGGAACCCCCGTCGGACGAGTAGGCGATCCCATATGGCATCGCCTGATCCGCGAGCCAGCATGCCGAGTCACGTGTGTCTGGAGTACACGAAACGGTTGGCCCCGCGGTGTCTTCAAATACGCGCCCCAGTAGACCGACCGCCGCATCCGAATTAGTTACGTCAACCGGTCAGCTCGTTATGCTCGCGGTGGCCGCAAGAGGGCTGGGGACGACATTGCGGACAGCACACCAGCGTAGGTTCCGCCAGCGACAACGGGAGAAGGCAACATGCCAGCAGGTGACACATCCGACGTGGGGGCACGAGTACTGAGGCGATCGACTCTCACTGTGTGCGCCGCCTTGGCGCTCGCGTTGCCCGCGCTCGCCGCGGCCCAAGCTTCAGCCCAGACGATCACCGTGGTCCAGCCGTGCGTGGTGGCCACATCCACCACGAATGACACGATGACAGTGAACGGCGCCGGTTTCACGGCAGGCGACAACGTCGAGCTGCAAAGCACCCAGGGCGGCGCTTTCGGCTCGGCTGTGGTGGCTGCTGGCGGCACGTTCAGCGCCACTGTCACCGACCCGGTCCTATCCACGCAAGCTCCCGGTGAGCAAAGCTTCACGCTCAACGCTACGGATGAGACCAATGCCGCGACGGCCACGACCACATTCGAATCAGCGAACCTGGCCTTCGCGACGAAGCCGGCCACCGCGAAGCCCACCAAGAAGGTGACTTGGATGTTTTCCGGCTTCACGAGCGGTGACTCGATCTACGGGCATTACCTGCACGGCGGCAAGGTCAGGGCGACAAAGAACTTCGGCACGGCCACCGGACCATGCGGAGTTCTAACCACCAAGGCCAAGTTCTACCCGGGAATTGCGAAGTACCTCAGCTACAAGCTCCAGGTGGATGACTCGGCCCAGTACTCGGCTTCCTCGACGCCGAGCCTCGTGGCGACGCTCTTCACCTTCTAGGCTGCGGATTGACAAGCACGGGCAACCCATCGGCGGTCGGCGATGGGTTGCCGCAGTGCCGGCGGGCCGAGGCGCAACAGCAACTCGCGGCCCACCTGCGGGCACCGTCCGGCGCCTACGCGCTGAGCCCTGATCCGGCGCGCAGCACGCGCCGCGGACCGCCCGCCACGGTAACTGCGCGGCTCGCCGCTCGCTACCGGTGCGCCAGCGCGCCGTCGAGCACCTGCGGGCAGCCGCGCTGGAGCAGCTCACTGGTCAGCTCGAAGCAGCGCTCGAGGCTTGCGCGCAGCCGCATCACCTCGTTCGGGCGCCCGGCGATGACGGCGTCGTGCATCGAGCCGCAGATGTGCGCGAGGCGCCGCGCGCCGACGGCGCTGGCGCTGCCTTGGAGCGCATGCGAGAGCTGCTGCATCGCTGCCGTGTCGGCGGTCTCGGTGGCCGCCTCGAGCTGGTCGATCCGGCTGCGCGACTCATCGATGAACACGCCGATCAGGTAGCTGCGCGACTCGCTGTTGTGGCGGAACACATCCGTCAGCACCGAGCGCTCCAGCAGCGGGAGCTCCGGGTCGCCCGCGACCTGCCGGTCGCTAGCGGTGCCATCGGCTCCTGCGCCGCCCGCGAGCCTGCGCGCGATCGCCGCGTCCAGTGCCGCCTGGTCGACCGGCTTGGAGATGTAGTCGTCCATGCCGCTCATCCAGCACTGCTCGCGGACGCCCTCGTGCACGCTCGCGGTCATCGCGATGATCGGCGTTCGCGGCCCGTCTCCCTCATGCCCGCGGATCTCGGCCGTTGCCTCGTAGCCGCTGAGCTCCGGCAGCTGGCAGTCCATGAAGATCGCGCTGTAGCCGCCGACGCTGTGCATCTCGACCGCCTCGCGACCGTTGCTCGCGACATCCACCGCGAACCCGCGCAGCTCCAGCTGGCGCGTCATCACAAGCTGGCTGATCGGATCGTCCTCGGCGACGAGGATGCGACCCACACTCACGGCTTCGTCGCCGGTCTTCGATGCGCTCCGGCGCGGCTTCATCTTCACACGCGCGACCGGCTTAGGCTCGCGCCTGGCGCGGATCTCGTCCGTGCCCTCGCCCGCCGCGGCGGCGATCCCGACGGGAGTCGTGAACCAGAACGTGCTGCCCGCGCCGGGCGCGCTCGCGCCACCGAACTCGCCGCCCATCAGCTCGGCGAGCCGCTTGCAGATCGCTAGGCCGAGGCCGCTGCCACCGTCGCCCAGGGCGCTCGAGTCATCGCCCTGCGCGTATGGGTTGAAGGCTCGCAGGAGCGCGTCGTCGCCCATGCCGCTGCCGGTGTCGGACACCTCGAAGCGCAGCAGCAAACTGTCAGTATTTCGCGGTGCCCCGCTCACGCGGATCGACACTCGCCCCAGGTTGGTGAGGTCGAGCGCACTGCCGACGAGCTTCGACAGCATCTCGCGGATGCGATTGCCATCGCCGGAGACGGCCCACGGCACCGAGTCGTCGATCGAGCAGACGACCTCGACGCCTTTCTCGGCGGCCTCGGTGCCGGCAACCGCTGCCAGGCTCTCGATCAGCGAGCGAACCTCGAAGGTGCCGATGTCAAGCTCCAGCGTGCCGGCTTCGATCTTCGAGAAGTCGATCATGTCGTTGAGCACCAGCATCAGCGCGCTCGCCGACTTCATCGCCGCTTCGGCGTACTCGCGCTGCTCGGCGCTGAGTGGTGTGCCCAGCAGCAGCTCTGTCATCCCGACGACTCCGCTGAGTGGCGTGCGGATCTCGTGCCCCATGCTCGCGAGCAGTTCGGGCTTCAGCCGGCCAGGACCGACCGCCGCCGCGCCAGGCGGCGTGTCGTCTGTCTGTTTTGCCGGATCCATGCTTGCTCTGCTCACCGTCCTGAAGACCCGATCCCGGCCGTGGCCCCGACCAGGGCGAGCGGAAACCATGCGGTACTCCGTGCCGCTGTTATCGGCGTCCGGCGCACACCCCTTGAACGCGCGTCGTGGCGCTTGCCGCCCCGGCGCCGGCGAGCTGACCGGTCACCGCCGCGCTCAAGTTGACGGTGCGAGCGTGCCTGGACCGCTGCGCCGCGCGATCGCCCATCGCAGGCCCGCGACCAGCCCGACCGCCCCGAGCGCGAACAGCAGCGGCGACAGCCGCACCGAGTCGCGTGGCTCCGGGCCAAACCAGTCGTTGACGGCGATCACCACGACGAACACGGCGGTCGGCACGATCACCGACCATCGTCGGCGATAGAGTAACCCGCCGATCAGCAGGCCCAGCCAGGCAAGGACGACGTAGATGCGGTGCACGGTCGTGCTCGTGTCCGGGCGACCCGTCGCGCTGTTGCCCCCGCTCCAGGGATCCCACCACATCTCCCAAGCCTTCCGCACCAGCATCTGCGCGAACGACACCGGCTGGCCGAGCGCGTACTTGCTCAGGTTCGACAGCACGGCTGCGGTCACCGCCTGGTTGCGATTATCGCCGGGGTGCTCGGCGGTGATCAACTGGAACATCGGTGCCGCGTCGTTGTCGGGAAAGTGGCACTCCTTGGGGAACCGGCGGCAGACGGCGGGCCTAAACGCCTGCGTCGTCTGAAATTGGTTGCCATCGCCGGGGAGATAGGTGCCGATGAACAGCGCGTCCGTCCCACCCGTTGTTACTGTTACAAAGCGACCGTTCTTGTTGGACGCGAAAGCGACCCACGGTGCAAGCGTCGCGAGCGCTGCGACGGCGTAGATCGCCGCTCGCCCGATGGCGCGCCGCCGGTCGCCGCGCGCGTCGAGCGCCAGCGCGACGGCGATCACCGCTATCCCCGGCAGGAAGTCCTCCCGCGCCAGGCACGCGAGGCCGCCGACGACGCCGGCCGCGATCAGCCAGCGCCAGCCGCCTGTGCCCGTCAGGGTGCGTCGCCTCGCCCACGCCGCGGCCACCACCATCGCGACGAGCATCAACCCGCCGAGCGGCTCGCTCAAGTATGTGCGCGTGACCTCGATGAGCGAGGGGTACGTCGCCATCGCCGCCACCGCCACGAACGCCGCCCACAGGCCGCCGATGCGCCACGCGAACACGCCGACCAGCACCAGCGTGGTCATCTCGACGAGCCACTGCACGTGTTGCGCAATGCCATGTGAGTGCGTGATCGGCGCGATATTCGCGTAGCCGCGTAGCCACGCCGCGAGGGCGAACAGCGCCGGCGTGCCCGGCGCCCAGTTGAAGCTTCCCCAGCTCTCGCCCCGGAGCATCCGGTCCGCGTTGTTCACATACCCGAACTCGTCAACCGACAGCCTTTGATTGGTGCCGATCGCGTGCAGCCGCAACACCGCGCCGGCGATGAACGCGACTCCGATCAGCGCGAGCGCGACCTTCTCGGAGCGGCTGCGCGACGCGAGCTTGACCCGGAGTGCGCCGGGCAGCGTCAGAGCGTCACGCTCCGGCGCAGTTGGCTGCCTTGTTGGGGCGGCCTCCAAGGGGCGCTCGCGCGGCTCTTCACGACGAGAGCGCGTGATATCGGAGCACTGCGTGCCATCGGCTGGGGTGCGAGTGTACTTCGCGGGCTAATCTGCGGCCATGAGAGGCCTCCGCGTGAGCGCGTTGTTGGTGGTCGCGGCGGTGTCCGCGAGCCTCGCCTCGCCAGCTCTCGCGCAGGCCGCCCAGCGTGGCGGCTTCGCTCTGCGTCCGGCGTTCTCGGACCCAAGCGTTCCCGCGTCGCGCATCTATTTCAGCCTCCATGACGCACCGGGCAGCGCGCTGCGCCACACGGTGCTGGTGAGCAACCGCGGCGCCATCCCGATCACGCTGTCGATCTCGCCCGTCGATGCGCTGACCGCGCCGATTTCGGGCGTCATCTACACGAGCCCTGGCTCCCCGCTCGTGGCGACCGGACGCTGGGTGAGGGCGGATCGCTCAACCGTGCGCGTGCCGGCGCGAAGGTCCATGTACGTCACGTTCGTGGTCCACGTCCCTCGCAGCGCGAAGCCCGGCGACTACGTGGCGGGCCTCGCCTTCGAACAGACGGGGCGGGTGATCCGTCGCGCCGTCGAGGGAATCGAGATCGCCGTCCCGGGCCGCGCGGCGCCGCGGGTGGCCCTCGATGGGCTGGCGCTCGGTGGGGCACCAGATGTCGGCGCCGCGGTCATCGTCACGCTCGCCGACACTGGCCGCGACCTCTGCCAACCGCGTCTGGTCGTCAGCCTCGTCCGCGACAGTGGCATTCCGCTGCGCTTCAGCCAGGCGCTGTCGACGGTCCTGCCCGGCAGCGTCATCGACTATCCGTTCGTCTGGCCGGCGTCGCTGCATCCAGGGCGCTACCAGGTTGCCGGCAGCGCGACGCGCTGCGGTCCCGCGGTGACGATCCACGGCGTGCTGACGCTCAAGCACGCGATCTCCGTCAGCACGCACTTCACCGGCGTCGCGGTGGCCGCGCGCCTGGAAAAGCCGTCGGCAGGCGGTCTCAGCGGCTGGCTGTACGCGTTGCTCGCCGTGGTTGTCCTGCTGGTGCTGCTCGTCCTCGCGCAGTCGGACGGGCGCTCACGCGCTCGTCGCCGTCCTGCGAAGCTGGCCGCCCCCGCCGTGCCCGAGCCGCCGGTCGCCCCCCCGGTGCCCGAGCCGCCCCCGGCCACGGCCCCCAAGCCGCGTCGCTCCAAGAGCGACACGCCTCCGAGCGCACGGGCGGCCAAGCCGGGCAAGCCGGCGGCCAAGCCGGGCAAGCCGGCGGCCAAGCCCCCAGCGGCCCGCAGTCCCAAGACCGCCCGCCGCCCACCCAATCCTCCCGACGGCGAGCATCGTCGCGGCTAGGCTTCGTCGATCGCCAAGATCAAGCTGCACCGCTGCTCCTGGACGTTCGCCCACACCGACATCGACGCTTGCTGGAGGGTCCAGCGCGTCCTGCACGAGCAGGGCATCGACTACGAGATCGTCAAGCACGGCTTCGTCAGGGGCCCGCGACCGCGCCTCGTCGCACTGAGCGGCCAGCGCTGGCTGCCGGTGATCGAGTTCGAGGACGGGCTCGACCTACCGCGCCGAATCACGCGACATGGCGGCACGGGTGCGGGCCGGCAAGCTGTTCTCGGACGCGCCCTAGCGTCGCGCTTGCCATACTCCGATCCCCCCACGGGGGCGTAGCTCAGCTGGTTAGAGCGCCGGCCTGTCACGCCGGAGGTCGCGGGTTCGAGTCCCGTCGCTCCCGTAGTCAAAATGCCCGCAAAGAGGCCTGTGTTTGCGGGCCCTGATCGTTCAGTCTCCGGCTTGTCACGCCGGAGGCCTTGCCCGTTTCTGCAGGCTTTGATTGGGCACTAGCCAAGACTGGTGCCTAATCGGCCGGAGGTCTCAGGTCTCTCCGTGCCCGTATCTGCGCGGATCGTGTCGCACAAGCCATCCGCCAGGAGCTGGGCTGCGCTCGCCGTGACGGCCGTGTCGGGGGGACGCCGATCTCAGCCCCGTCACCGCTTCGCAGCCACCCTAATCAGGATGACTGCGATGCCAACGTCCAGCTGTGACCACGCCTGTTCAGCCGTCACCGCGGGCGTCTTCAGCCGCTTGGCCAGCGCTAGACATGCTCTGTCACCCAACGACAGGCCAGAGCGTGCGGTGTGCGTGTAGAGCGCGGCCGCGGCGAGCGCGTCGACGACGGCGAACGACTCGATAAGTACCTGAGCCGAGACTGGCGAAAGGATCGCTTCGGCGTCGAGGTTGCGGCGAACCAGCACGGTCGCGACCTCGCTTACGTTCACCGCGCTGATCGCAGCGCCGTCCGCGATCGCGTCAGCGACGGTCTCGGCGCCCGGCTCGTCGAACAGCAGCGCCAGCAGCGCGGATGCATCGATTACCGAGCGCACGGCCGCCGAGCGCATCGTCGCGCTCAGGGCCTGGCCGAGCTACGCGAGGCCGCGCCAAGCCGGTGGTGCGAGGCCTGGGCTGCGGCGTTATCCTCGGCCGTCGCCTGGCGGCGCCGCTCGGCTCGTAGCTCCTCGACTGCAGATGGGGGCGATGAACCAGCAAGACCGATCAGACGGCGGGCAGCCGCGCGACGGCTCTCAACGCGCAACACGCCTTCGGCCTCCACGCTCATGCTCACTTCGTCGCCCGCGCGCAGCCCGAGTCGGCGCCGCACCTCAGCCGGGAGAACGAGCCGCCCGCGATCATCCAACCGCGCCATCCCACTGCGGCTAGTCATATGGGTCAGTCTACCAGACTGCCCACGCCGCGGCCTGGGTGGGCCTCGACAAAGACGAGGACGGCTTCTATCGGTGTGCCGGCTCGCTGAAGCGTTCGCGGGCGGCTTGTTTGCTGACGCCGAGTACCGCTGCGATCTGGGTCCATGTTCGGTTGTTGGCTCGAGCTCTTGCGACCTGGTCGGCGAGCGCGAGATCGCTGGCGGCAACGGCGTGGAGCGCTTCGCCGATGGCGCGCAGGTCCGCCGCATCGGATTCGCCTGTGGTGATTGTCTCGGGGTCTAGTTGATCGAGCCACGCCTCGGTGTCGGCGAGGGCCTTCTCGAGCTGTTCTCGGGTTCGCGGCATGTTGTTCACCTCAGGTAGCGATGGAACTTGGGTCGCAACGGCATTGCGTGGATCACCACCGGCGCTTCATCTGGGTCATCGTCGAGGACCACGACTTCGAGCAGGCGGCCGGACCGGTCCGCGCCGATCACGAGGTCCCTGCCGGCTCCTGGTACTACCCGTAGGGGATGCCGAATTGCGTGTTGGATGTCTTCGTCCCGAACGCCGTGCTTGCTTGCGCTCGGCGCGATCTCCACCTTGACAAGGTAGCCTTGTCTTGTGGTCGTGTCAAGGTCGCCTTGTCAACTCTGGCTGGGCGCGGCTTTCGTGACGCAACGCGGACCGGCCTCTGCAGATAGGCGCAGCCACATTCGCGAAACGACGTGTGAGTACCCGGTCCTCACGGAACTGTCATTTGGCAACCCGTGTTCGAGAAGCCTGGCACTGTGCCGGTACAGGTTTCAGTCAGTACGCCAGGGGTTGTTCCTGTTGGAGTAGGCGTCGTTCCGGACGCAGGAGCGGATGACGTACCCTTTGGGTGCCCGTGCCCGTGCCCGTGCCCGTGCCCGTGCCCGTGCCCGTGCTTGCGCCATGATGGAAAAGTTTCGACCAGGCGACATAGTTCGCATCGTTGCGCTGCCCGACGAGTATGGGCCAGAGGATGCGTGGCTGTTGGGCCGTGAGGCCGTGTTCACTGACTATGTCGGGCCTGGCACCTCGGGAACGCACTGGGACGTTAGCGTTCATATCGACGATAGTCAGGATGTCGATGGCGCAAGCGAATGGGGTTTCAGTGAGACCGATATCGTCGCTACTGGGTTTTCCCGCGACTATCGTGGTTGGCGACGAGCTACACCTCCCCGGCAGGCGGATATTCGTGAGGACTGGGTTGTGCTCCGGTTGACGACCGACTTGCAACCAGGCGAGCAGATTGCCACGCTCGTCGAGCGTGTCACAGCGGTGTTCGCCGGTATCGTCGGTGACGGGCATGCGTGGATTGCGGTCGATCGAAGGCTGTGCCCTGAGCACGAGGCTGAACTACTCGTGTGGCTCGGTGCTGGCGACCGTGCGCTTGCGGTGTTCGAAGAGATTGTGCAGCTGTGTAACTGGGGTTGGGCCGGCCTGGACGACGACGGATGGCGTCGCGCGATTCTTTGGGAGCCCGCGGCCGACGAGCACGGCGATCCCCTCATCGACGAGCACATCGTGTGGGCCGAGATGAGTGCGGAACCGTGGAGCAGCCCCGCCCGGCGCCGCACGACGGCGGCTTGAGCGATGTTGGCCACCACGCAAGCTGTCTTCCGGCTCACGGGCGGGTCTGGCGACCGATGGGGACTGGCAGACGACCGGCGGGCGTGACGAGCCGGGGATGGATTTCACGAGCCAGTACGACCACTACTAGTGCGGGACTGTCTGTCTCATTGGGCACTGCAGGCAAACCAGTGCCCGAATCCCCGGCAACTCCCCGCAAGCTACGCTAATCCGAGGATCGTGCCGTCGTCGCCCCGTCGCTGGAATCGCCGGTTTCCTGGGCGCTTTCGGTGCTCGCGGGCGTTTCGGCTTCGCTTCTGTCACGCCGGAGGTCGCGGGTTCGAGTCCCGTCGCGCCCGTAGGAGGCGCTGCGGATGGACATGCACCCGCTCGTGCGTTTCGCCGATGGCCCGGCTGGTCGCCGTACTCGCTTGGTCGGCGGCGGCTTGGACATGTGGGAGGTCATCGCGACGGTTCGCGACAACGACGGCGACGTTGCCGAGAGCGCTAGCTACCTCGAGCTGCCGGTCGGTCTCGCGCTCCGGCGTGAAGCTGCTCGTCGCACCCGACCGGACGCCACGCCGCAGCGTCCGGTCGGCTCGTCAGCGAGGGATGCGGCAACCGCGCCCGGTCTTCAGAAGTAGCTGACTCCCCTAAGAGCGGCCCGCGCGACCTGGCTCGTCTCTGCATCGTCGCTCATCGCGAGGCTCTCGAGCTTGGCGCGCGTCTCGGGTCTCATGTTCGGCCCGGCGTGAGTCGCGAGGACCTTCGCCGCGTTCTTGGCGTACTGGACGGTCCCAGGAGTTGCCATCCCCACACGTCGTTTGGCGTCGTCGTGGTCTTGTCTCCAGTCGCTCATCACCAACACCTCCTATCGTCTCGTGGAAGCTTCAGCAGCGCAGCCCGCGCGATCCGCCGCGTCTCTGGGTCATCGGTCGTTGCCAGGGACTCGAGCTTGCGCCGTGTCTCGGGCCGCATTCCACGGCCGGCGTAGTACGCGTCCGGGCGCAATGTGCACAAGCCGTATGCCGTCCCGCCAGGTCGCGTGACTGCTTCGTGCGCTCGCACGCGTTCGCGGCGAGCCTCTCGGAGTCGCTGCTCGCGCGCCCGTCGTCTCTCCAGTGCACGCTCGCGGCGTTGCCGTAGCGCTCGACGGACCCAACCAGTGCCGTCCCGACACGTCGATTGGCGTCCTTGCCTCATAGTCGCCAGCCGCTCATCGCGGGTCTCTCCGGTTGTCCCTTCGACTCCCAGCGTAGCTCCATCTTGTTGTCCAATCAAGAGGGTCGGCACGAACCGCCCAGCCGTGACGGCGTGCCACGATGGGTGGCCAGCGAGCTCAACGACAGGCCACGCAAGCGTTTGGGCTTCGGCAAGCCGATCGAACAGATCGGATCACTACTGTTGGGATAACCGCCAGCACTAAGCCGATGATCCCTCCTTCCCGACCTAGGAGATTCAGTGAGATGAGACGCGTGATGTTGTTCGTAACCGCATTTGCCGTCCTGATGCTGGCCCTTGCCGGAGCCGCCTCGAGCTCTCACACATCAGCTCGCCACGCGGATTCAACGGCCCTCGCGGTCAAGGGCTCATCTTGTAGTGATGCTAGGGGGAACAGCGGCCTCAAGGAGTGCGTCGGCGCTGCTTGGCACCAGGAGCAGAAACTGATGGATAAGATCGCCGTGCGGGCCGAAAAGTACTACGGGAAGGCGTTGGTAGCCAAGGCACAGGAGACGTTTCAAAGCTACGCCAACGCGGAGTGCGCAGTGGCGCCTTCCCTGAATCTCGGTGGAAGCGAGTACCCGCTGCTCGTATCCAGATGTGAGATCGGGCTGACCACGGCCCGCATTCAACAGCTTGATAGCGACATCACGTGGGCGAAACCACTGCACTGGGGCTGTCGCGGGCGGGTGTGGGCACTGCTCTGTCGAATACAAGGAAGGACGACGTAGACGAACTCCGAGCCGACGGCACCGGCCGGGCTGGGGTCTGGATCCTGCCGAGGCCTACGGGAACTTCGGTAGTTTTACGTCCAGACCCCTCGTGGAATAGAAGGCTGCTTTCAGCTCTTGGCGTCGGGACTTGTCGTCGGCGGCCAAGCACCAGAGGACGTCCACTGGCTGTAGGGTGCCGCCTCTGTTGACATCGGACTGACTCTTGCAGTCAGCGTTGCGGTAGGCGAGCCACTTCGTCTGGGCAACGACGAAATCGCGGCGGGCAGCGCCATCGCTGCCCCAGCCGTCGAAAATGAGTTTCACGTCGGCGTTGAGCTGCCGGTCATCGGCAAGCACCATGCGCCCGCCGCAGCGTTCCATGGCCAGCGTGCTGCCGTTGTCCATAGCGTGCCGGTTGCAGGTAATAACCGGCCCGAAATCCTCAGTAATAACGGGAAGCTTGACGGCGGCGCTGCCGCCCCCAGCATGTTGCGTGGACGCGCACCCGGCCGTGGAAATCCCCACTCCCAATCCCAGGACGACGAGAATTGTCGCAGGCATAATCCGCAGCCGATTGCGTGAGGCCACCCGCGGGACCTGGCCGGACGATGAGCGCTGTTCGGTCACGTTGACCACCTCAGTTTGCCGTAACGCCTAGGCTTCAGCAAGCCGACCGAACGGATCGGACCACAACCGTTGCGATCACCGCCAGAATCCGCCGAAGGCCTTTCGGTGTGCTGCAATCTCCTCACTCGAAGAGTCCCCAGCCGCTTAGGTGGACGTCAATGCCACCGGGAAGCTCTCGGCGTGAGCAGTCCTTCTTGAGTTGAGTGATTCAACCCAACAGCCCGCTGGAGGGGAAGCGGCGGTTCGAGCCGGAAGGGCCCGCGTGACGCCGGCGCGCCCGGCCGCGACGCGCGGGATCCCGCCGGCCAAGCATCGGCGGATCGGCAAGCACGCCGACGAAGGGGCCGATCTCAGCGTGAGAGGGGGGCTGGCGGCGCTCAGCCTGGACGCCCTCTCGAGCGTCGCTTACGGGCCGCAGGCGATGGTGTTGGTGCTGGTCGCGGCCGGCACTGGAGCGCTGAGCTTCACCGTTCCGTTGACGTTGGTGATCACCGGCATGCTGGTGCTGCTGGTGATCTCCTACACGCAGGTGATCGCTGCGCATCCGGAGGGCGGCGGCGCCTATGCGGTGGCGAAGCTCAACCTCGGCCGCATTCCCGCCCTGCTGGCCGCGGCGTCTCTGTTCGTCGATTACGTTCTGACGGTCGCGGTCAGCTTCACCGCCGGCGCGGCGAGCCTCGGGAGCGTGTTCCCGGCCCTCGCGCATCACCTGCTGTTGGTGTGCCTCGTCGGGCTGGCGCTGTTGACGGCGGTGAACATGTTCGGGATCGGCGCTTCGGCCAAGGCGCTGATGCTCCCGACCGTGGTGTTCATCGTGAGCATCCTTGCGGTCATCGCGGTCGGGCCGTTTCATCCCCACCCCGTCGCGACGATCGGAACGGGCCTTGGCCCGATCCGCCCGACGACGGCGCTCGGAATCGTGCTGGTTCTCAAGGCGTTCGCCTCAGGCTGCTCGGCGGTCACCGGGGTTGAGGCGATCGCGAACGGTGTGCCTGCGTTTCGCAAGCCCCGCATCCGCACGGCACAGCGCACGGAGGTCTCGCTCGGCGTGCTGCTCGGCGTGATGCTGGTCGGGCTCGCGCTGCTGATCAGCGCCCATCACGTCGTCCCCCGCGGTGGAGTGACCATTCTTGCCCAGCTGACCGCCGGAGCCTTCGGGACGGGCTGGCCGTTCTACGTATCGAACCTCGCCGTCACGCTGGTGCTGGCACTGGCGGCGAACACGAGCTTCGGTGGGCTGCCGGTGCTGATGAGCCTGCTCGCCAGGGACAACCGGCTGCCGCACGTGTTCTATCTGCGCGCCGAACGACCGGTCTACCGCTACGGGATAGTCAGTCTCGCTTTCGTGGCGATGCTGCTGCTGATCGCCGTGAACGCCGACACGAACAGGCTGATCCCGCTGTTCACGATCGGCGTGTTCGTCGGCTTCACGATCAGCCAGGTCGGGCTCGTCCGTCACTGGCTCGCGACGCGGCCGCGGCGCTGGCAGGCGCGGGCTGCGGTCAACGCCACCGGCGCAGCGATGACCGCGACCGCCGTCGTCATCTTCCTGGGGAGCAAGTTCCTCGAGGGAGCATGGGTGGTAGCGATCGTGGTCCCGCTGCTGATGTTCCTCTTCTGGCACATCGAGACCTATTACGGGAAGGTCGCCTCCGCGCTGCAACTCGGCACCACACCCGCGATTCCCCAGAGGCACAAGAGCATCGTCATCGTTCCAACCACGACCCTCACGCTACTGACCGAGCAAGCCTTGAGCGCCGCGCTGTCGCTCGGCGAGACCGTCATCGCGATAGCCGTCGCCGGTGACGAGGAGGAGCGCGACCACATCAAGAACGAGTGGAAGCGATGGAAATGCAACGTCCAGCTCGAGGTGCTGCTCGACCCCCATCGCTCACTCATACGTACCGTGCTCCACTACGTCGAGTCGATCCAGACCAAGGACACGACGATCACGGTCCTGATCCCCGAGATCATCCCGAACAAGCGTCGCCACGAGATCCTCCACAACCAGCGCGGCCTACTACTGGCGAACGCCCTCAAGACACACACCACCGGCGTCGTCGTCGCGACGCTCCCATTCCACATTGACGACTGAGCGGACACGCGGCGGATCCAGTTCTCATCGTGTCATCGTCGTCCCCGCCGCCGGCATCGTCGGTGTCCTGGGCGCGTTCTGTGCTCGCGCACGTGTCGGCGTCGCTCCGGTCACGCCGGAGGTCGCGGGCTCGAGCCCCCTCGCTCGCGCTCGTGCGCTACCGCGCTACCTGTACGAGCCGCACTATCGCGCTGTCGACGAGGTAGCCTCGCCCCGCAGGAAAAGCGGTCGTGCTGGTTCGCGGAAGTCTCACGCCGAGCAGGTCGCCGTCCATGTCGGCGTTTGGGCTGAGCAGGAGTCCATAGCCGTCCTTGCGGACCTCCTTGATCCAGGGGGCAAACGCTGAGCGGGCTGTCTGAACCTCGATCGCCATCACTACGCGGACGCCGACGTCACGGCCGCGCCGCACGATCGTCTCGAGGTCGTTTGCGACCGGCCCGTCGCTCAGCTCGCTGCCATCGTCGATGATCACGACGAGTGGGCTCCTCACGTCGCTCGCTGCTCGCTCGGTCGTGATCGCCGCCAGTCGGGCCGCGAGCTCACGACACTGCTCGGCACCGCGGGCTGCGGATGTGTATCCGTCGAAGCCGCTGGTCGATCTGCGTCGCGGGAGGAGCGCGTGCAGCTCGAGGCCGGGCGTTGCGTCGCGCAGGCCGCCGGCGATCGACTCGAGCGCGCTGGTGCGGCCTGATCGATACGGCCCTGCGATGAACAGGTGCGTGTCGCGGATCGAAACCGTCACCGGCCCAAAATCGTCGTCGGCGATCGCAAACGTCGCCGTGAGCTCGCCGTCTGCCACCGGTAGTTCCGCGCGCGCCACGCTGGTTGGCAAGCTCTTGATCTCGGGAGCGGCGTCGCTCCCATACTCGGCCTTCAGCGCGGCCGCGAGCGCCTCCAGGCCTTCCCCGGTCGTGCTGCCCGCAGGTAGCGCCGTCTGAAACTCGAGCGAACTAGAGGTGAAGCCGCGTCCAGGCGGGAGCCGCGCGCCCCTCACTGTTCGCACGTCGAGGCCGAGCGCAGAGTAATCGTCTTCGTCGGCCATGCGGAGCACCAGGCGACGTTGAACGACGCCCGTCACCGAGGCCGGGACTGCCCCACGCCGATCGGCGGTTGCCACGACATGGACCCCCACGGCGCGACCATCGGCGATGATCCTGGTCAGCATGTCGAGTAGCGATCCGAGATCCACTCTCTCGTACGCGGCGGTGAATCCCGAGTAGGAATCGAGCAGTAGGACGAGACGCGGCAGATAGTCGTCCGGGTTGCGCCGCCGCTGCTCCTCGAACGACGACAGGCCGGCGGCAGCCAGCGCGCTCTTGCGGTGCTCTATGGTCCTTCGAAGGTTGGTGATCAGCCGCCGGACTCGCTCCGCGTCGTCGCCGGGGACCACGGTTCCGCAATGTGGAAGTGCCTCGATCGTCGTCAGCGCGCGACTCGCGAAGTCGAGGCCATAGATGTGGAGATCACGTGGCGCGCAGCGCGAAGCCAGGGATGCGGCGATGGTCTGCAGGAGGCTTGTCTTGCCCGAGCCGCTGGCGCCGAAGATGAGTGCCGAGCCGTCGGTGGTGAGATCTAGCAGCAGTGGGGTCTGTCGCTGGCGTGCGGGTTCGTCGATCAGGCCGATGAGCGCCACGCCCTCAGCTGGCGGCGTCGTGTCGGCGAGATCCTCGATTGCCAGTAGCTCGGGCAGCTCGGGCAGCCACGGTGAGGGCGCCGGCTCAAACTGCCCGTCATGTGCGGCCGCTGCGATCGTGGCCGCGAGCGCCTGGAGCTCAGTCTGATCCGATGGCTCTGACGCGGTGGTCTTACGGGCCGGTGCTTCGTCAGCGGATGCGAACGAGAAGTCAGCGATCGACACCTGCCGCTGCGCCGCGTGTGAGAGCGGACTGCCGCCGTACGCCGCCTGGAACATTGTCAGCTCGCTGTGCCCCGTACGCGCGTAGGCACGGCCCGGGATGCTGCGCGGGATCCGGGCCGCCTCGCGACTGGAGATGACGTCGTCGCTCTCGGCGGCCGAAGCCACTCGCAGAGCGATCTTCAGGTTCGTGTTGGCGCGGATGTTCTCGCTGACGACGCCGCTCGGCCGCTGCGTGGCGAGCACGAGGTGCACGCCCAGGCTGCGCCCGCGCTGCGCGACATCGACGACCCCGTCGACGAACTCCGGGATCTCCTTGGCCAGAGTGGCAAACTCGTCGATCACGATCACCAGACTCGCTGGCGCACCCGGGTCGCGGCGCTCCATCTCGCTCAGGTCCCGGGCGCCACTGGTGCGCAGCACTGCCTCGCGTCGGCGCAGTTCGGCGTTGAGTGAGCTGAGCGCGCGCTGAGCCAGATGCCCATCGAGGTCGGTGACCATGCCGGCCGTGTGTGGCAGATCGGCGCAATCCTTGAACGCTGCGCCGCCCTTGTAGTCGACAAGCAGAAACGACAAGCGGCTGGGCGGATGCTCGGCCGCTAGAGCGGCGACCATCGACTGCAGTAGCTCGCTCTTTCCGGCGCCGGTCGTCCCCGCGACGAGCGCGTGCGGACCGTCGGTTCGAAGATCGATACAGAACGGCACTCCGGCCTCGACGCCGATTGGGGCGCTCCGACCGGTGCCCGTGTGGCGCCAGCGCTCGAGCACGGTCTCCGGGCGGAGATCTTGCAGGTCGAGGACCTCGAGCAGAGACACGCGCCGTGGCACCTCTGCGCGCGTGCCACTTGCGCCGGTGTCGCGAACGGGCGCCAGCCCGCGCGCGGCTCTGTCGGCGACATCGAGAGCCAGCCCGTCGGCCGCGATGTCGGCCAGCGCGCCGCCGGTCGCGATGTCCGTCAGCGTGGCGCGTGCGCGCTCAGCCTCGAAGCTGACCAGATCACGACACTCGCCAGGCAGATCGCGCGGGTCTTCGCCAAGCCAGACGGTGTGCATTCCGAGTGCCGGACCGGCGGTCATCAACTCCACCATCAGCGCGCGATCGGCCGCGACTGCGCCGTCGATGAATGTCACGATCGTGGGCAGCGTCAGTGTGGCACCCGGGGTGTAGCGCTCCTCGGCCTGCTGGCGGCGTGCGGCAAGGACGGAGGAAAGCTCGCGCAGCAGTCGGCGTGTGCTCAGCGTGCCATCGGCGAGCTGAGGCCCGTCCAGCGGTGACGGATCCTGGCTGGCATGTGGTAGCCATTTGAGCCAGTCCCAAGCGGCCCGGCGCTCGGGACTGATCGCTGCACACAGCAGAACGTCGCGCGGGCTGTGCAGCGCCGCGAGCTGCAACGCCAGCCAGCGTGCGGATGAGTCGACCCGGTTCCGGTCGCCGCACAGGCCGAGCACGCCGGCCGCGCCGAGACTCACAGTCGCCGGGACAGCTGGCGCGGTCGCAAACCGCGCGGCGAGCTCCCTGGCGTCTGCAGCCAGCTTCTCGTTGCCGGTTTCCCCCACGTCGAGGCCGCTCAGTGCGGGCTGGTCGGCCACGCCAACGCGAAGTTTCAGATAGTCGGCGTCCGTTGGGCGGCGTTCCCACAGCGTCGGCAGATGGAGCTCGGCGCGCTCGAGGAGTTCCGCGGCATCAGGGCTCTCCTGGCGTCGCGCGGCGATCTCGCCGTTGCGGGCTGCGACGAGCTCCGGCTCCGCCTTCTCGAGCCGGTCGCGGAACGCTGCGACGCCGCTGCGGAACCCGCGACGGCCGGCACGACGATCGGCCACGTATGTCCACACGGCCATCACCGGCGTGAGGGCCGAGAACAGCAGCATCGCCGGCTGCTTGACGATCACGGCAAACGCCACTCCCATCAGCAACGGCATCAACGCTGCGCCGACCTGGAGTTGAGTTCGATGGGGATCGCTCGGCGGGGGGCCCAGTCGTATGCGAACGGGCGCGAACGGCTTGGCGACTCGCGGCGGGCGGTTGAAGATCAGCCGGCCGTCGTGACCCGACGGTAGCCCGCCCTGGCTCGCCGGCCGGCGCTCAACGGACAAGAGCGTGCGACCGAGCTCGACCTGGTCCTCACCGCGCAGCTCCCGCGGCGTGTTTGCTGCCAGCGCTGTTCCGTCAATCGCCGTGCCGTTGCTCGAGCCTTCATCGGTAACCGTTACACCGGCGGCGGTCACCTCAACAGTCAGATGCCGGCGCGAGATCGACCGGTCGTCGATTGTGATGTCGCACGTGTCGTCGCGTCCGACGACATAGGTCCCTTCCGCCAACGGTACCCGCAGGCCGGAGCTCGGCCCGGCCGTCACCGCGAGCGTCGCCACTGTGAGCCCGCGATCATCAGCGTCGCCGGCGTCTGGTACCGGTCGCCGATGCCGTCCAGTACTGATCGTCACCCGGTCCCCGTCGAGCATCCGAGCTGCGATCGGCTCGGCCCCATCGAGCACGCTGCGCAGGCGCTCGGAGTACAGCGTCGCGTCGGACTCAGGCTGATCAAAATGGCGTGCCAGCTCCTGCGCAAGCACCAAGATGGTCGTGGCGCGGTCCGCTTCGACGACTAAGTCCGTGGCACCGTGCTTGGCCTGCTCCACGGTGATACGCAGTTCAATCGTCGCACTGCGGATCACGTCGTTTTCGGCCGTCGTCGCAGTAGCGCTCGTCATCTGGCGCTCAGCGTATCTCCGCGGCCGGTTCCAAACGCTCGCGAGCTTGCGCGCCCGCCGACAGTCCTGCCGCTAGGGCGCCTGCAACTCGCGGGCCTTCGACGAAACGGCCGCTGCCCACTTGGCATGCGTGCTTGGCGTTGCGACGACGGATCGTGCGGTGCCCGCATCGTCGAACTCCACCTCGAGGTCCCAGCCCAATCCGTCCGGCTCGAAGAAGCCAACGTGCTCGCTCCCCCGGAGGACGGTGCCCGACAACGACGTCACGACCACGTCGATGATCGTGCCGCTGTCGCTGCCGCGGCGCATCCGGGTGAGAGCGGCTCCGGCCGGCGTCGAGCCCTCGCGCGGCGCGCGGCCTTCACGAAACGCGCGCCACTCCTCGACGGGAATGCGAATCGGGTCGCCGGAAAGGGTAGACGAGGGCTCCCGTTCCCCAGGCGCCGAACCAGCTATGGCGACAACCATCGCCTGCAAACAACCTTCGTCTGAGGCGTCGGCGATGTCGAACAGCCCCAACCCTTCGTGTGATTGCATCACTGCGACGATGTCGCCACGGGCCGAGACCCTGCAAGTCCTGCTCGCCGTGCTACTCGTCTCGACCAGGCGCAGGTGCCTCTGTGGCGTAGCGAGCGCCTCAAACAGGGCGGCGACTCGCGGGTGCGCGGCCACTGCGCCGCGCTCATCAAGCACGAGCAGCCTGCGGGCACCAAGCACCCGCGCTGCGGAATCCATCTGCAAGCGTTGCAGCGACGCGTGCGACGGATCAAACAGCAGCGGCGACACACCAGGGAGGACCTTGACCCCGGAGACGGCCGTGAGGAGGTGCACCTGTTCGGGCGCCAGCCAGCCGGTGCGCCAGCGCAAGCCGGCGTCAGCCGTGCTCACGGCGCGGTTGAGAATCGGAACGAGCCGATGGTCTCGCGAAACAACGGGAGCGACTCCTCGGCGGCGGCAGCAGACGAGCTCCCGGTCAGTTGGAGCAGGTCGTGCGTGTCCTCACCACCACCCGGCGCGAATAGCAAGCACTGCAGCTGGATCAGCCGCGTGCCGGTCGCCTGGTCCGTGAAGCTCTGGACGCGCGATAGCGCGGGCTGCCCGCTGACCACAATAACGTGCTCGGCCTCGAGCGCTAGATCAACGTGCGCCGCGATGGCTGCATCGAATGTCATCTTGGCAACCGCTGCAAGATCCAGCTGCGAGGACAGGCGATCGACCGTGATCACGACGTTGGCGGTGAACCCGGCGTCGTCGGGGGCCTTGACGGCGGCCACGCACGCGGGATGTTCCGCCGGGCGCCAGTCGACCGGGCAGGAAAAGTCGAAGCTCGGGAACGGACGGAACTCGGGGCCCGGGAACCGGTACGAGACTCGCTCTGCGCTGGAGGCCTCCATCTCTCACCGTGGTTCAGGGCGGCGAGACACAGCGCCTAGGCTCAGCACAGACCGAGCGAATACTGTTGGCAATCTTGATCCACAACAGTGGTGCCCAGATGCTTCATACCGTTCGCGAGAGCTTCGGGGTTAACGGAGAGACCGAACTCTCCACTGACACCGACTCCCTCGGCTACGCTGAAGTTGATCTGCACCCCGACGTCATGGTCGGTCAGTTCCGCTTTGATATCAGCGGAAGCTCCGACGCCATAACTCAGCCCGAGTTCCGCGCTCGGTGTAACGCCGTCGATGGTTCCAGATGCGGCTACGTCTAGCGTGAAACCAGTGAAATCTGAGGCTCCAGCATCAAGATACGCGCCATCCGGGCCCACGCCCGCCTCTACGTTCGCGCTGTCTTCAGTGCCGACGAAGGCACTGGCCGCGACCGTGAGCTTCTCGGACTTGGTACCCACTTGAAGGTCAACCGAGGCCGTCACGCCGTCGGAATGGTCGTACGACGCTCCGAAGGAAACGCCGTCGGGCCCGACTTTGAGATGTGACTCAGAGCTCGTCACATCTCCGTCCTGCAGGCTGTAGTCGAGGTAGACGTCGTGGCCCAGCTTGGTGCTCCCGCTAAGGACCAACGCGGACGCCTGGGGGGCGCCGCTTGGCGAGACCGACTCGTTCGGCGGTAGGAAGAAATCGCCGAAGGAGCTGGTCGGCGACCGTAGGAAGTTGAGAGTTGAGCTCGCTGGCGAGCCCCAGTTGGCGTCGGCTGCATCGGTGAGTGTGGCCCTCGAACTGAGCATGGCTGACTGCTCCTGAAGGTTCTCGCCGGCGCTGATGAGCTGCACGGCGACCTGCCCCACCTGTTCGGTGACGTTCGCCGTAACATCCGGCGGCGCGCCGACAAGCCCGGCTAGGTCAATGTGACCGGCGCTCGACTCCATGTCGCCACACAACTGCAGGAACAGGTGCGCCACACCCCGCAACTCGTCCGCATCCAGGAGGATGTTCACGCCTTCGCCCCGACATCCTTGCCGATCGCCTGCACTGCCTCGTAGTCGGCTAGGCGCACGTCCCAGGCTTTCTGAAGCTCTTCTAGACGGCCTGCCTGGACCTTGAGGTAGTTGGCGGTGTCAATGAGTTTGGTGGCCTGAGTCACGAGGTCTGTCCTCAGGGTCGCCGAGACGTTTGTGAAGCGAACCGCTGCCGGTCCCTCGAACGCCAAGCCGTCCACTCCCGACCGGATTCGCTCGGAGCTGGAGTTGATCTTGTCGGCCTCAGCTGCGAGTCGTGACGCAAGCGCTCGCATAGCGTCCGGATTGCCAGTCGGCCTTTCCCCGATGCTGGCCGGAATGCCCATAGCGCGCCCGCTTCACGACCGAGGGTCGCCTAGCTACCGGCCTCGCTGATCGCCTGCGAGCGGCGCTGCACTTCGGTGCTGCAATCAACGAGTGCCTGCTGCAACTGGGAAAGCATGGGCTTGAACTCGCCCTCCCACTCCGACTTGAAACGGTCGGCGGCGGGACCAACCCACCAAGTGCTCGCGACCTGTCCACTGATCGTGCTGCTCAGCTCATCGACCTGGGCCGACTCGCGGGTGAACGTCGCTTGAAGCGACTGCATCTCTTCGATCGTTGCGCCAATCTGGGCCACGGGGTCTCCTCGGTGTCAGTAATGCGAGTGCCGGACGGAAAAGTACCGCCATCACCACCGAGGTGCAAGGCGGCGAGCCGTGCTCATCGGCAAGCCGCGCGTATCGGCCGCTGTTGAACGGCTGTTCTCGTTTTGGTGTCGGTGCGCGAGCGTCGTTCTCGGACGCCTCATGGCGATCAGGGCCGTAGCATGTGTGCGCCTGTGGCGCGGCTGTTTGGCCGCGATCGATTGAGGGATGGACTCGGCGTGGCGACTGCAACGATCTTGGGTTCTGGGGAGACGCTAGGCGGTTATCGCGTTGATGACGTGATCGGGTTTGGCGGCATGGCGATCGTCTATCGCGCGGAGCAGCTGTCGTTGGGTCGCCGCGTGGCGTTGAAGGTTCTCGCGCCGCAGCTCAGTCACGACGGCGCTTTTCGGGAGCGTTTTCGGCGTGAGGGAAAGCATGCTGCGGCGTTGGAGCACCCGAATGTTGTGACGGTTTACGACTCTGGTGAGGCTGATGGGCGCTTGTATCTTGCGATGCGTCTGGTCGAGGGCACGACGCTTGCTGAGCGGATGCGCGCGTCGGGGCTGTCGGCGGATGACACGATCTCGGTGCTGCGGCCGATCGCGAGCGCGCTCGACGCGGCCCACGCGGTCGATCTCGTGCATCGCGATATCAAGCCGCAGAACATCCTGCTCGGCCGCGATGACCATCCGTATCTGGCCGATTTCGGCGTTGCGAAGGGGATGGCTGGCGGGGACGGTCTGACGGCGACCAGCGGCTTCGTTGGCAGCATCAACTATGCGTCCCCGGAGCAGATCCGTGGCGAGCCGGCGACCGCCGCTGGTGACACCTACGCCCTTGCCGCGGTGCTCTACGAGTGCCTGACCGGTCAGGTTCCGTTTCCGCGGGACACTGAGGCTGGGGTGATGCACGCTCACCTGAGTGAGCCCCCGCCGAGCTTGCCGTCGGTTGCTGCGAACGTCGAGCGTCTCGATCGGGTGATCGCGCGTGGCATGGCGAAGGAGCCGGCAGAGCGTTACCCGCAGGCGGAGCAGATGCTCGGTGAGGCGGCCGAGGCCGTTGCGAAGCTGCCGCGCAGCCGCCGTCACGCGGTGCCGTCGTTCGCGCTGCCGGCTGCCGGCGCCAACGGCTCGCAGGCCGCTATGCCTGCGCCGGCGCCTGCTGGATCGCCGTCGCAGGGGACGGAGATCCTGTCGGCGCATGAGCGGAAAGCTCTCCGCCCGGTCGATGACCGCACGACGGCTGATCGCCGCCGCGCGCCCGCCACCGCTGCTGTTGAGGGGCCTTCGCGCGGGCAGCCCCGGCTGCTTGCCACGGCCGGCGCGCTGGCGATCGTAGTCGCGGCTGCTGCTGTCGTGCTGCTGAGCGGCGGCGTGTCCGTGTTCAAGGCTCGCAGCGGCCCGCTGACGCTGACCTACTCCTCGCCGTGGCAGGCGACGGCCGCTGTTCCGGCGAGCGCGTTCGTGTTCGACCGGTCGGCGATCAGACTGGGCCGCGGCACGGAACAGCTCGCGGCTGGTGTGCTCACGCGGTCCGCGGCGATTCCCGCCGGAGCGCCGCCGGGGCTGGTCGCGCGGTTCGGCAAGCCGACCGGGACCGCGAGCGTGCGTCTGCGTCGCCGCACGGCGCGGCGCTACGAGTGGCTGCGAGCCGACGGCAAGCGGCTCGTCGCGTTTGTGATTGCGACCGCCAGCACAGACGTCGCCGTTACGTGCGCCGGCCCAACTCTCTCCCCGGCGGTGCTGCGTTCCTGCTCCAGTGTCGCGGCGAGCGTCAGGCTCGCGGGCGTCACCGTCCTCCCGCCCGGCCCGGACGCCGCGGTTGAGACCGCGTTGCGCAGCGACCTCACCACCGTCAGCTCCGCACGCGTGAACCTGACCGGACTGGCAGCGAGCACGCTGACCGCCCGGGCCGCCCCGGCGAACCACATCGCCGCCGTCGAGCGCGGCGCTGTCAGCAGCCTGAAGCGGATCGCCCCACCGCAGCGCAACATCGCTGCGATCGACCGCCTCGCCAGCTCGCTCTCCCGGGAGGCGGCTGCGTTCAGCGCTCTCGGCCGCGCCGCAACAAGCGGCAACGACACCGCGTACCTCACCGCACGCCAGTTCGTGGCGGCCGCGAGCGATCGTGTGAGCGCAGCGGCAGCCACCCTGCATACCGACGGCTACCAGCTCCCCACGCTCGGCCCGATCAACGTTCCCGGCCTCCCGGCCGCACCGACGCCGATCGTCCCCACCACGACGATCACACCAGTCACCACGCAAACCCCAAGCTCTGGCTCCGGCAGTGCCTCCTGCTACCCGGGCTCGCTTGCATGCTGAGGCGGGCGCGGTTCGCTGCAAGCCTCTTCGACTGATCGGTCTCGCCGCCGCTTTGCGGGGGCTTTTCTTGACTAGGTCGATGCCCTCGCAATGTGGTAGACACGTCCAGACAGCGCGACGGCGGCAGTGCCGGCTTCGGGAGACAGCGGACTACAGGGCGCAGGAGACACATGCGGTGGCATGGCGAGAATGATCGAGGCTGGCTCAGCGGCTGGTGGCTGGCGGCTGTGACGAGCTGCGCGGTGCTGGGGCTCGCCGCGGCGGGCGCCGGTGCGACGGTGTTGCCGGCGAATGCGCCAGCCCGTCCGTCCATGAGCGATTCACATGTGCCGGCGATCGGCCCGCTGCCGGTCAGTACGCCGCGGGGCATCTCGGTCCCCGCGTCGAGGTTGGCCTACTCGGACCTTGGCGCCGGCAGCGCGATGGCACTCGCTACACGTGTCTTTCACATCGCTGACACCTCGGGCGAGACGCTTCCGGTTGTCGGGGGCGCAAAGGTGGTCGGCTACCTGGGCACGCACCTGGCGATGTCGCAGACATACGATGGCAAGCGGCTGATCAGCTTCTCGACCACCCCGTGGCGGGTCAACGATGGGCGCGGCCTGCGACCGACTTCGCTGGCCCTGACCCGCACCTCGGACGGCGGGTTCACGACAGCCAACGGAGTCGTTCCGGTTCAGTTCGCTCCGAGTGCCGATGGCGGATTCTCCCTCGGCCACGGCATCGACGTGCACATCGGCGATGCCGGGGTACAGCCGGGAGTGCCGGTAGGCGACCGCGTGTTCTACCCAAGCACTGCACGCGACACCGACTTCATGCTCGAGCCCACGATGACGGGCGTCGACGCGCAATGGCAGCTGCGATCGGCGCGCAGTCCTCGAGTGAGCCGGCTCGTGTTCAACCTCCCGGCCGGCGCCGCGCTTCTGATGAGCCCTGCACTATCAGGCGCCGCCGAGATCGAGCGTGACGGGCGGATCCTCGCGCTGATCGCGCCGGCCCTCGCGGAGGACGCCGCAGGCGTGACGGTGCCGGTCTCCTACGCGGTCGGCGAAGACACCCTGACCGTGACTGTCCACACGAACTTGCAGGTGCAGTACCCGGTGCTCGTGGACCCGACGGTCAGCTTCAGCCCTGCGAGTTGGGGAAACTGCGTGGCGTCAGGAGACACAGGGGACTTCTCACTCAACGAGTTTGCCGGTTCTGAGGCTGGCGGTGAGTGGTACCCGGGCTATATGGCCGTCTCCGCCAACGCCGGCAACTACAACGACTCCGCGGCCTACTCCTGTCCCGCGCCGAACATCTCGGGATCAGCCGTCGATGTCACCTCGGTCACCCTCGAGGGCTACGCGACGCAAGGCGCCAAGGCGGAGGACGAAGTGGGGTTGCCGTATGACAACGGGTCGGGGGGCTACTGGATGACACTGTCGGGGGGCAACAACATCGATGCGACCCCGTCCATTACGTGGGCCAGCGGCTTCTCGAGCTTCCAGGTCGGGTTGTCGGTCAATACGCTCCTCAGTGGCCCGATCAACACCAGCGGCTACAACTACGTGTGGGTCTACGGCTTCCAGCTGACCTACGGCGAGTCGGGCGGGCCGGACCCGCCGACGATCTCCCCGGCACCCTCTGGGTGGTTCAACTACGTGCCGACGTTCACCGTCAACGACTCTGACGAGGGGATGGGCATGAGCAGTTTGCAGGTCAACGGCACCAACACGCCGTCGAGCGGCACGAGCTGCACTCCGTCGGCACCCAGCCTGCTGTGCCCTCAGTGGGCACCGCAAATCCAGTTTCAGCCGGGGACGGGCACGGTCAACAGCATCAGTGCCACCGGAACAGATGTTCTTGGCAACCAAACATCGACCGGCACGTCCACGTATGAGGTCGATCCCTCGGCGCCGAGCGTGTCGGCCACCTGGGAGGATCCGAGCGGCGGGGCTTACCAGCTGCAGCTGAGCGCGTCGAAGGGCAGTGGTGACGCTCCGCTCACTTCGGCCAGCGCGACGGTGAACGGCACGCAATACGGCAGCCCATCGAGTGGCTGCGGCAGCCTCAGCCCTGGGCAGGGCGGGTCGCCGTCCGGCGTCGGCTGGTCCAGCTGCTGGGCATATCAGCACGCCATGTCGATTACCGACCCGGGCACCGAGGGCACCTACCCCGTGACGCTCGCGGCGTCGGACCAGATCGGCAACTCGAACGGTGGGCCTGGACCAAGTCTGCTTGTCGAGGCGACGAGCTCCACGGTGGGCCTGGCGCTCGGCCAGTCGTCGATCACCGCGGACGGATCATCATCCACGACAGCTACCTTCACGCTCCGCGACACGGCGGGCAACCTGGTGTCGCCGGCTGCTACATCTGACGTGTCAATCACCAGCTCGAGCGGCGCGACGGCCGGGCCGGTCACGAAGGTTTCGACCGGGGTGTATAAGGCGACGATCACCTCGACGACCGCCCCCGGGCCCGTGACGATCACCACGGACGACGATGAGCCCGACTGGAGTTCGCAGGCCACTGCGACGTTGACGCTGAAGGCGGGGCGGGCGGCCAACGTCGTGCTCGCGCTGCGTCCCTCCTCGATCACGGCCAACGGCACCTCGACCTCGGTTGCGACGGCGACTGTTACCGACGCCAATCGGAATCCGGTGACCGGTGACTCGGTGGTGATCACGAGCTCCGGATCGCAGCGCGTTGGCCCGGTGACGGCCGGAGCCACACCGGGCACCTACCAGGCGACGATCACCTCGACCACTACGCCGGGATCGGCGACGATCACAGCGACCGACAGCTCAGTGTCGCCGAGCGTGTCGGGGACTGCCACGTTGACGCTGACGGCGCCGGACCCCACCACCTACACGTTCATTCCCGATACTGCGACCGCTGCGCGCAAGGGCGTCGCGCACCGCAGGTTCGCCTTCTCCGGGTTGACATTGGCCGGGACGCTCGACGCGTCAACCGGGGGCGCGGCGTCGGGTGTCGATGTCTCGCTGTGGGCTGCGCCGGCGCATGACTCGACGTTTACCGAGCTGACGCAGGTTACGACGGATGCCGCAGGCCAGTGGTCGGTGACCGCGCCGGAGGGCTGCTCGCGGACATTGCGCGTCGTTGCGGGGACGGGCGCGTCACCGACGGACGCGACCAGCAACGTGACCGTGAGCGAGACGGTCACGCCGGACCTCTCGCTGCGCGTCGGCACACCCGGTGGCGGGAAGCTCGTGTTCACCGGCGAGCTCGAGATCTCGCCTCTTGGCAACCCGCGTCCGCTCGTGAAGATTGAGGTGTGGGCGCTGGGCGCTTGGCACCGCGTCGGCCGGCCGACTCAAGTGGGAGTCGACGGGAGCTACCGCGACATCTTCCAGAGCGAGGCGGGAACGATCGGGCGACGTTACACGTTCCGCGCGGTGACACGGGCGACCAGTCTCTGGCAGGCCGGAGTCTCCGGCCTGCTGAGCGCGGTGGTGCGCTGAGGACGTCGTGCGCTACCTCGCCGGCGGCTGAGCGCTCAGCCTGCCGCGGCCGGCGGCAGCGCCCGCAGGTCGGCCAGCAGCTGGTCCCAGTCGACGCCTGACGGGCCGACGCCGGTGCGCGTCAGCATCTCCTGGGTGACGACGACGTGCGCCTCCTGCACGTAGGCGAGCTGGAACGCGGTGGTCTCCAGCAGCTCCGCGCCCCAACTCACGACGGCGAACGTCTCGGGGTCGTACTCGCGCGCCGGGATGCCGTGGCCGCCCCACGAGCCGGGCTTGCTGTTCGGGTCGCTCTGCGGGTCGCCGACGACGGTCCACTCCGATTGCCCCTGGGCGCTCAGCGGCAGCGCCGCGCCGAGCTGCAGGTCGTCGAACTCGTCGATCGCGATGCGGCACTCGCTCAGGTTCGCCGGGTTGACGGACACCGTTCCGGCGATCGTGTGCAGCCCGGCGTCGGGCGTCGACAGGCCGGGGTGGCGCCAGTAGGCCATCGCCTGCCCTTCGTCGGTGCCCTGGTCGCTCGCCGGATCGGCCGGGTCATAGCCGGTGATCGCCGAGTAGATCGAGATCGCGTCGGCGTCGCTGAACGGCGGTGGCGGCGTGCCGGCGTCGAGGTGGAAGTCCTCGATCGAGTGCAGCATCATCGCGATCACGCAGTCGCCGAGCCTGTCGTTCGCCAGCATCCCCCAGGCGAAGCCGGGGCGCGGACGCGACACGGCCAGCGGCGGTCCCGGCCCCTCCGGGTGGATGTAGTCGGCGAGCCGGAGCCGCGGCGCGTGGGTGCCCAGATGCAACCCGAGGCCTGGCTTTGCCGGCACGCTCGGCGCCACGCGCTCCTCGCGCAGCCGGAACGATGGGTCGTAGATCCGCGTCACCTCACCCTCCTCGCGTCGCTTCGCGGGATGGTGACAGACGCGCGTGAGCGCCGCTGTGAAGATCCGCGCCGACTGAGCGGTCCTCTACAGTCGTAGCTGTGAGCGAGCACTGGGACCGGCCGGCGATGGTGGCGGAGGGCGAGCGGGTGCGCGTCGAGCCACTCGCGGCCGAGCACGAGGACGCGCTGTGGCAGGCCGGCTGCGACGAGGAGATCTGGCGCTTCATGCCGGTCAACGCGGCCGCCTCGCGCGAGCACTTCGCGCACTGGTTGCAGGACGCGCTGCGCCGGAGCGCGACAGGCGAGGAAGCGGCCTTCGCGATCGTCGATCTGGGGAGCGGCGCGCCGATCGGCAGCACGCGCTACCTCGCCCTGCGGCCCGAGCATCGTGGCCTGGAGATCGGTTGGACGTGGCTGGCGCCGGCGTGGTGGCGGACCGGGGCGAACGTCGAGACCAAACTGCTGCTGCTGACTCACGCGTTCGAAGCGCTGGGCGCGATCCGCGTCGAGTTCAAGACCGACGAGCTCAACGAGCGCTCGCGCAAGTCGCTGGCCGGCCTGCCGGCGCAGTTCGAGGGGATCCTGCGCAGCCACATGATCGTCCGTGGCGACGTGATCCGCGACAGCGCCTACTACAGCGTGATCGCCAGCGAATGGCCTGCCGTGCGGGCCGCGCTGCGGGCACGGCTCGAGCACCACCGCTAGCGCAACTTCGTGAAGCGTCCGCGGGCGCCGACCGACCACCGCCACAAGACAACACCTGCAAGACTGCGCGCGGAAGCGATGGAGTCCGGTGGGCCGATTCCGCAGGGACTGTCCGACATCGAGCGGTCACGAGCTCGGCGCGCGGCGAAGCAGCGTCAGATTAGAAGGCGACGCCGCCTGACCGCGGGCGGTCTCGTCGTGCTGATCGCGCTCGTCGTGGCGGCGGTTGTCGGGCTCGGCGGCAAGCAGGGTGCGCCGTCGGCGGGCGGGGGCGCTCGCAAAGCGGCGCACGTCGTGGTGCGCAACGGGCCGCACGGTCACGAGGCGGTGCCGATCCTGACCTTCCACGTGATCTCGCCGGCGCCGCCGGGCGCGCCGTTCCCGCTGCTCTACGTTTCCGAGCCCTTGTTCGCGGCGGACATGCAGGCGCTCAAGGACGCCGGCTACGTCGGCGTGACGCTGGATCAGGTGTGGGACAACTGGCACCACGGGACGCCGCTGCCGCCAGGCAAGCCGATCGTGATCACGTTCGACAACGGCTACTACTCGCAGTACCTCGCCGCCTATCCGGTGCTGAAGGCGCTCGGCTGGGTCGCCGACGAGAACGTCCAGCTGCTGGGCCTGCCGCCGTCGCAGGGCGGCATCTCGCGACGCCAGACGCGGCTGCTGGTGAAGGCCGGCTGGGAGCTCGACACGCAGGGCGAGAACCACTTCGACATGGTCGGGATGAGCGCCAGCGAGCTGCACTACCAGATCGTCGACGCACGCAGGACGCTGCAGCGGCGCTACCACGTCCCGGTCAACTGGTTCTGCTACCCGTCCGGGGATTACGACGCGACGGTGATCGCCGCGCTGCGGGCCGCCGGGTTCCGTGGCTCGACGACGGTCGACTCCGGCCTGGCGAGTCCGCAAAGCGATCCGTTCACGCTGCCGCGGTTGCGCGTCGAGCCGGACGAGACGCCCGCGGACGTGCTCGACAGCATCGAGGCCAACCGCGACGACCCGCCGCCCGGGCCGTCGTACAACGGCTGACGCTCTACTGGGGCACGAGCACGTAGACGCGCACGGCGCCACTCGGGAAGGCGCCGGCGAGGAACGACCGCACCGCGTAGCGCTGGCCATGGAAGCGCACGACGCCGCTGGCGGGCAGTATGGCGGGCCCGTCGGGCGTGCCCGGGAGCGGCCGTCCGTCGACGCGCATCAGCACCGGCGCCGCGACCAGCGGTCTGGCGATGGCGATGTCCCCCGCTGCGGTCTGGACGGTCAGCGCGTAGCTCCCGATCCGCTGCTGCGTGCCCGGAGCCAGGAGCGCGCCCGTGACGGGGGCGATCGTGCCGGCGGTCGGGCCCGCCTGGGCGAGCAGCCGTCCGCCGCCGCCGAAGACGCGGAGCGCGATCACGTGGTTGGTGCCGGCGAGCGCGCTCACGGCGCTGAGCAGCGGTCCCGGCGCGCCGCTCTGCAGGGCCTGGCGGAGCCGCAGCGAGCCGCCGACGACGTCCGTCGCGATCGTCGCGGCCGGCCCGATCAGCGAGGCTTCGTAGACTCGCCGGACGACGCCGGCGTAGACGTCGGCGCGGATGCCGGCGCAGGTCTGGCGGGCGATCCGGCGCGGCGGAGCGCCGATCAGCACGGAGATCCGCAGGGGCCCGCTCGGGAAGCGCGTCGCGAAGAACGAGCCGACGAGGTAGCGCTTGCCGGCGAGGGTGATCGCGCCGCTTTGCGGCAGCTGGAGTGAGCCGGTGGCGATGTCGGATACCTCGGTCTGCGAGCCGTAGCGCAGCACCGCGTCGGCGCCGAGCAGCCGCTGGTCGAGCAGCATGTAGCCCATGTCGTCCTGGATCGAGATCTCGACGCGGCCGACCTGGCGCCCGGCGAGCAGCAGCGGCCCGCTGACGGGCTGGAGCACGTCGGCGCCGCCGATGTTCATGACGAGGTGCCCGCCACGAGTGACGCGTAGGCGAACGATGTGCTCGTGGTTGTAGAGCAGCCGCAGCAGCTCGTGCCGGACGCTCGCCATGTTGTGCGCTTGGACCCCCTGTGCGAGCGCCTGATCCGACAGGACGGTCGCCAGGGCGAAGCGCTCCGCGGGGCCGTCGTGCTCCTGCGCAGCGATCTCCTGCGCCGGTCCCATCACGTCGGCCAGGTACGCGCTTTGAGAACCGTCCCCGCACGGCGCGTTCGGCGAGGGCTGACGCGTCAGGACCCACGCCAGGGCGAGGCCGGCGAGCACGATCAGCGCTACGGCGGGCAGGGCGACGCGCTTGCGGCGAGGCATCGCCGTGACGTTAGATCATCGTTGGTCTGCCCGGGCGGGCGTGCGCGGCCTCTCAGCCAACTCACAGCTTTCCGCGCGATGATGTGCGCATGTCCGCGAGCGTCGCCGAGCCGGTACGGGTGCTCGTCGTCGATGACGAGCCGAACATCGTCGACGTGATCTCGATGGCGCTCCGCTTCGAGGGCTTCGCCGTTGACTCCGCGGGAACGGGCGCCGACGCGATCGCGGCCGTTGCGGCCAGCAAGCCGGCGGTGATGGTGCTCGACGTGATGCTCCCCGACATCGACGGGTTCGAGGTCGCGCGGCGGCTGGCCGGCGCGCAGACGGGCGTGCCGATCATCTTCCTCACGGCGCGCGACGGCACCGAGGATGTCGTGCACGGCCTCACTATCGGTGGTGATGACTACGTGACCAAGCCGTTCAGCCTGGAGGAGCTCGTCGCGCGGATCCGCACGATCCTGCGCCGCGTGGGCGTCGGTGCGCAGGAGTCCTCGAAGCTCGTCTTCGCCGACCTCTCGCTCGACGAGGACACGCGCGAGGTGACGCGCGGTGAGCGGTCGATCGAGCTGACGGCCACCGAGTTCCGGCTGCTGCGCTACCTGATGCTCAACCCGAAGCGCGTCCTCACGCGTGCGCAGCTGCTCGACCACGTCTGGCACTACGACTTCGGCGGCGACGCTCGCGTGCTCGAGACCTACGTCAGCTACCTGCGCAAGAAGGTCGATATCGAGCAGCCGGCGCTGATCCATACGGTGCGCGGCGTCGGCTACACGCTGCGGCTGCCGAGGGGCTGAGCGCGTCGTGTCGCTGCGCGCCCGGCTGCTGATCGGGCTCGTCGTGCTTGCCGCGGCGGGGCTGCTGGTGGCCGGCGTCGCGACGTACCGCGCGGAGCGCTCGTTCCTCTACACGCGAGTCGACAGGCAGGTGCTGGCGTCGGTACCGGCTGTGCAGAACCAGGTCGATGTAAACGCAGGGTTGCGGCCTGCGCCTGGCGACGGCGCGGGCGGTCCCGGCGACAATGACGACAACACGTTCGCTCCACCGGGCGCGCCGGGAGCGGGCCTTCCATCGGAGTACCCCAACTTCCCGCCGGGCACCTTCGGTGAGTACCTCACTCCGGCTGGCAAGCGCCTCGGTCATCCGGTCACCTACGCCGACCAGTATGTCCCGCCGCCAAAGCTCCCAGCAGTGTTGGCGCTCGGCCACCTCTTCACGTCGCCCGCGATCGGCGACCCTGGTCTCTCCTACCTCGTGCTGGCCCGGCGCAGCGATGCCGGTCCCGGGACCACGATTGTCGCGGCGTCGCTCGCCGACGTCGACGCCTCGCTCGGCCAGCTGCAGAGCATCGAGGCGATCGTGATCGGCTCGGTGCTCGTCGCGCTCGCGATCTGCGCGTGGCTGGTGATCCGCGTCGGGTTGCGCCCGCTTGACCGGATCGGCGAGACCGCCGGCGCGATCGCCGCCGGCGACCTGTCGCGCCGCGTGAGCCCGTCCGGCGGACGGACCGAGGTCGGGCGGCTCGGACTGGCGCTCAACACGATGCTCGGACAGATCGAGCGGGCGTTCGAGCGGCAGCAGGCGAGCGAGGAGCGGCTGCGCCGCTTCCTCTCCGACGCGTCGCACGAGCTGCGCACGCCGCTGACGGCGATCCGCGGCTATGCCGAGCTGTTCCGCCTTGGCGCCACCGCACGCCCCGCGGACACCGCGAAGGCGATGGCGCGGATCGAGGAGGAGGCGGCGCGGATGGGGCTCCTCGTCGAGGAGCTGCTGGCGTTGGCGCGCCTGGACGAGATGCCGCAGACGACGCGCGAGCCAGTCGACCTCGCGCCGCTCGTGGAGGATGCCGCGGACGACGCCCGCGCGGTGGCCGCCGATCGCAGCGTGACGGTGTCGCGCGATCCGCGCTCGCGCGGGGCGCGGTCGGGGCCCGTCGTGGTGGGTGATCCGCACCAGCTGCGCCAGGTGCTCGCGAACCTCACCGCGAACGCGATCAAGCACACCCCTGCCGGTACGCCGATCGAGCTGATCCTGGGTAGCCGCGACGGCGTGGCGCGCATCGAGGTGCGCGATCACGGGCCGGGGTTGCCGGAGGATGCGAGCGACGCCGTGTTCGAGCGCTTCTGGCGATCCGAGGCTGGACGCGGGCGGGGCAGGGCGGGGGCCGGACTCGGCCTCGCGATCGTCGCTGAGATCGTCACTGCGCACGGCGGGCAGGTCCAGGCGCGCAACGCTCCCGGCGGGGGAGCGTCGTTCGTGATCACGCTGCCAACGGCGGCTCCGGGGGCGGCTTTGCCGCCTCCTCGCCGGGCTTAGGGGCGCGTGCTCGGCTGGGGTGGGATCACTGCAGGGGCGCCGTACTCGACAAGGCAGGGGGGGATTTCGATTGAGCGGTCGCCGCGCTGGCCGTTCTCCAGCAGGGCGATGATCGTGCGGCCGACGGCGGTGGCGGTGCCGTTGAGCGTGTGCGCGGTTTCCGGGCGCCCGCCCTTGGCGTTGCGTACGCGGATATCGAGGCGGCGGGCCTGGAAGTCGGTCGTGTTGGAGCAGGATGTCAGCTCGAGATAGCGCTGCTGCGATGGCAGCCACGCCTCGCAGTCGTACTTCATGGCAGCTGAGGCGCCGAGGTCATCGACGGCGATGTTGACGACGCGGTAGGGGATGTGCAGCTCGCCGAGCAGCGACTCCTCGATCGCGAGGATGCGCTCGTGCTCGGCTGCGCTGTCCTGCGCGGTCGTGAAGACGAACATCTCGACCTTGTCGAACTGGTGCACGCGGATGATCCCGCGCGTGTCCTTGCCCGCGGCGCCGGCCTCGCGGCGGAAGCACGACGAGAACCCCGCGTAGCGGCGCGGCAGCGCGTCGGCGTCGAGGATCTCACCGGCGTGCAGCGACGCCAGCGCGACCTCGGCGGTGCCGACGAGGTACAGCTCGTCTCCGGGGAGGCTGTATATCTGCTGCTCGGTGTCGGGCAGCATGCCGGTGCCGAAGAGCGCCTGCTCGCGTACCAGCACCGGGGGGATGACCGGTTCGAAGCCCTGGGGGCGCAGGCGCTCGAACGCCCAGCGCACCAGCGCCAGCTCGAGCATCACTAGATCGCCGCGCAGGTAGGCGAAGCGAGTGCCGGACAGCCGCGCCCCCGCCTCCATGTCGATCAGCGGCCCCGCCAGCTCGAGGTGATCCAGCGTTGGCGAGCCGCTGCGCGGCTCGCCAACGACCCTCAGCACAGTGTCCGTTGGCGGGGCGTCCGGGCTTGGCGGGTTGGGGATGCGCGCGACGGCTGCCTGCAGCGCGGCGTCGACTGCGGCCAGCTGCTCGTCGAGCGCTGTTTCGCGCTCGCCGAGCTCGCGCATCTGCGCGATCGCGGCGCTTTCGTCACCGCCCGACTGCTTGGCCTTGGCGATGCTTCGGGAAGCGTCGTTCTTGGCTGCGCGAAGACCCTCGAGCTCGGGGAGGATCGCGCGGCGCCGCAGATCGAGCTCGAGCACCTCATCGATGCCAGCCTCAATGCCCCCGCCCCGGCGCGCGAGCGCTGCGCGGACGGCTTCGGTGTGCTCGCGGATCAGTTTTAGATCGAGAACCGGCGGTCCTACGGCGTCGTGGTCTGCTGGAACGTCGGTGTGTGCGGAGCCTCGTAGCCTGCGTAATGCGCGAGGAAGCGCGCGACCGCGATCGCCTGCGGCCCGACAACGATGTTCTGGGGCATGATCTGACCCGAGAAGCCGCCGTTCTCGATCGCGTAGAGCACGTTCTGGACGGACTCCTTGCGGAAGTCGAAGTTCGGACCGTTCGTTCGCAGGCGGTTCTGCACGGAGGTCGCCGATCCTTCCGCGCCGACGAGCGACAGCGTGTGGCAGCCCGAGCAGTGGTCGAGGAACAGCACCGCGCCAGCGTGATAGGAGCTTGCTTTCGGGACGTCGATTCCCTGCGATCCGCAGGCACTCACGGCTACGGCGGCAGCGAGTGCGGCGAGGGCGCTCACGACGATCTTCGCGACACGGCTCATGCGGGCGCAGATGATACGGATAATGCTGGCTCGGATGCTGATCTGGAGACGACTGCTGGCCGCTGCGGCGACGCCACGCCGGCGAGCGCTGCCACTTGTGGGCGTGCTCGGTGCGTTGCTCGCGGGCTGCGGCGGCGGCACCGTCACCGAGCGCGGCGCCGTGCTGAAGCTGCGCATCGACGAGTACCACATCTCGCCTGAGCCGGTGCGCATCCAGGCGGGCGTGCTGCGGGTCGAGCTTACGAACACCGGCGTGCTCGACCACGAGGTCGACCTCTCCGTGTTCGGCGGGACGCACCTGTACGGAGTCACACCGACAGCACGGCCTGGGCGAACCGTGTTCAGCAGGCCCTTCCGGTTGCGCCCGGGCACCTACAGGCTGTTCGACCCGGTCGCGAACTACGCCGACCTCGGCGCCTACGGAACGCTCATCGTCCTGCCGCGGTCGGGGTAAGCCGAGCCGCGGCAGCTCAGTAGGTCCCCCAGGCGCGCAGCGCGAGGAAGCAGACGACGATCGCGGCGGCGGCCATCACCCCCATCTCGCGTCGCAGGATCGCGATGACGATCTCATGCTGGTCGGCGCGCGGCAGCTCGCCGACCTCGCGGGAGCTGGCGATCCCCCGCGTGCTCAGGACCTGATCCGCAGCGATGACGCGCAGCTGCTCGGCGACGAATCCGATCGCCACGGGGAGCAGCGCGTAGATGTAGAACAGCGAGTTGGTCGGCCGGTCGTGGGCGAGGTAGAGCACGCCGACCAGCGCCGCATAGGCGATCGACACCGCCTGGGCGGTCCGCGCGGCAACCCAGAAGCCTCGGCTGGTGCGGCCGAGATACCACAGCAGCGCGCCCGCCAGACCGGCGGCGCCGTTGATCGTGGCGAGGATGAGCGCCCCGTCGAGCGCCATGTTGCGGGGGCTCACGTGCGGCCTCGCTGGGGTGTGTTCGCGCCGTTTGTCACTAAGTAACACTCTGCCACAAGGCTGATAGGGAGTGATATAACGCCTCGGTGCTCCGCAGCTACCTGCCCGCGGTCGTGTTTCTGGCGCTCGGAGCGATCGTCGGGGGCGTCTTTGCGTACGTCAATACGCTGCTCGGACCTCGCCGGCGAATCGCTGCGAAGACCGATCCGTACGAGTGCGGGCTGCCATCGGAGGTCAAGTATGGCTTCCGCTTCGGCATCAGCTTCTACCTGATCGCGATGCTGTTCATCCTGTTCGACATCGAGACCATCTTCCTCTACCCGATCGCGGCCGAGCTACGTGCGTTTGGCGCCTTCGCGTTGTATGAAGCGATCACATTCGTAGTGCTGCTCTTCGTCGCGTTCGTATACGTCTGGCGGCGGGGAGCGCTTGAATGGCGGTAGTTCGCGAGACGATTGGCGATCCGGGGAGCTTCCGTGAGCGCGGGTTGCGCGCCCGCGACCTGCTCCGCGGCGATCTCGAGGGGCTGGAGCTCGATCGCTACGTTGAGCAGTCGGTGCTCACGACCACGCTCGAGCGCGCGGTCGACTGGGCGCGCTCGAACTCGCTGTTCCCCGCGACGTTTGGGCTGGCCTGCTGCGCGATCGAGATGATGTCGATCGTGGCGGCACGTGTCGATGTCGCGCGGTTCGGCTTCGAGGCGTTCCGGGCCTCGCCGCGCCAGGCCGATCTGCTGATCCTCTCGGGCCGGGTGTCGATCAAGATGGCACCGATCGTTCGGCGCATCTATGACCAGATGCTCGAGCCGAAGTGGGCGATCGCGATGGGTGCCTGCTCGTCGTCGATGGGCGTGTTCAACAACTACGCGATCGTGCCCGCGGACAAGTTCATGCCGATCGACGTCCACGTCCCAGGGTGCCCGCCGCGGCCTGAGGCGCTGATGCACGGCATTCTCAAGCTGCGCAAGATGATCCAGGACGATCCTGACCTGGGCTGGCGGGAGCGCTACGGGGCGGTCGGCACGGAGGAGGTTCTGCCCGGCGCAGGACCGCAGACGGAGACCGCGGGTGCCTGACCAGGTAGGGCTAGAACTGCTCGCCCAGCAGCTGGGCGAGGCGATTCCTGGCAGCGTGCTGGAGACGACGTTCGCGCACGGGCAGGCGGCGGTGCGTGTTGCGCCCGCAAGCGTGCGCACCGTGCTCGCCCAGTTGCGGCAGGCCCATGGCTTTCGCGCCCTGATGAGCGTCCACGGTGTGGACTACTACCCGCACGAGCCGCGGCTTGGCGTGCACTACGAGCTGCTCGACATGGAGCGGGTCGATCGGCTCACGGTCAAGCTGCGCGTCGGCGTGGCCGAGGCCGTCGTCGAGTCCGTCACCGCGGACTGGCCGACCGCCAACCACCAGGAGCGCGAGGTCTACGACATGTTCGGCGTGCACTTCGACGGCCACCCGGACCTCCGCCGCATCCTGATGCCCGAGGACTACGAAGGCCATCCGCAGCGACGCGACTTCCCGATCGGCGGCGAGCCGGTGCTGTTCACATACAACGACGCCACCTCACCGGGGTGGACGCGATGAGCACGCGCGCCGAGTACCGCAAGCGCGAGGAGAGCATCACGCTGGCGCCGCTGGAGGAGCAGATCGCCTCCTCGCAGGTCAGTGGCGGCGGCAACGTCGAGCTGCTGACGCTCAACATCGGGCCGCATCACCCGGCGACCCACGGCGTGCTGCGCCTGCTCGTGACGCTCGAAGGCGAGGTCGTGCGTGACCTCAAGCCGATCATCGGCTACGTCCACACCGGGATCGAGAAGACCGCCGAGGACAAGGCCTACTGGAAGGTGATCCCGATCGTCGAGCGGATGGACTACCTGTCCTACTACTTCAACGCGATGGCGTTCTGCGGCGCCGTCGAGACGCTGCTGGAGTGCGAGGTGCCGAAGCGCGCACAGTACCTGCGCGTGATCCACCTCGAGCTGAACCGGATCATGTCGCACCTCGTCTGGCTCGGCACGAGCGCGCTCGACCTCGGAGCGATGTCGATGTTCTGGTACTGCTTCCGCGAGCGCGAGATGATCCTCGACCTGTTCGAGCAATCCTCGGGCCAGCGCATGCACACGCGCTACTTCCAGGTGGGCGGCGTGATGGAGGACATCCCGCGCGGCTTCGAGGAGAAGCTGCGCGAGTTCATCAAGATCATGCCGGGGCGCGTTGACCAGTACAACGACCTGCTCAAGCGCAACGAGATCCTGCTGCAGCGCTTGCGTGGGACCTGTCCGCTCGACGAGTCCACGCTGCTCGCGCTCGGCGTCACCGGTCCGCTGCTGCGCGCCGCCGGCAACCCGTGGGATCTGCGCAAGGCCGCGCCCTACACCTCCTACGAGGACTTCTCGTTCAAGATCCCGGTCGGCACCGTCGGCGACAACTACGACCGCTACGCGGTGCGGGTGGCCGAGATCTACGAGTCGGTGAAGATCATCGAGCAGGCGCTCGACGGCCTGCCCGAGGGTCCCCACATCACCGAGGACCGCAAGATCGCGCTGCCGCCGCGCCACGAGCTCGCAACCTCGATGGAGGCGCTGATCCACCACTTCAAGCTGGTCACCGAGGGCTTCCGCGTGCCGGAAGGCGAGGTCTACTACCCGATCGAATCGCCGCGCGGTGAGCTCGGCTGCTTCGTGCGCTCTGACGGCTCGGCGAAGCCGGCGCGCGTGCACATGCGCGATCCGAGCTTCGTCAACCTGCAGGCGACGGCAGCGATGACGCGCGGCTGCTACATCGCGGACCTGATCGCGACGCTCGCGATGCTCGACCCGATCCTCGGGGGGATCGACCGATGAAAGGCTCCGGGAACGGCTGCGGGAGCCGGCTTCGCCGGCTGTCCTCGCCGGCCATGGCGTGGTGGCTCGGGGGCGTTCGCATGGAGGCTGCGGCATGAGTGCTGACTGGTCCGCGATTCCGCGTGATCGCCATGGCTCACGGGTGCCTGGGTGGGATGAGCCGGTCGATCTCGAGAAGGACCCGGCGGGGATTCCCGATCCGGCGCTCGTCGAGGTGCCGGCGGCGCTGCGCAGCGAGATCGAGGAGATCATCGGCCGCTATCCCGAGCGCCATTCCGCGGCGTTGCCGGCGCTCGCCGCGGCCCAACGCCACCATGGCTGGTGCTCGCCGCAGGCGATCCGCGAGACCGCCTGTGTGATGCGCGTGACCCCCGGATACCTGACTTCCGTGGCGAGCTTTTACGACATGTTCGAGCTCGAGCCGGGCGGCCGCCATTCGGTCTACGTGTGCACCAACATCTCCTGTTCGCTGCGCGGTGCCGACGAGCTGTTGGCGGCGATCGAGACCGCGGTCGGCGACGATCCCGACATCAACGTGCGGGGCTTCGAGTGCCTCGGGGCGTGTGACATCGCCCCGATGGTGTCGGTCGACCAGGTCTACTACGGGCCGCTCAAGGGCAGCGACGCGAAGCGGCTGGTCGATGACCTGCGCGCCGGACGCGAGCCGCTGGCGGAGCTCGCGCTCGCGTTGCGGCCGACCGCCGCCGCGGCCGTCCCCAAGGCGAAGGGCGCCAAGCCGAAGGGCGCGAAGCCGAAGGGCGCGAAGCCGAAGGGCGCGAAGTGAGCGGCCCGCTGTTGCTGAAGGGGATCGACGAGCCGGGGCTCGCCGATATCGCGGTCTACGAGCGGCGCGGGGGCTACGGCGCGCTGCGCAAGGCGCTTGCGATGACGCCTGAGGCGGTCGTCGCGGAGCTCGAGGCGTCCGGGCTGCGCGGCCGCGGTGGCGCCGGCTTCCCGGCCGGTCGCAAGTCCTCCTTCCTGCCCAAGGGCGATATGGACAAGTACCTCGTTTGCAACGCCGACGAGTCCGAGCCGGGAACCTTCAAGGACCGCGAGCTGATGGCAAAGTCGCCGCACATGCTGCTCGAGGGAATCGTGATCGCGGCCTACGGCGCCGGCGCGAACCACGCCTTCATCTACATCCGCGGCGAGTACGAGGAGCAGGCGCGCATCCTCGATGTGGCGATCGTGCAGGCGCGCGGGCAGGGCTACATCGGCGAGCGGATCCTCGGCTCGGAGTTCTCGCTCTCGCTGGTGCTCCACCGTGGCGCCGGCGCCTACATCTGCGGCGAGGAGACCGGGCTGCTCGACTCCCTCGAAGGCAAGCGCGGCAACCCGCGGCTGAAGCCGCCGTTTCCCGCCCTGCAGGGGCTCTATCAGGGCCCGACGCTGATCAACAACGTCGAGACGCTGGCGACGATGCCGCACATCATCGCGATGGGTGGCGCGAGGTACGCGAAGCTTGGAGTGTCCGGCTCGACGGGCACGAAGGTCGTCTCGGTCTCCGGTCATGTGACGCGGCCCGGCAACTACGAGATCGAGCTCGGCATGCCCTCGCGCGAGATCATCTACGGCCTCGCCGGCGGGCCGCCGCGCCGTCGCAAGGTCAAGCTGTGGTTCCCCGGCGGCTCGAGCTCGCCGGTGCTCACGGCGGCGGACCTCGACCTCCCGTACGACTTCGACACGCTCGCCAAGGCCGGGTCGATGCTCGGCTCCGGCGCGATCATCGTCATCGATGAGGACACCCCGGTGCTCGACGTCGCGCTCAAGCTCGCGAAGTTCTACCGCCACGAGTCCTGCGGCAAGTGCACGCCGTGCCGCGAAGGCACGAACTGGACGGTCCGGATGCTCGAACGCATCGACGCCGGCGAAGCGACGCCGATGGATCTCGACATCATGGCCTCCGTTCAGGACCACATCATGGGCAACTGCCTGTGCGTTCTCGGCGACGCGATGGCGATGCCGATCTCCTCGATGATCGTCAAGTTCCGCGACGAGTTCGAGGCGCACATGCAGTCCCGGCAGCTGGCGGGAGCCGCCTGAGCCAGCGATGCCACGCCCGGCGCAACATACGATCACGCTCTCGATCGACGGCCGCGAGGTGCAGGCGCCGGAGAACATGATGCTGGCCGACGCGGCGAAGCTCGGCGACATCGAGATTCCCGTGTTCTGCTACGAGCGCAAGCTCGGCAACCCCGTCGGGGCGTGCCGCATGTGCCTCGTCGAGATCGAGGGGATGCCGAAGCTCCAGACCGCCTGCTCCACCGCGGTCAAGGACGGCATGGTCGTGCACACCCGCTCTGAGCGCGCCCGCGTCGCTCAGCAGGCGGTCGTCGAGTTCCTGCTGATCAACCACCCGCTCGACTGCCCGGTCTGCGACAAGGGGGGCGAGTGCCCATTGCAGGACATCACGTTCGGCTGGGGCGGGGGCAAGTCGCGTTTCATCGAGCCGAAGCGGCACTTCCGCAAGCCGCTCGAGCTCTCGCCGCTGGTCGCGATCGACCGCGAGCGCTGCATCCTCTGCTACCGCTGCGTGCGCTTCTCGCAGGAGATCTCCGAGGACTACCAGCTGGTCCTGCTCGAGCGTGGCGCGCACTCCTTCGTCGGCACGTTCGACGGTCATCCCTACGTCGCGCCGTTCTCGGGCAACATCATCGAGCTCTGTCCGGTTGGCGCGCTCACCTCGCGGCCGTACCGGTTCCGCGCGCGACCGTGGGACATCGAGGGGGCGGGCTCGCTCTGCACGCTCTGCCCGGCGCAGTGCAACACGACGCTGACGGTGCGCGACGACCGCGTGCTGCGCGTGCTTGCCCGTGACCACAACGACGTCGACGACGGCTGGCTGTGCGACAAGGGGCGCTTCGCCTATCAGTCCTTCCACGTCGACGAGCGCGTCACCGCGCCGATGATCCGCGATGGCGGGGAGCTGCGAGCGGTCAGCTGGGAGCGCGCCCTGGATGAGGCCGCTGGCGCCCTACGGCGCGCTGGCGGGAGAATCGGCGCTCTGGCGGGTGGTGGTGCGACGAACGAGGAGGGGCTCTTGCTGTCCCGCCTGTTGCGCGATGTCCTGCACTCGCCGCACATCGACTCGCGTCCCGGCGGCGAGGTGAGCCTCGCCAACTGGCGCGCGCTCAGCGATCCGGCGCTCGCGGCGAGCGTGGCGGACCTCGAGTTCGCCCATGCCGTCCTCGTACTGGACTGTGAGCCCGTTGACGATGCGCCGATCCTCGAGCTGCGAATCCGCAAGGGCGCGCGCCGCAACAACGTGCGGTTGCTCGTCGCCTCGGAGCGGCCGAGCGCGCTCGATCCGAGTGCGGCCCGGTCGCTGCGGTTCACTCCCGGTCGCGGTGCCGAGCTCGCATGGGCGCTGGCTGGCGCGCTGGGCGGAGGCGACGTCGACGCGGCTGCCAAGGCCGCCGGTGCCAGCGTGGCAGCGGTCCGCGCGCTGGCGCGCGGGCTGCGGGAGGCAGGCAAGGAGATCGTCATCCTCTACGGCGAGCGACTGCTCGACGGCGACGCCGCCGGCCTGCTGGCTCTGGCCGCGGCGCTCGGGCTCGCCGGCCGCGACGGGGCCGGCCTGATCGGTGTGCCGCACGCCGCCAACGGCCGTGGGCTGCGCGAGGCCGGCGCGCTGCCCAACGCCGGCCCCGCCTTCAGCCGTCCGCCGATCAGCGGCGGCGTGGGCGCCCCGGCTATCGCCGGCAAGCTGGCCGGCGGCGAGCTGGCCGCGCTCTATCTGCTCGGCGTCGATCCGCTGCTGTCCTACCCCGACGCGCCCCTTTGGGAGCGCGCGCTGGACCGCGCAAGCACCGTTGTCGCCCATGCCGCGTTCCTCACGGTGGGCATTCGCTCTCACGCGACGATCGTCTTCCCCGCCGAGGTGAGCGCCGAGAAGGAGGGCACGGTCACGCACCCCGACGGGCGCGTTCAACGCCTCCGCCCGGCGATCGGCCACGCCGGCGAGGTGCGCGCCGAGTGGCGCGTGCTGGCTGAGCTCGCCGGGCGTCTCGGCGGCGAGGTCGGCGTCGCCACTGCCGCCCAGGCGAGCGCCGAGCTGTTCGCGGCCGTCGGCTTCTATCAGGGCTTGACGCTGGAGGCGCTCGCGGGCCGCGGCGTGCGCTGGCCCGAGACCGGGGCGGCGAGCGCGCTGCCGGCGGCCGGCGTGCGCCAGGCCAAGCCGAAGCTCCGCCGCGAGCTGGCGCCGAAGCGCCACCAGCTCCTGCTGGGCAGCTACCGCTCGATCTGGGCCGGACCGGAGGTCAGATTCTCGCCGGCGCTGCACTTCCTCTCGCCGCACCAGCAGGTCGAGCTGTCGCCAAAGGACGCTGCGGCGCTCGGCCTCCGCCACGGCGAGGAGGCGATCGTCAGCGATGAGCGCGGCGAGCTGCGGGCGACGGTCGTGCTGCGCCAGGGCGCCCCGGCTGGAACGGCGTTGCTCGCGCAGAACCTCTCAAGCGATGGAGCCAACCTGCTCACCGGGCCGCTGGTCACGCTGCGCCCGGCGAAGACGGTCGACGAGCAGGCTGCCGCGCTGCTCGGCGCCACGGAGCTGACTCGCGCATGAGCCTCGCGGTCGTCGGCTACTACGAGCCGTGGTGGATCCAGATCCTCAAGGCGATGATCATCTTCGTCGTCGCGCTGCAGCTGGTGCCTGTCGTGCTGCTCGTCGAGCGCAAGCTGCTGGGTCGCTTCCAGGGACGCTACGGTCCCAACCGCGTCGGCCCGTTCGGTGTGATCCAGCCGCTGGCCGACATCGTCAAGCTGCTCGGCAAGGAGCAGTCGCGGCCGAGGACCTCCGTCGGTGGGCTGTACATCCTTGCGCCGACGATCTCGATCATGACCGCGGTCGCGACGTTCGCGATCATCCCGTTCGGCGACGCACCACACATCTTCGGCACGCGGGTCGGACTCTACGGCGTCGACGTGTCGATCGGGCCGCTGTACATCTTCGCGCTGTCGGCAATCGCGTTCTACGGCCTGATGCTCGGCGGCTGGGCGTCGGGTTCGAAGTACTCGTTCCTCGGGGCGATGCGGGCCGCTGCCCAGCTGATCTCCTACGAGGTCTCCCAGGGGCTGGCGCTTGTCGGCGTGCTGATAACGGCCGGAACGCTGTCGCTGACCGGCATCGTCCACGGCCAGGGTGGCATGTGGTACATCGTGCCGCAGTTCGCCGGCTTCCTGATCTTCCTCGTCGCCGCGTTCGCCGAGACCAATCGCGCTCCGTTCGACCTCGCGGAGGCCGACGCCGAGCTCGTTGGCGGCTACAACACCGAGTACGGCGGCGGGCGCTTCGCCTCGTACTACTTCGCCGAGTACCTCAACGTGATCGTCGTCTCGGGTGTTGCCGTGACGCTGTTCCTCGGTGGCTGGCTGATCCCCGGCTGGAGCGCCCAGCCGGCGTGGACCGACCCGTTCGTCGTGCTGTTCAAGATGAGCATCTTCGTGCTGTTCTTCATCTGGATCCGCGCCACGCTGCCGCGGCTGCGCTACGACCAGCTGATGAGCTTCGGCTGGAAGGTGCTGCTGCCGCTCGCGACGCTCAACACGCTGATCACCGCGATCGTCGTCGTGGCGGTGAACAAGTGACTTGGTCTCCCGGTGAGGATCAACTGCTCGTGCAGCGCGCGCCCGAGCCGGGCGGCGCAGGCGGCGCCTACCGGGCGTTCGGTGAGACGCTGCGCGGCCTGCGGATGACCTTTGCGCGCGTCGTCGAAGGCGTGCACACGATCCAGTATCCGGAGCAGAAGGTGCCCGTCTACCCGCGCTTTCGCGGGCGCCACAAGCTGCACCGCTTCGAGGACTCCGGGCTCGAGAAGTGCGTCGGCTGCTCGCTGTGCGCTGCCGCGTGCCCGGCCGACTGCATCCGCGTCGTCGCCGCCGAGAACACCCCCGAGCTGCGGGTGTCGGCCGGTGAGCGCTACGCCGCGGTCTATGAGATCAACATCAGCCGCTGCATCTTCTGCGGCTACTGCGAAGTCGCCTGTCCGTTCGACGCGATCACGATGGGGCATGACTACGAGATGTCCGACTACAACCGCTCCGACCTCATCTTCACCAAGGAGATGCTCCTCGCCGAGCCGCTCGAAGCCACGCCGCTCCGGGCCGAGGGGGAGTAGATGACGCTCGCGACCGATCCGAGCAGCTGATGTCCGTACTGCTGTTCTTCATCGCCGCGTTTGGAACGCTTGCGGGAGCGATCGGCGTGATCTCGCTCAAGGATCCGTTCCATAGCGTGCTCGCGCTGGTCGTCCATTTGATCTCGCTTGCCGTGCTGTTCCTGCTGCTGCGGGCGGAGTTCGTCGCGGCGGCCCAGGTCGTCGTCTACGCCGGCGCGGTGATGGTGCTGTACGTGTTCGTCGTCTCCTACGTCGGCGGCCAGAACCTGCCCGGCGCGCAGGGGCCGGGGCGGGCCGGCACGCTCGGAGCGTTTGCCTGCGGGCTCGCGCTGGCAGTCGAGCTGTTCATCGCGCTGCTCGGATCCGGCTTGCAGGCGATCGGCACCTCCGGGGCGCACATCGCCGCCGGCTTCGGCACGCCGAAGGCGATTGGCGCGCTGCTGCTGACGAAGTTCCTGGCGCCGTTCGAGATCGCCTCCTACCTGCTGCTGGTCGCCGCCGTTGGCGCCGTGATGCTGGCCCGCCGCCGCGGCGGCCTCGACGATGACGGCGACGGGCGGCCGACGATCAGCGCGATGGACTTCATGCGGCCGCGGCCCTTCGGGACCGGCACGATGGCTGAGGGCTTCGGGCACGGCGAGACGCTGAGCGCGACGCGCAGCGCCGAGCGGCAGGAGCGCCCCACATGAGCATCGCCTGGTATCTCGCCGTCTCAGCGCTGATCTTCGCGATCGGTGCCGGCGGCGTGCTCGTGCGCCGCAACCCGCTGGTCGTGCTGCTGTGCCTGGAGTTGATGCTGAACGCCGCCAACCTCGCGCTGGTCGCCTTCTCGCGGATGTGGGGCAACGGCGCCGGCCAGGTGTTCGCGCTGATCGTGATGGTGGTCGCCGCCTGCGAGGTGACGGTCGGCCTGGGTGTGATCGTCGCGATGCACCGCCACCGCCTGCCGGTTGACCTCGACGCGATGCGCGAGCTGCAGGGATGAGCGCGACCACCGCCGCCTGGCTGGTGCTCGCCGCGCCGCTCGCCGGGACGGTGCTGCTCGCGGCGCTGTTCAAGGCCCTGCCCGGTCGCAGCGCCGGCTGGATCGGCACGGCGGCGGTGGCGCTGTCGTTCCTGTTCGCGCTGGTCGCGCTGGTCAAGCTGCAACAGGCGAGCCCGGCGCACCGCGAGCTGACCTCGACGTTGTGGAGCATCACACGGAGCGTCGGTGTCAACGCCAACGCCTCCGTCCTCGTCGACCCGCTCTCGGTGTTGATGATCTGCGTCGTCGCCGGCGTGTCGATGCTGATCCATCTCTACTCGGTGAGCTACCTGAGCGGCGATCGCGGCTACTCGCGCTTCTTCGCCTATCTCAACTTCTTCGTCTTCTCGATGCTGCTGCTGGTGCTCGCGGGCAACTTCCTGCTGCTGATCGTGGGCTGGGCGTTCGTCGGTGCCGCGTCCTACATGTTGATCAGCTTCTGGTACCGGCGAACGACCGCGACGCGAGCCGGGATCAAGGCCTTCGTGATCAACGTCGTCGGCGACGTCGGCCTGGTGCTCGGCACGTTCTTCATCTTCCGCCACACCCACACGCTGGACTTTGTCGCGACATTTCACCTCGCGCCCAAAGTCTTCGCGAGCGGCAGTGGCGATGTGACTGCCGGATGCGTCCTGCTGCTAGTTGGTGCGTTTGCGAAGTCGGCGCAGATTCCCTTCCACACCTGGTTGCCCGATGCCATGGAGGGCCCGACTCCCGTCAGCGCGCTGATCCATGCGGCGACGATGGTCACGGCTGGCGTCTACCTCATCGCGCGGATGCATCCGCTGTTCCAGCTGGCGCCTGCGGCCCAGGACGTCGGCGCGATCGTCGGCGTCACGACGCTGCTGATCGCCGGCACGATCGGCCTTGCGGCAACCGACATCAAGCGGGTCATCGCCTACTCGACGATGTCGCAGATCGGCTACATGATCATGGCCGTCTCGGTCGGCGCCTACGCGGCAGGCCTGTTCCATCTGATGACGCATGCCTTCTTCAAGGCGCTGCTGTTCATGGCGGCCGGCTCGGCGATCGGCGCGATGGGCGGCGAACAATCGCTCGACCGGATGTCCGGGCTGCGCCGCGCGCTGCCGTTCACGTTCGTCTGCTTCCTGGTCGGCGGGCTTGCGCTGTCCGGCATCCCGCCGTTCAGCGGCTTCTTCTCCAAGGACGACATCCTCGCCCAGATCGGGAGCCACGGCGGCTGGTACTGGGGGCTGTACGTCGCGGGCTACGTTGGCGCGTTGCTGACCGCGCTCTACACGTTCCGGATGATCTTCCGTGCCTTCCTCGGCGAGCCGTGCACGCCGGCGCGGGAGCTGATCGACCACGGCCACCTGTTCCATCCCGCCCAGCCGACGAATCCCGCCAACGGCGAGATTGAGGACAGCGACGTCGGCTTCCCCGGCCCCGACCACGTGATCGCCGAGCGGGCGCTGCCGATGCGCCTGGCGATGGGCCTGCTGGCGCTGCTTGCGATCGGTGGCGGCGTCGTCGGCATCCCCAAGACGACGAGCTGGCTCGACCGCTTCCTCGCACCGACGTTCGCCGACTCGACGATCCACCTGTACCCGTCCAACCACCTGATCTACCTCGGCCTGGCGGTTGGCACCGCCGTCGGCCTGCTGGGCATCCTGATCGCGTGGCTGGTGTGGGTCGCTAGGCCCGCCATCGCGCCGGCTGTCGCACGTGGCCTGCGTCCGCTGGCGAGCCTGTTCGAGCACAAGTGGTATTTCGACGAGCTGATCGACGCGCTCGTCGTGGCACCGAGCGCATGGCTCGGGCGCTTCGCGTCGAACACGTTCGAGCGGCTGTTCGTCAACGCCACGCTGATCGGCGGCACGACCGCGATCGTGCGAGCCGGGTCGGCCACCGTGCGCTCCGCTGAGAGTGGCTTTGTCCGCTACTACGTCGGCTTCATCCTCGTCGGCCTGGCCGCAATCGGCCTCTACTTCCTGCTGGCGTCCTAGATGCTCTCGATCCTCATCTGGCTGCCGGTCGCTGCCGCTGCGCTGGGGGCGCTGATCCCGCACCGGCGCGGGGCCGGCCTGCTGGCGCTGGCCGGGTCGCTTGCCGCGTTCGGGCTCGCGATCTCGCTGATCGCCGGCTACAGCGGCCACAGCGGCCAGCTCGCCGACGTCACGAACATCGTCTGGATCCGCTCGCTCGGCATCCACTACTCGCTCGGCGTGGACGGGCTGAGCCTGTTCCTCGTTGCGATGACGACGTTCTCGTTCGCGCTTGCTCTGCTTGCGGCGAACATCCGCACGTGGGCCCGCCCGCGGGTCTTCTACTTCCTCTTTGCGCTCGCCGAGTCGGCGGTGCTGGGCGCGTTCCTGGCCCAGGACCTCGCGCTGTTCGTCGCCTTCTTCGACTTGATGCTGATCCCGTTCTATCTGCTGCTCGGCGTGTGGGGCGGGCCGGGTCGCGTGGCGGCGACGATGAAGCTGGTGATCTACACCTTCGCCGGCTCGCTGCTGATGCTCGCCGGCGCGATCGCTCTCGCGGTCCTCACCCACCAGCACAGCGGCCAGCCGCTGAGCTTCGAGTTCTCGGCGCTGAGGGCCGCCCCGCTTCCCGGCGGCACCCAGGACTGGATCTTCCTGCTGTTTGCGGCCGCCTTCCTCGTCAAGATGCCTGCCTTCCCGCTGCATGGCTGGATGCCCGATGCCTACCGCGAGATGCCGGTCGAGGTGCTGGCAACTTTCAGCGGCGTGCTCTCGAAGGTCGGCGCCTACGGCTTCCTGCGGATCGTCCTGCCGACGATGCCTGCCGCGTCGGTGCACTTCCAGACGCTGATGCTGCTGGTCGGGCTCGCGTCGGTGCTGTACGGCTCGGTGATGGCCTTCACGCAAACCAATGCCCGGCTGATCGCCGGCTACTCGTCGGTCGCGCAGCTCGGCTTCATCACGCTCGGAATATTCGCCTTCGCGCAAGCGGGTGCACAGGGCGCCGTGCTGCAGATGGTCAACCACGGCATCGTCGTCGCGCCGCTGTTCTTGATCATCGGACTGCTCGCGGCGCGCGCCGGCGGGTCGGCTGACATCCGCGAGATGGGCGGAATCGCGATGCGCGCGCCGGTGCTCGCGACGGTCTTCCTGATCGTCGCGTTCGCGACGCTGGCGATGCCCGGCTCGGGCAACTTCATCGGCGAGTTCCTGATCCTGCTCGGGCTGTTCCAGACGAAGATGGTGATCTCGATCATCGCCTTCGCCGGCGTCGTTGCGGCCAGCGTCTACGCGCTGCGCATGTTCATTCGCGCGATGCACAACCGTGAGGGATCGCAGGTGCATTCGCGCGAGCTGCGCTGGCCGGAGGCGCTCGCGATCGCTCCGTTCCTCGCCGCGATCGGCCTGTTCGCGTTCTACCCGCAGATCCAGCTGCAGCGCAGCGAGCGGGCGGTCGTCGCGGCGATCAGCCAGGAGCAGGCGCTCACGGCGCCTGCCGCGACGGCCGGGGGGGCCGATCGATGATCGCGACGTTGACCCATCCGCCCGCCCCGTACGTCAACTTCGCCGCGCTGTCGCCGTTCGAGGCGGTGATCGGTGGCTCCGTGCTGGTCCTGCTCGTCGGCCTGCTGGGCTCACGCTTCGCGCGTCATCAGCTGGTGCCGGCGCTCACGCTGCTTACGCTGGCGGCGACGGCCGGTCTGGCGCTGTGGCAGTGGAACGACCACGTCTCGGCGATCAGCGGCGCATTGGCGATCGACGACCTGTCGCTGGTGATGACGCTGATCTTCGCGACGGCGGGCGCCGGTGCGACGGTCCTCTCATGGCGAGGGCGCGCGCCGGCGGAGTCGGCGCACGGCGACTACCACGCGCTGCTGCTCGGCTCGATCGCCGGGATGGTCGTGCTCGTCAGCGCGCAGAACGTCGTCACGCTGTTCATCGGCATCGAGCTGCTGTCGATCCCGCTGTACGTGCTGTGCGCGACCGAGATGCATCGCGCCGCCTCGCTGGAGTCGGGCCTCAAGTACCTGATCATCGGCTCGGTCGGCTCGGCGACGCTCGTCTACGGTCTTGCGCTGATCTACGGCGCGACGGGTGCGACCGATTTCCAGGCGATCGCCACGTCGGTCGCGCACGGGCAGCACTCGGACACCTTGCTGCTCGGCGGCGTCGCGCTGGTGCTGGTCGGACTCGCCTTCAAGGCGTCGATCGCCCCGTTCCACCAGTGGACGCCGGATGTCTACGAGGGAGCGCCGACGCCGGTCACGGCGTTCATGGCGGTCGCGACGAAAGCTGCGGCGTTTGGCGTGCTGCTGCGCGTCTTCGACGTGATGCTGATTGGCGAGAAGGTGAACTGGCGGCCGGTCCTCGCGCTGCTCGCGGCGATCACGATCATCGTCGGCAACGTCGGCGCGCTCAGCCAATCCTCGCTGAAGCGGATGCTCGCCTACTCTTCGGTCGCGCAGGCCGGCTACATCCTCGGCGGTGTCGCGATCGCGACGCGACTCGGGGTCCGCGCAACGCTCTTCTACCTGTTCGTCTACCTGACGGCGAACCTCGCGGCCTTTGCCGTGATCGTTGCCCGCGAGCGCGAGACGACGCACGGCGACGACATCGACGCGGTGGCCGGGCTCGGCGCGGAGCGGCCGTGGCTTGCCTGGTCGCTGACGATCGCGATGCTCTCGCTCGCCGGAGTCCCAGCGACCGCCGGGTTCATCGGCAAGGTGTTCCTGATCGACGCGCTCGTCGGTGCCGGCTACACGTGGCTGGCAATCGTGATCGTCGTCGGTTCGATCATCTCGCTCGGCTACTACCTGCGCGTGGTCGGCGCGGTGTGGATGCGCGAGGCGCCGCTCGCGGCGCCGCTGATCGCCGGCGGCTCGCCGGAGGCTGACAGCGCCGGCAGGCACTTCGAGCTGACCGCCGTCGCGCTGGCGTTCGCCGCTGCGACGATCGTCGTCGGCATCATCCCGCAGCCGCTGCTCGACCTCGCCGGCCGCGCCGCGGGCGCGATCACGGGCGCACTGTAAGCCCTCCGGCGCGGCCGCTAGGATCGACCGCCCATGCATGAGACCAAGCCGACCGTCTACCTGATCGCGCGGCCCGCCGTCGAGCTGGACGGGATGCGCGCGTACCTCGCCGATGTCGGCGGCACCGCCTGGCTTGACGGGAGGCTCGACGAGTCGGCCGGCGCGCCGAACGCGGCCGAGTTGCTCGTCGAGTTCGGCGGCCGCGCGTGCTACCGCAGCTGGGAGCCGGGCCTCAACGCAAACGTCACGCGTGTTCGGACCGACCTCGCCGAGTACTTCGAGAACATCCTGCGCAGCGGCCACGGCAGCGTGCTCGAGCACGCGAACTTCAGCTTCGCGCTGCGGAACGTGAGCAGGGTAACGACCCACGAGCTCGTCAGGCATCGCGCGGGCTCTGCGTTCAGCCAGGAGAGCCTGCGCTACGTGCGGCTCACCGACATCGGCTTTCGCGTGCCGGAGGCGCTCGAGCCGGTCCGCGAGCGGGTCCTGGAGATCGTCGAGCAGCTGGAGGAGTTCCAGCGTGATGCGGCCGGGCAGCTCGGGCTCGATGGGGAGGGTGTCCCGTTCCACGTCAAGAAGGAGGTCACCTCGGCGCTGCGCCGCCTCGCGCCGCTCGGCCTCTCCACCGACATCATCTGGACCGCCAATGTGCGCACGCTGCGCCACGTGATCGAGATGCGCACGGCCGACAGCGCCGAGGAGGAGCTGCGCTCGGTGTTCGATGAGATCGCCCAGATCGCCAAGCGCGAAGCGCCGCACCTGTTCCAGGACTTCGAGCGCCACGACGACGGCAGCTGGGTCCCGCGCCACCACAAGGTGTAGCGCCGGCTAACATAGTCAGCGCGTTCGCTGCATCGATCGACTATTTGGGGGTAGCCGTGACCACGCTCGTAGCTCGACGCCCAACCGCGCCAGCCCAGCTCGCCGCTCTTGCCGTTGTAGCGCTGGCTCTGTCCACCGCCGCGCTCGCCGGCACGCACCTTCTGCGAGCCGCCGGTGGGACTGTGACCACGAGCCGGCCCGCGGCCCGAACAGCCGTGTCCGCGCCGGCTGCGGCAGCGATCTCAGCGCGCCTCGGGCGCGATGAGGCGGCCTATCACCTGTTCGGACTGCGCGCGGCCAACCCCGCTCAGCGCCTCACGACCAGCTTTGGGCGCGGCGCGGTGACGGTCAGCTCAGGCGCTGCAACGCTGCGGTTGAGCTTGAGCGCGATCGGGCGCCCCGGCGCAATGCGAGCGGTCGCGGCGGCGAGCCCGCGCCCGAGCGTTGCCGGCGTCAGCTACGCCCACGCGGGACTGCTCGAGTCCTACGCGAACGGCCCGCTCGGCCTCGAACAGGGCTTCACCGTGGTGGCTCGACCGCGCGGCGCCGTCGGGCCGCTGACGCTCTCGATCGCGCTCGCGGGGACCCTGCGGCCGGCGCTGCGCGGACCGCTCGTGCGCTTCAGTGACGGCGCGACGACGCTCGCCTACAGCGGCCTGCGCGCGACCGACGCGACGGGGCGGCAGCTGCCTGCGCACCTGGCGCTTGCCGGCAACCGCCTGGAGATCGTCGTCCACGATCGCGGCGCCAGATACCCCGTGCGGATCGATCCCTACGTTCAGCAGGGCGGGAACCTGACCGGCGCGGGCGAAGTGGGAGACGGCTTCTTCGGGCTCGGCGCCGCGATCTCGCCGGACGGCAGCACTATCATCGTCGGCGCGCCGCAGAGCGGCACCGGGGTCGCCTACGTGTTCGTGCCGTCCGGCTCGTCGTGGACACAGCAGGCGGCGCTGACGCTGACGAAGGCGCCGGCGTCGGCCTACTTCGGAGACAGCGAGGCGCTCTCGACCAACGGCGACGTCGCGGTCATCGGCGCGCCAAACGCAAACGAGGTCGGTGTGTTCACGCGCTCTGGCAGCACCTGGACGCAGTCGGCGACGATCGTCCCGCGGATCTCGGTCACCGGGTTCGGCGGCAGCGTGGCGCTGTCGAACGCAGGAACCGAAGCGCTGATCGGTGACAACGGATCGGACACCGGGACGAACGTCTCGACCGCGATCGTCTACAACAAGAACGGCGACGGGGCATGGGTAGCCGCTCAGACGCTCAGCCCGTCCGGCGAGAACAACAATGGCGGCAACTTCTACCCGATGCACGTCGCGCTGTCGGGCGACGGCTCGACGGCGCTGCTGGGCAACGGGTTCGACCAGAGCGGCGCCGGCTCGGCGTGGGTCTTCGCGTTGTCGGGGAGCACCTGGACAGCGCAGGGCGGGCGGCTCATCGGCAGCGGCGCTGTGGACGCGGCGGAGTTCGGTGGCAGCGTCGCGCTGTCATCGGACGGCAACACCGCGGCGATCGGCGCACCGGCTGACAACTGCAACGCCGGCGCGGCGTACATCTTCAGCCGCAGCGGCAGCAGCTGGTCCCAGCAGGGCAGCAAGCTCGTCGTCACGACCACGCCCGGCACGTGCCCGTCGGGGACCGGCGGTGGCGGCCCGACGCTTGGCGACGGCGTGGCGCTCTCAGCCGACGGCAACACCGCGCTGTTCGGTGGTGGCGAGCCGGCGGTCTACACGCGGTCGGGCACGACCTGGACGGCCTACCAGCAGAGCGGCATCCAGGGCGGCCTGTCGGTCGCGCTGTCGGCGGACGCGACGACGCTCGTCGCAGCCTGCCCCGGCTGTGGCGGCGGCATCGGCCTCGCCGACGTCTATCAGAAGACGGCGTCGCCGCCGGTCACCGCGTCGCCGCCGATCTTGACGAAGTTGAGGCTGAAGCACCACAAGGTGCCTCACGGCCACGCGATGGTGCTCGAGTTCACGCTGTCGGGTCCCGGCGACGTGGTCGTCAACTTCGAGAAGATCGGCCACAAGCTCGGCAAGCAGACGCTGACGCTCGCCGGCTCGGTGACCCTGACCGGAGCGTCGGGCGCCAACACGTTCAAGATCAAGAAGGTCGGCGGCAAGTGGCTCGCCGTCGGTTACTACCAGCTCGACGTCTACACCGAGCTCGGCAGCCAGCACTCCCCGACGCAGACGCTCAAGCTGACGATCACGCCGTAAGGAGCAACCAGGGCTGGCGGCGCGGTCCGCGCCGCCAGCCCGTGATCGTCCGCTGTGAGCCGCTACTTCTGCAGCGGGATGATCGGAAGGACGTCCTTCCCCCACGTGTGGTTGATGATGCCCGCAGCCACCGCGTACCACGCTGCGACCGCCGCAGCGATGCCGACGTACCCACCGATGTGGACCAGGTCCGTGCTGCCACTGCCGGTCATGCCGATGGCGATCAGGACGAGGCTGACCGTCAGGAGGCCGAAGAACGCCAGCGCCGCGCCGCTAACGCGCAGCCCGGCAATCGCCAAGATGGCGGTGAAGGCCGCCCACACCCAGAAGAGCAGGGCGAGCCCGCTGGTGTTCCCCGCAAGTGCCCCCGACAGCTGCGCACTGCCCAGGAAGGACCATACGGCCCAGAACGCCGCGAGTGACGAGTATGCCACGGCCCCGTAGGTGTTTCCTGCGCGGTACTCCCACATTCCGGCGAGCAGCAGCACCAAGCCGCCAAACAGCAGCGCGAGCTCGACGGCAACGTCTGCGCCGCCGCCGACGAGGTTTGACTGGACCATCGAGAAAACGAACGTCGTCACCGCGAGCGCAGCGAGCCCCAACGGTGCGAGGTGCGCCTTCGATCCGCCTGAACCTTCCATATATCGACTCCTCTCTGACGCCGTGCGGCGAGCCGTACGGCTCTGTTGCGCGGACCCTCACGGGAAACCGCGACGAAACGGGTCGAGCATAACCACAGGCCGGCGGCCGCAGGGGATTTTTTTACGCGCGCTGGCGCAATGAGCGGACACTTCGCGAAGAGCCAGCCGTCCGCCCCACACAGACCGCGCCATAAGGAGCAGGGACGGAGGGGCGCTCCCTTCAGGGAACGCCCCCCGCCCGCCGACCCGGAGTCAGTCCTCCGCTGTGGCGACGGCCTGACCGAGCAGCTCGACCACATGGGGGTCGCGCAGCGTGGTGACATCGCCGAGCGCACGACCCTCCGCGATGTCACGCAGCAGCCGGCGCATGATCTTGCCGGAGCGCGTCTTCGGCAGGTCGTTGGCCCAGATGATGCGCTTCGGGCGGGCGAACTTGCCGATCCGCTCTGCGACCGTGTCGCGAATCGCCACGACGAGCTCGTCGGTGCCCTCGACGGTGCCTTGCAGTGTGACGAACGCGCAGATCGCCTGCCCCGTCGTCTCGTCGTACTGGCCGATCACAGCCGCCTCGGCGACTGCCTCGTGGGCGACGATCGCCGACTCGACCTCAGCCGTCGAGAGGCGGTGCCCGGAGACGTTGACGACATCGTCAATCCGCCCGATCACCCAGATGTAGCCGTCCTTGTCCCGCCGTGCGGCGTCGCCGACGAGGTAGGTCTCCCTGCCGAAACGCATGTAGTACGTCTCGATGAAGCGCTCGTCGTCCCTGTAGAGGGTGCGCAGCATCGCCGGCCAGGGGCGGGTCAGGATCAGCAATCCCTGGCCCTCCGCGATCGGCTTGCCCTCGCCCTCATCGACGACGTCGGCCTTGATCCCGGGGAATGGTGTGGTCGCCGAGCCTGGCTTGGTCTCGGTGATGCCCGGTAGCGGCGTGATCATGATCATGCCGGTCTCCGTCTGCCACCAGGTATCGACGATCGGGCAACGCTCGCCGCCGATGATCTTGTGGTACCACAGCCAGGCCTTCGGGTTGATCGGCTCGCCGACGCTGCCGAGCAGCCTCAGCGAGCTCAGGTCGAACTTGTTTGGATGGTCCGCGCCCCACTTGATGCAGGCGCGAATCGCCGTCGGCGCCGTGTAGAAGATCGTCACGCCGTAGCGCTGGACGATCTCCCACCAGATGCCCTTGTGGGGGTAGTCCGGCGCACCCTCGAACATCACCGAAGTCGCGCAGTTGGCCAGCGGCCCGTAGACGATGTAGGAGTGCCCGGTTATCCAGCCGACATCGGCAGTGCACCAGAAGACGTCCTCCTCGGGGTGGAGATCGAAGACGTAGCGATGCGTCGCCGTTACGCCGGTCAGATAGCCGCCTGAGGTGTGCACGATCCCCTTCGGCTTGGCCGTCGATCCGCTGGTGTAGAGGATGAACAGCGGGTCCTCGGCGTCCATCGGAACGGCCGGGCACTTCGCCTCCGCCGCCGCCATGATCTCGTGGTACCAGACGTCCCGTCCAGCTTGAATCTCGCACGGGGTGCCCTTCGATGCGATGACGATGACGTGCTCGAGCGACTCGAGGTCGGCGATCAGGGGATCGACCGCCTGCTTGATCGGAGCGATCTTGCCTTTGCGAGCTGCTCCGTCGACGGTGATCAGCGCCTTCGCCTGGGAGAACTCCATCCGCTCGCGAACCGCCTCAGGGGCGAAGCCGCCGAAGACCAGATTGTGCGGCGCGCCGATACGCGCGCAGGCGAGCATCGCGATCGCGACCTCCGGGATCATCGGCAGGTAGATACCGACGATGTCACCCTTCTTGATGCCGAGATCCTTCAGCGCGTTCGCGAAGCGCTCCACGTCGGTGAGCAGGTCGGAGTAGGTGAGCTTGCGCTCCGAGCCGTCCTCGCCGATCCAGTCGAAGGCAACCCGGTCGCCGCGCCCAGCTTCGACGTGCCGATCGAGACAGTTGTAGGAGACGTTCAGCTGACCGCCGACGAACCACTTGTAGAAGGGCGGGTTGGAGTCGTCTAGCACCGTGTCCCACTTCTTGAACCAGTGGAGCTCCTCTGCCTGGCTTGCCCACCACCCCTGCCAGTCGCCATCCGCCTCCTCGTAGACCGCCGGATCGCTCAACAACGCCCGTTTGCGGAACGCTGCCGAGGGCGGAAATCGGTCTATGTCGAGGAGCGATGCGAGCTCGCGCTCGAGCTCCATGTCGCTCGTGTCGGACTCAGTCTGGTCAGTGGCCATGCAACTACCTCTCTTTGCGCTCGGGGCAACCAGGGCTGGCGGCGCGGCCCGCGCCGCCAGCCCCCGATCGTACTGTGCGGGCTACTTCTTGGACGGGAAGAGCGGAACGACGGCCTTCCCGAACGTGCTGTTGATGACACCGCCGGCGGACGCGTACCAGGCCGCGGCCGCTGTCGCGATGCCAACGTAGCCGCCCCAGTGCAGGATGGTTGGGTGGCCACTGCCGCCATGGGCTATGGCGAGCAGGATGAACGTGGCCGTCAGAAGCACGAACACGAGCAGCACAGCACCGCTCTGCTTCAGCGCGGCGACCGTCATGTAGGCGGTGAAGATCGCCCACGCCCACAGGAACAGGGCGAACCCATGGCCTGTGCCGGCGAGAACGGCCGTTGGCCCCCCGACGATCCCCGCGATGGAGCCGAGCCCGATCGCGAGCCAGAAGGCACCGAACGAGCTGAACGCAAGGGCTCCGAACGTGTTGCCAGCTCGGAACTCCCACATCCCGGCGAGCAGCTGTGCGAAGCCGCCGTACGCGAGCGCGAGCACGACCACGCCGGTGAGCGCCTCGGTACCTACGAGGTTCGCATTGAACATCGACAGAACAAAAGTCGTCATCGCGAACGCGGCGAGACCCAGCGGTGCGGGGTTCGCGAGCTTCGAGGACGATCCGCCTGAACCTTCCATATCTCTCCTCTCCGAAGCCGTCGCGGCGTGCCGCGCGGGCTTTGTTTGGCGGGCCTCATCGGAGAAGCCCGCGACGAAACGCGCTGAGCATAGCCACCGGTCGGCGGCCGCTGGGTTTTTTTTGCGCCGCGGCGGGGTGAGCCGGCGCTTCCGGCTAGCCGAATGAAACGGCGAGGGCCCGAGCGAGGTCGTTGCGTTCGCGACGGCTTGGGATCCCGGTGTGGGGCCGGGGAGCTTCGTCGTCAGCGCCGGCGCTTGCGCTTCCTCGAGCTGCCGAACGACGCTGAGGCGGGGACCGTCGGTGCAGGCGTCGGAGTCGTGGTCGTACGACGCGCGCGAGGTTCGCGAGGCGCGCGAGGTCCGCGTGCCTGTGCGCGTAGCTGCGCCTGGCTGACCCAGGGGATCGCCTCGCCGGTCTCCCATGCGGGCGGCCGGGTCAGCCCGCCGAGTTGCAGCAGCGTCATGCCTATGCCGACGAGGAAGGCGAACTGCAGCAGCGGGACCTGAACGATCTGGATGATGAAGAGGAAGCCACAGGCCACGCCGAGCCAGCCCATCACCTTCGTGAGCAAGCCCGCGTTCATCGCACGCCGGCCGACCATGATGAAAACGAACGCTGTGCAGACGGTGAGCACGAACACCGCGAGAAGCAGGCTGAGTCGGAAGCTGCCGGCCGTGGCAGCGGTGACTGCGGCTGCGGTGCGGGCGCTGTGCGTCAGGTAGCCGTGGGCGCCGGTCTGGAGCGAAACGGTTTCCACGAGGCCTCCGAGACCGATCAGCGGCGGTGCGAAGCTAGCGAGCCCGAGCGTGATGGGCGCCGGCCGATTGTCGCGTGCGACCGCGGCGTTCAGCAGATAGCGAAGGGGCCAGCGCATAGCGATCAGGCCGGCGGCGCTCACGAGGGCGAACAGGACGTTATCGACCGCGTGCTTGTCGAGGAAGCGAATGACGTCAGTCCTCGGGTCCACGTGCGCTGCCCTGAGGCCGTGCAACGCCGGCGACAGACCTTGCAGGAGACCAACGGTCGGCGTCTTGGAGCTGGCTAGCCACGCACCGAACTCACCGACCAGGTAGAGGATCCCCGCCGCGATCGCGAGGAGAGCAACGCGCTGGCGCTGAGCGCCCTCCTGTTCGAGCTGGCGCTCGCGATCGTCCATGGCGCGCAGCAGTCTACCCGGACGCTTGTGCGCGGGCCGCGCGCGCTAGGCTTGCACGCATGGAAGGGTTCGGTGGAATGTTTGGCGATCCCGAGGAGCTGCAGCGGCGGATGGCGGAATTCGCCGAGCAGATGCAGGGGCAGCAGCGCCTGGCGTGGGCTGACAACGCGATTAAGCTTGCGGTCGACATGACCGTGGCCGCGATCAACCGGGTCAACCTTCAGGGCAGCGCGGAGCAGCAGGCTCAGCAGATCCGCTCGGTGATGGCACTCGTCTTCCCCGAAGCGGTCACGCTCGTGCGTGAGGCGCGGGCGGGCCTGCAGTAGCGTTCGCGTTCGCCGGCGTCTCTGCCTTGCGGTCAGCGCGGCCTGCACGGATCACATCCTTGAACGACCGGAAGCGGAAGATCGTGGCGAGCGCGATGAACCCGACCCCGGACGTCAGCGCCGTGATCGCGATCTGCTGGCCCACCGAGTAGGCCGCTACGACGCTTGTGGGAGCGGCGCGGCGGAATACCGTGACGAGCAGGGCCTGCTGCACGCCGGCGCCGCCGGGCGTGAGCGGGACGGCACCGGCGACGGCGTTGACGCCAAACACGAGCATCACGTTGCGGACCGAGGCGCCAACGCGAAACGCGTCGAGGAAGAACCAAAAGCCCGCGGCGCGGCAGAGCCAGGCGGCGGCCTGGAACGCGACCACCTCATGCAGGTAGCGCCTACGGTCGCGCATGATCGTGAAGCCCTGGCGAACTCGTTCCCAGAACGCGCGCACCCGGCGCGAGAGCACGGCGAATCCGAACAGCGTCGCGACCGCGAGCAGCGTGATCAAGAACAGCGTCAGGCGCGCGTTCGAAGCAAGAAAGGACAGGTCAAATGCGTCGAGCTTCGCGAACGCCGGCGGCTTTGGAAAGACGCCTTGCGAGAAGGCAAAGATCAGCACGATCACCCCGAGCACGACGTCGAACGGCACCTCGGTGTAGATCGCGGCGGTGACCGTCGCGTAGGCCGAGTCCGGGATCGAGCTCTTCGTCAGGAAGACCTTGACCACGTCGCCGCCGCGAGCCGGCACGACGTTGTCCAAGCCTACGGCGGCGAAGTAGGCGCCCCACACACGTCGCCACTGGAAGCGTGCGAGTGGATAGGCCGCGCGGAGGCTGTTGAAGATCGCTCGTGAGCGCAGCGTCAGGTTGAGCGTGAAGAACACCAGCCCGATCAGCATCGTCCCCCAGTGGACGGCCGCCAGATTGGCGAAGAACGAGCCGACCGCGTTGAAGAACGCGCTGACGGTCCGTCCGAGCGAAGCGGATGCGAGAACCCCGAGCACGCGCGCCTAGCCTACGCGCCGAGCAGGCGAACGCAGGTGCTGCGAGCTTTCTGCGCCGGCGCGGGTGCGGATCAGACGTCTAGGTCCGGTTCGAACTCGTCGTCGTCATCGCCGATGTCGTCGTCGTCGACGACGAGATCATCTTCATCGAAGTCGATCGCGTCGTCATCGCCGAAAAGGTCGTCGTCGTCGTCGAGCTCACCGCGCGGCGCCTCGGCCACTGTGGCGGGCGCGAGGCCGCTGCTGGCGAGCGAATGTTCGAGGTCCTCGTCGAGCGGAGACTGGGTGATCATCGACATCGGGGCTCCTTTCCTTGTGTCTCGAAGTATGAGCGGCTCGGCGGGCGGGGTGGGACCGCTCCGTGCGACCGCGCCGTCAGGGGTATCTACACGCTAATGGGCTGGGCGGGTGGTTGTTGCGTCGGTCACTGTGGAGCGGGTCGCTGGGATGCCTAGCCTATGCGTTCCCGGCGCCCATTTCGGCGAGCGCTGCCAGCACGAGATCGTCGTGCGCCGCCGGCTTCACGTTCTCCAGGACGCGGGCGACCTTCCCGTCGCGGTCGATGACGAACGTCGTTCGAGCGTTGCCCCAGTAGGTCCGTCCGTACATCGACTTCTCGACCCACACGCCGTAGCGCTCAGCCGTGGCGTGATCAGGGTCGGCGAGCAGCCTGAAGTCGAGCTGGTAGCGGTCCGCGAACTTCTTCAGCGCCTTGACTGGGTCGGGTGAGATGCCGAGCACGACCGCCCCGGCGGCGGCGTAGTCGGCGCGGCGGTCGCGGACGCCGCAGGCCTGCGTCGTGCAGCCGGGCGTGTCAGCCTTGGGGTAGAAGTAGAGAACGACTGTCTTGCCGCGCAGGCCCGAGAGCGTTACGGACTCCCCGGCCTGGTCTGCGAGCGTGAAGTCCGGCGCGACGACACCCTGCTCGATCATGTGACCTCCGTGTGTTGGCTTTGGCCTATTTCAGCAGCCGCGAGAGCCGACGATCCTTGAGCACCCGTCCGCCCGTCTGGCAGCTCGGACAGTAGGTCATCAAGTGGTCCTCGAAGCTCACCGAGTGGAGCGTGGTGGCGCAACGCGGACACGGCTTGCCGTCGTGGCGGTGCACGGCGAGCGGCATCGGCAGCTTGTCGGGGATCGGCAGCTTGAGCGTGCGCTCGTAGTGCTCGAGTGCCGCGCCGAGCGACGAGGCGATGGCGCCCGCCAGCGTCGCGACCTCCTCGCCGCTGAGGTCCACGCCACGCTTGAACGGCGAGAGCCGAGCGCTCCAAAGGATCTCGTCGACCCACGAGCGGCCGATGCCGGCGATCAGGTGCTGGTCGCGCAGCGCAGCGTAAAGCGGTCGTGGCGTCGCGAGACGCCGGCCGAGGTCGGTGGGTGGCTCGGGCCAGGCTTCGGGGCCGAGTCGCATGAGCGACTCGTCGTGCGCGAGTGCCTTAGCGCTCAACAGCTTGACCCAAGCCGCTTGCTTCGTGCCGAACTCGCGTAGTCGCAGCTCACGTCCGTCGCAGAAGCGGACGAGCAGCCGTGAGCTGCGGTCGCGTGGCCCGGCGTGCTTGTCGTAGAGCTGCAGTCGCCCGGCGGACATCAGGTGGACCAGCAGCACCAGGCCCTCGGAGAACTCGATGATGAAGTGCTTCCCGCGCCGACGGATCCCGCGCATCTCCTGGCCGCCCAGCGCGGCGAGCGGCGGCGCGAAGGTCTTCAGTGTGTTGATCCCCGGGGCCAGCACCGAATGCACCTCGGAACCGCGCAGCGCACCATCGAGCAGTCGCGCCGTGATCTCGACCTCAGGCAGCTCGGGCATCGCCGTTCAAGCCTACGCCGCGGCACCACCGCGTTTCACGGCCCGCTGGTCCTAGCTGGCAGGACTCGGGTTGGCGGTCGTGTAGGCGCGGGTGGTGGCGCCGTCGTAGATCGTGCCACTTGGCGAGGTCCACTGAGCTCGCCACACGCGTCCCTTGGCGAAGCTGGCAGTCGCGCTCCAGGAGCCGTCGGTCGCGGTGTCGATACTGGCGCTCAGCAGCGACTTCCAGGTGTGGCCTCCGTTGGCGGAGTACTCGATCAGGACCGATGTCGCGGGGACTGGGGTGGGGGTGGTGGTGCCGGTGGCCGCGGTGCTGCCGCCGCTGGTCCCGCTCGGGCCGGTGGGCCCGGGGTTGATGGCCGCGGCGGTGGCGGCTGGGCGGACAAGCCCCCAAAGCGAGACCCTCGAGCCGTTGCGCGTCACCGTTAGCGGGAGGCGCCACTCGTTGTAGGCAGGCTTCTGCTGCCCACTCAGGTATTCGAGCCCTGTTTGGAAGCCGGACCACCTCTGGACGATGTTGCCGGGGAGCGGCGCATCGTCGGTGAGCAGGTACTGGTCGAACGAGGCAACTCGCGGGTTGCTCCACGCAAGACGCTCGGAGATCGCGAGGTACTCCGCCTGTTGGGTGACCGACACGGCGGACGGGTCCGGCTTGCTCTGGACTCCAAACTCGGTGATGTAGATAGGCATGTGCCTGCTGATCGCGCCCGCGTCGGCGGCGCGATTGAGGGCGGTGACGAGCCGTCCGAGCGTGCCGATGGTCACATCGTCGGCGGTGCCGGCTCCGCGTGGTTGCCAGAACGGCCCGGCCTTTTCGGCGTAGGGATGCTGCGCGTAGCCGTTCGCCGGGAGCTTCGCGCAACTACGCGACTTGACGTAGTGCGAGTTGAGGCAGAGCACGCCGCGCAGGAACGCCAGTGGGGCGGGGATATCCCCGACGGCGCTCCCGACGGGCGAAGTCTCGCCCATCAGCACGGTCATGCCCGCGAAGTTGCCGGACGCCTTGAGGCCCGCATAACCGTCGAGGAACAGGCTGCGGTAGATCGTTGCCGACACGATCTTGCCCTTGACGTTCTGTGGCATCAGGAACTGCGGCTGGTTCGGCTCGTTCCAGATCGAGTACAGCTTCACCTCGCTGCCGAACTCACGGCCGACCGCCTCCGTGAACTGGCCGTAATCGGTTGCATTCGGGTCCGTCACGCGATCCTTTGCGCAGGCCGACGCCCAGCACGGCACCCCCGTTGGGGGCTCCGCGGTGATGGTTAGCAGCACCGTCCAGCCAAGCGAGTGCAACTCGGTGATCAGCGGGACGTACTGGCCCCAGTTGTAGCTCGCCGGGTCGGTCATGTCGAGGGCTGGCTTACTGTGCGAGTCAGGGTTCGGGGCGACCGCGCCCCAGTCGAGCAGGATTCGCACTGCGTGTACGCCGAGGCTCTGCAGCTGGGTGATCGTGGCCGGCCGCAAGGCCGGGTTCATCAGCTGGGTCGGTGCCTCGAAGAACACTGTTTCGCTGCGTGACGCAAGCGCCGACGACGCGGAGGTGAGCGATCCGGCGAGCGCGCCGAGGCAACATCCGATGGCTATCAGTCTCTTCAAGGGCATGATTCAGCCTAACTGCGTTTGAGCTCTTTGCGCGCCGGTCCTCACCACAACCCTACGGCGCGCCGAAGGTTGCGCAGTTTGTATCGTCGTTGTGCTGGCCATCGCGTGGCCGATGGCGCGTGCAGCGTATAGCTGACGCGCGGATCGAGCAGGTCCGCTGGCAGAGCCCCGACCCCGTCCGACTAGCGCCGGCGACCGTAGAGCAGCCTTAGCGCTCGGCCGATCAGCTTGGTCATGCGGGCGCTGTAGGCAAACATCTGCGGCTCGCGGCGGGGCATCCAGCGCGGTGTGAGGAGGATCGTTTGCTGTGTGGTGAACTTACGGATGCCCTCGGGTCCGTGGCGGACCCCGAGACCGGACTCGTTGACGCCGCCCATCGGCGCTTCCAGGACGAAGTAGTTGACGGCCGCGTCGTTCACGCACACCGCGCCGACTCGCAGGCGCCTCGCAATGCGCTCGCCTTCGGCCGCGTCGCGCGCGAATACCGCAGCCCCGAGGCCGTAGCGGGAGTCGTTCACCAGGCGCACGGCCTCGTCGGCATCGGCGACGCGCATCACCGCCAGCGTCGGGCCGAATGTCTCGTCGGTCATGCAGTCCATCGTGTGGTCGGCGTCGGCGAGCAGCGTCGGCTCATAGAACTGTCCGGGCCCGGCCGCACGGTGGCCGCCGGCGAGCACGCGCGCGCCCTTGGCCACGGCGTCGGCAACGTGCGCTTCGATCGTCGCGAGCTGGCGTCGATCGGTGATCGCGCCGACCTCGATCGAGCCGGGACCGTGCGGCTCGCCGCAGCGCAGGGCTGCGACCCTGTCCGCGAGCATGGCGGTCAGCTCGTCATAGATCCCCGTCTGGGCATACAGCCGTTCGATTGAGATGCATGTCTGGCCCGCGTTGATCATCGCGTAGTAGGTGGCGGCGTTTGCAGCGCGCTCGAGGTCCGCGCCCGCCAGCACGATCATCGCGTCCTTGCCGCCGAGCTCGAGCGACACCGGAGTGAGCGTCTCGGCGGCCCGCGCCGCGACCTTGCGACCAGTCGCGATTGAGCCGGTGAACATCACGAAGTCCACCAGATCGATCAGTGCCTCGCCCGTCTTCCCACGGCCGGGAGCGACCTGGAAGACGCCATCCGGAAGGCCGCATTCGCCGAGCGCTTGCGCCATCAGCAGGGACGTGAGCGGCGTCAACTCGGACGGTTTGAGAACGACGGCGTTGCCGGCGGCGAGCGCCGGGATGCAATCGCCGAAGGAGTTGAGCAAGGGGTAGTTCCACGGTCCGATCACGCCGACGAGCCCGCGCGGAACGTAGTGCGTCACCAACGATCGCCCGAGAACGAGCGGGCTGCGGGAGCGAAAGCGACGCTCGGCCAGGTAGCGCGGAGCGCGCCTGACCCAGAAGGAGAGTGCGGCGAGCGTGTAGCCCAGCTCGAGAACCTGCGCGTCCTCATAGGTCTTGCCGGTCTCGCTGACCAGCGTCTCGATGACGTGCTCGGAATTGCCCGCGAGCCAGCGCCGCATGCGTCCGAGGATGGCGCCGCGCCCGTCGAAGCCGAGATCCGTCCATGCGGGCTGCGCTGCACGGCCACGCCGCGCGAGCTCCTCCAGCTCGTCACGGCCGACGCACGCGACCCTCGCCACCTCGGCGCCGGTCGCGGGGTTGCGGACCTCCAGCGCTCGCTCGCGCTCGGCCATCGGGTGTCCCGTGGCTCGCTTGCCTGCTCGTGCCGGCCTACTCGGAGATGCTGACGCTCTCGATTCCCACAGGGGAGGTCGGCCGGTCGCGGCTGTCGGTCTCGACCGCGTCGATTGCGTCAACGACATCCATGCCGTCGCTCACGCGGCCAAACACGGTGTGCTTGCCATCAAGCCATGGGCACTCGTCTGCGGTGACGATAAAGAACTGGGAGCCGTTCGTGTTCGGGCCGGCGTTGGCCATCGCGAGCGCTCCGCGGATGATTGGATGCGCGTTGAACTCGTCTTCGAACGTGTATCCCGGTCCACCGGTCCCGGTCCCCTTGGGGCAGCCGCCCTGGAGCATGAAACCGCTGATCACACGGTGGAAGATGAGTCCGTCGTAGAAGCCCTTGCCTGCGAGCGTGCGGAAGTTCTCGACGGTCTTGGGGGCGTCGTCGTCGAACAGCTCGAGCTCGATCGTCCCTTCGGAGGTGTTCATTGTGGCGCTGGACATCGCTGCGGCTCCTCTGCTCGGGTGCGAGCTGGCCACGATAGCGAGCGTCACTCGGCGGCGCGCTCGAGAGCGAGGCGATGGCCGCACACCTCGACGCCGTCAGTGCTGGCGACGACCCGATCCGCCTCGCTCTCGGGCACGCTGAGCAGCGCGAAGCGCTCGAGCACCGTCACGTCGCTCACCGCCTCGCCGTCGAGACCGGTGGCGTGCATCACCGCGGCGACGAGATCGGCGACCGCGATACCTGCCGCACGGCCGCCGCTGGCGATCAGCCGTGCGCGCGGCTCGTCGGCCGGCCGGTGGACGTGGGGCTTCTCGTGACGGCGTGGCCGGGCCGTCACCGTTGCCGGTCCCGTGCTGGCCCCTTCTGACCATGGCGCGATCGATGTCCCGATGTGCCGTTCGATCGCCTCCATCTCTCGCTTCTGACGATCCTCGACGAAGGTGATCGCGCGCCCAGAGCGCCCGACGCGTCCTGTGCGGCCGATGCGATGGACATAGGTGTCCGCGGCCGTCGGCACGTCGAAGTTGATTACGTGCGTCACCGTCGAGATGTCGAGGCCGCGAGCCGCAACATCGGTGGCGACGAGGATCGGGACTCGGCCGCCCTTGAAGGCCAGCATCACGCCGTCACGCTGCCCTTGGCTGAGATCGCCGTGCAGCGCGCGCACGTTCATCCCGGTGTCGCGGAGCGTGCGGTACAGCTGGTCGCAGCGGATCTTTGTGCGCACGAAGACGAGTGCCTGGTCCGGCTTCTCGGCGCGCAGCACCTCGGCGAGCTTAGCCGCCTTCTCGCGTGTCTCGACGGGCAGCTGGAACTGCTCGACGGTGTCGATTGTGAGCGTCGCGCCCTCGACCGCGATCAGCAGCGGGTCGTAGAGATAGCGATCGGCGAGCGCGCGGATCGGCGGCGGCATCGTCGCCGAGAACAGCGCTGTCTGGCGCCCGGATGGGGTTGCCGCGAGGATCTTCTCGACATCCTCGAGGAAGCCGAGGTCGAGCATCTCGTCGGCCTCGTCGAGGACCACGAAGCGGCAGTCGTGGAGCACGAGCGAGGCTCGCGAGACGAGGTCGAGCACACGGCCGACCGTGCCGACCACGATGTGGCCACCGCCGCGTATCTGGGCTTCCTGGTTGCGAATCGGTGCGCCGCCGAACACCGCGACGACATCGACGCCGTGCGTTTGACCATAGGCGCGGATCGCTTGGGTCACCTGGATACACAGCTCGCGCGTCGGCGTGAGCACCAGCGCCTGCACCTCGTCGGAGCTCGTGTCGATGTACTCGATGATCGGCAGAGCAAACGCTGCGGTCTTGCCGGTGCCGGTCTGCGCCTGGCCGATCACGTCGCGACCGGCGAGCAGCGGCGGGATCGCCTGTTCTTGGATCGGGCTCGGGGACTCATATCCGACATCGCGGAGCGCGGCGAGCGTCGACTCCTCTAGGCCGAGCTCTTCAAAGCTTGTCATCTGCCCCCAGCTTATTCGCCGTGGCCTCTCGCCACGCCGACCGCGCGCGCTCTGGGCGTTAGCCTTCGCTAGCCCTATGTCCGTCACCGTTGTCGGCTCGATCGCATTTGACGCTGTCAAGACCCCGTTCGGGGAGCGCGAGCGCATGCTTGGCGGCGCCGCCGTGCACTTTGCGCTGGCGGCGTCGTTCTTCGGCGAGGTGCGGATCGTGGGGCCGGTGGGCGATGACTTTGGTGAAGCCGAGCTCGACGTGCTGCGCGGCCGCGGCATCGATGTCTCCGACATCGAAAAGGTGCCAGGGCGCACGTTCTTCTGGCGCGGCGAGTACGGGTGGGATCTCAATACGCGCGACACGCTCGACACCCAACTGGGCGTGTTCGAGCAGTTCGCCCCCAAGCTGTCGGCGGCCTCTCGCGGGAGCGACGTGCTGTTCCTCGCGAACATCCAGCCGGAGGTGCAGCGCGCTGTGCGCGCCCAGTGCGCAGCGGCGCACTTCGCGGCGCTCGACTCGATGAACCTCTGGATCGAGGTCGCACGCGACTCGCTGGTCGCGGCGATCGGCGAGGTGGACTGCCTGATCCTCAATGACGCTGAGCTGCGCCAGCTGACCGGCAAGGCGAGTCTTCTCGCAGCCGCTCGGGAGGTCCTCTCATGGGGCGGCGCACGCGTGGTTGTCGCGAAGCTCGGCGAGTACGGGGCGGCGCTGATCACCGATCGCGGCTACTTCTCGATTCCGGCGGTTCCGCTCGAGACGGTCGTCGATCCGACTGGTGCCGGCGACACGTTCGCCGGTGGATTTGTCGGCTACGTCGCCGCGCACCGGCGTGGACGAACGCTGAGTCCGCCGCTGCTGCGACGTGCGATGGCTTACGGCACCGCGCTCGCGTCGTTCAACGTCGAGGAGTTCGGCACCGAGCGCGTTGCGCGCCTCACGTTCGGTGAGATCGCCGCCCGCGTCGCCGACCTGCGACGGATGACGACGTTCTCCGTCGAGCCGGGGCCGCGCCCGCGCCACTGACTGGGCGGAGCATCGGTATCCGCACGAGCCTGGGCCTGTGGTGTGGCGGCCCTCCACGACGGGTAGTACGATCGCGCGACTCGCATGACTTGGAACATGGCCTTGCTGCTGACGGTGCTGAAGCTTCCGGTCGTCGGACTGCTCTGGTTTGTCTGGCGGATCATGCGCCAGAGTGACGACGAGCCGCTTCCGGCCGGCGGTCAGGACGACGGGCGCCGGCTTCACGCCGAGCGCCATCCACGACCGCCGTTCCCGCGCAAGCCCCGCCGCGGCCCGCACGGCGCGACGCCGATTCCCGCGCCGCCACGTGTCCGCACGCTACACGCCCGCGCGCGCAAGATCGAGCATTGATGTCGTCGCGATGACGCCGTCATCGGTGCTCTCGGATGGCACTATCCGCCGACTTGTGGCGGCGGGTGCGATCAGCATCGATCCTTGGGATCCGTCGCTCGTTCAGCCCGCGAGCGTCGATCTGCGACTTGGCAACAGCTTTCGCGTGTTTCACAATCACCGCACGACGGCGATCGATCTGCGCGAGCCGCCGAAGAACCTCACCGAGCCGCACGTCATCGCTCCTGACGAGCCGTTTGTCATCCATCCGGGAGAGTTCTGCCTCGGTGCGACGCTTGAGACGATTTCGCTTCCGGATGACATAGTCGCCCGGATTGAAGGAAAGTCCTCGCTCGGACGGTTGGGCTTGATCGTTCATGCGACCGCAGGATTCTGCGACCCGGGCTGGCACGGCACGCTGACGCTGGAGCTGAACAACCTGACTCGTGTCCCGATCAAGCTGTGGGCCGGGCTGCCAATCGCCCAGCTTTCGTTCATGGCCCTCGATGCTCCCGCCGAGCGTCCCTACGGTCACGCGGAGCTCGGTAGTCACTATCAAGGGCAGGACGCAGCCACCGCCAGCCGCTACGGCGACGCGGCGTAGCTGCCGCTCGGCGGATAATCGAGTCGAACGCAACGCCAAAACGGGAGCGCTATGAACCCCGAGACGACGAACCTCGAGAAACAGCAGATGACCGACACGGCTGGGACCAGCGACACCTTGAGCGTCATTGACAACCGCACGGGCGAGAGCTACGAGATCCCGATCATCGACGGCGCGGTGCGCTCGCTCGATCTGCGCCAGATCAAGGTCTCGCCTGAGGATTTTGGCTTGCTTGCCTACGACCCGGCGTTCATGAACACAGCCTCGTGTCGCAGCTCGATCACCTACCTCGACGGCGATCGTGGTGTGCTCGAGTACCGCGGCTACCCGATCGAGCAGCTCGCCGAGCACTCGACCTATCTCGAGGTCGCCTACCTGTTGGTTCACGGCGAGCTTCCGACCGCCTCGCAGCTCGCCGCCTGGATCGAGGAGATCAAGATCCACAGCTTTGTTCACGAGAACGTCAAGACGTTCATCGAGGGGTTCCGCTACGACGCTCACCCGATGGGGATGCTGCTAGCGACAGTTGGTGCGATGTCGACCTTCTATCCCGAAGCCAATGACATCCGCGACCCGGCGAATCGGGCGATCCAAACTGTGCGGCTGATCGCAAAGATGCCGACGCTCGCGGCGTTCTCCTACCGCCACAGGATGGGCCGAGCGTACGTCTACTCCGACAGCGACCTGGACTACGCCGGCAACCTCCTGGGGATGCTCTACAAGGCCAGCGAGCCGAAGTACGAGCCCGACCCGCGGATCGCCCGCGCGCTCGACATCCTCTTCATCCTGCACGCCGACCACGAGCAGAACTGCTCGACGAGTGCTGTACGCGCGGTCGGGTCGTCCGGGGTCGATCCCTACTCGGCCGTCGCCGGAGGCATCGCCGCGCTGTATGGGCCGTCACACGGCGGCGCCAACGAGGAGGTCGTGCGGATGCTCATCCGCATCGCCTCGAAGGACAACATTCCCGACTTCATCGAGGGGGTCAAGGCGGGACAGGAGCGCCTGATGGGCTTCGGGCATCGCGTCTACAAGAACTACGACCCGCGAGCACGAATCATCAAAGGGGCTTGCGACGACGTGTTCGAGGTGACGGGCGTCAATCCGCTGTTGGCGATCGCTACCGAGCTGGAGAAGATCGCCCTCGAGGACGAGTACTTCGTCTCGCGCTCGCTCTACCCGAACGTCGACTTCTACTCGGGCCTCATCTATCAGGCGCTCGGGATGCCGATGACGATGTTCCCGGTGATGTTCGCGATCGGGCGCACCAGCGGCTGGATTGCGCAGTGGCTCGAGATGGTGCAGGACAGCGAGCAGAAGATCTCTCGGCCGCGCCAGCTGTACACCGGGAAGCGCAGTCGCGACTACGTCCCGGTGGCAGACCGAGGCTGAGCCCCGCGCTCACAGGACGAGCGCCGCCCCGTTTTCGCGCAGCCACTTCGCCGGCTCGCGCCAGCCTGGGCAGCGCGCCTCGAGCAATGCCCAGAAGCGCGGTGAGTGGTCGGCAACCTCGAGGTGGCACACCTCGTGCCAGACGACGTAGTCGAGCACGCGCTCCGGAGCCAGCAGCAGGCGCCAGTTGAAGCTCATCGCACCGCCACTGCCGCAGCTCGCCCAGCGCGTTCGCTGGTTGCGGATCGCGAGCCGCGCGTAGCTCGTGCCGATCTGGCTTGTTGCCGCATCGAGCCGTCGCGTGATCTCGTCGCGAGCCGCCTTGCGATACCAGCGCTCGATCGCTGGGCGTGCGGCGGGACCTGTGGGCACGATCAACGCGTCGCCCTTGCGGTGGACCCGCCGGCGGTCTGGCTGGGGCACGAGGGTCAGGCGGTCGCCAAGGTAGGGCACGGAGCTGCGATCGCGTGCGACGCGGACACGGGCGCGCTCATGCTCGGCGAGGCGCCGCTCGATCCACGGTGAGAGCTCGGCGACGGCCTCCGCCGCGGCCTGCTCGGACGCTCGCGGCGGCAGCAGCACCTCGACGCCGCGCTCGGGATCGACGCGCACTCGCACGCGCCGCGCGCGCGGAGCGCGGCGGACACTGTAGGAGATCTGTGCAGGCATCTGGGTGGACGCTAGCCGGATGGGGTGACGTAGCGCCATGAGATAGCCGGCGTCGAGCGGCGCGTCAGCGCTGAGCGGCCTCCCAAGGGCGCGTCAGTCGCAGCGCGGAGAGGATCGCGCGGGTCGCCGGTGAGCGGTTGAGCGTGTAGAAGTGGATGCCCGGCGCGCCGGCCGCGAGCAACTCGGCGCACTGCAGCGTCGCGTACGCAACGCCGAGATCAGCGACCGCCTCGGAATCGTCGCCGCGCGCATCGAGTGCCCGCAGCAGCGGGGCCGGAATGGTGGCGCCGCATATCGACGTGAACCGCTTGATCTGCTCCGCGCTGCCGATCGGCATGATCCCCGGCACGATCGGGACGTCGATGCCGGCCGCGCGCGCGCGCTCGACGAACGCGAAGTACGCCGCGTTGTCGAAGAAGAGATTGCTGATCAGCACCCGGGCTCCGGCCTCCACCTTCACTTTCAGATGACGCAGATCGCTCTCTGCGTCCTGGGCTTCGGGGTGGGTCTCCGGGTGGCACGCTGCGACCGGACAGAGCGGGTACTCGGCACTCACCAGCGCCGTCAGCTCGCTCGCGTAGCGCAACCCTCCTTCAGTCACGACGAACGCGTCCGCGTCTCGTGGCGGATCGCCGCGCAGCGTGAGCACGTTCTCGAACCCTGCGTCGCACAGTTGATCGAGACACGCGCGCAGCTCGGCTATGTCCGCCCCCCCGCAGGTGAAGTGCGCCATCGCCTCGATCTCGTGCTCGTCGCGGATGCGCGACACCAGTTCGATCGTCCGCTGCTGCGTTGTCGCTCCCGTCTTGGTGACCGAGACGAACGACGGCTCGAGCTCGCGTAGCGCGGCGACGGCGCTGAACAGGTTGCGCTCACCCGCCTCGGTGACAGGCGGGAAGAACTCGAATGAGAACAACGGCCCCGAACGGCGCGCGAACATCGTGTCGATGCGCATCGAGGTAATTATCGCGTCCCGGCTGGTCGCTGCGGTCGAACTACACTGCTCGAATGGTGGAATCGAGCCCGCCGCCGATCGTCGCGGGCCTGCCCAAAGCCGGCGCGGAGGTGCCTGAGCGGGTCGTGCGTGACTACTTCGCCGCGCTCAGCCGCCACGACGTCGCTCGTGCGGTGACGATGTGGGCCCCGGGCGCCCCGGCGCGACACCACGGGCTGATCGAGACGACGGCGCTCGACGGCGTGCGGGATTTTCTCGACGGCCTGTTCGCGTCGTTCCCTGACCTGCGCTTCGAGCTGCTGTCGAGCGCGTCTGAGGGCAAGCGTTGCTTCGTGCGCTGGCGCATGGTCGGCACCTTCAACGGCACGCAGAGGCTGCATGGCATCAAGCCAACCGGCGCGCGCCTCGAGCTGGAGGGCGCCGAGTGTTTCACCGTCGAGCACGGGCTGATAGCCGGCAACGACGCGTACGGTGACGTGCTCGGCTTCCTGCGTCGCAGTGGCGTGCTTCCCGACGCGGATTCGCGCGCCGAGCGCCGGCTGCTCACGGCGGTCAACCTCGTCACGACGCTGCGCCGGCGCCTGCGGACTGCGCCGTCCGACGGCTGATGGCTCGCCGTCAGCACCGTCGAGGCGCCATCAAGCTGCCGCCCGTCGAGTACCGTGACGAAGACGGCAACGCGATCCTGCTGCGCTGCGTGCTAAGTCCCGCGACCCGCGCAAGCTACGCGCGCATCGCGACTGGGGTGCGGCTAGCCCCCGGGGCCAGCCGCGAAGACGCGTGGCACCGGGCGTTCGAGTTCCTGTTCGAGCGGCTCGCGGTGAGCTGGTCGATCTCGGGCGCACCCGACATCACCGCCCAGCGCGAGCTGCTTGCGCGCCTGCGCGTGGCGAGCAGCGACGAACGTCGCTGGCTGCGCGAGCGGCTGCGCGAGCACTGCGTGGAGCATTTTCCGGACCTCGCGGCGCCCTAGCTCGGGTCTTGCACGGCGCGCCCGCCACCACTGCTGCGCCCCAGCCGGCCATCCGGCCAGGTACTGTGCGCGAACCAATGCGTCGCAACACGAAGATCGTCGCCACGATCGGACCCGCCTCGCGAGATCCCGAAGTGCTGGTCCAGCTGATCGAGGCTGGCATGGACGTGGCACGACTCAACTACTCGCACGGCACGCTGGACGAGCACGCCGAGACTGTTCAGCGTGTGCGCGACGCCGCGAATCGCGCAGGCCGCAGCGTCGCGATCCTCCAGGATCTCCCGGGGCCCAAGCTGCGCATCGGCAAGCTCAAGCGCGGCGTCGCCGACCTGAAGCCGGGTGACGTGGTCACACTCGAGTGCGGCAGCGACAGGATCGGCGACGCGCACCGGATGTCGATGACCTGGGAGGGCCTCGCAGACGCGGTGGCGGCCGACGATGTTCTGTATCTCGCCGATGGCTCGGTCCGGCTGCGCGTCAGTGCGACGCGGCCGGCGGACCACGAGCTAGACGCGGTGGTCGAGATCGGTGGCGTCGTCGCCTCGCGTCAGGGACTCAACATCCCAGGGCCGGCCTTCGGCCTGCCCGCGGTTCCCGAGGACGACCTGGATCTGCTGCGCCACGGTGAGTCGATCGGCGTCGATCTGATCGCGCTGTCGTTTGTGCGGACCGCGGAGGAAGTCGAGGCTGTCCGAGCGCACACGAGCATCCCCCTGATCGCGAAGATCGAGAAGCCGCAAGCCGTCGAGAACGCCGAAGCGATCCTGCGAGCGGCGGACTGCGTGATGGTCGCGCGCGGCGACCTCGGGATCGAGTTGCCGATCGAGCAGGTGCCGATGGTTCAGAAGCGCCTGCTCAAGCTCGCCGGTGAGCTCACGCGACCGTCGATCACGGCGACGCAGATGCTCGAATCGATGGTGCACTCGAGCCGGCCAACGCGAGCCGAGGTGGCCGACGTCGCGAACGCCATCCTCGACGGCACCGACGCCGTGATGCTGTCCGAGGAGACCGCTATAGGCGCCTATCCGGTCGGCGCGGTGGAGATGATGTCCTCGATCGCGGCGGCGACCGAGCTGACCGTTGACTACATCGAGTGGAATGAGCGGCGCGTGCGACGCACCGAGCAGGATCCGGCGTACACCATCGCCTACTCCGCTTGTGTCGCGGCTCGCGAGCTCGGGCTTGACGCGCTCGTCGTGCCGACCGCGACCGGACGCTCGGCGCGTCTGGTGTCGGCACACCGGCCGAACGTGCCGATCTACGCGCTCTCCCCCGATCTCAACGTTGTCCAGCGCTGCAACCTGATGTGGGGGGTACGGGCGAGCTTGATGGCGCAGCACGAGATCACCGAGGAGCTGATCATCGAAGCGGCGGAGACCGTCGTGCGGCTGGGCTGGTGCGAGCCCGGTCAGCGCGTCGGGATCACGGCCGGGCTGCCGAGCGGACACCCCGGTACCACCAGCATGCTGCAGATCCAGCGCCTGTAGGCGCTTGCGGAGGGGCCCTAGCGCACTCCGGCTGCGTAGAAGGCTGCCTCCTGGCGTCCGAGCTCGGTCACCGGAGGGTCGTCGAACAGCCATTCCCGGGCGATTCGGTGCCAGTTGCCACGCGCGCGGAGCTGCGCCATGACCGCCAGCGTCAATGTCTCGGTGCGCCTTCCAAACAGGTGGTCAGGTGGGAGGTTCTCGTGGCGCATCTGCGCGAAATGTCGTGAGCGCGGGTCGGACATGTCGATCACTACCTGTGTCGCGATCTCCGGCGTCAGCTCGACCTCCTCGTCGCGCGTGTACCACCACGTGACGTCGTCGAACTGGCGCACGATCTGCTCTGGCGTGTAGCGCTCGGGCTCGGGCAGGAAGCCACCGGCTTGGAGAAGCTCGATCAGACCCTCGCCGTCGCCGACGATGCCGAGCCGCCCGATCTCGATTTCGTAGTCGGCAACCGACGCGTCGATCCGCTTGTACAGCCCGAAGTCGAAGAAGGCGACCCGCCCGTCGTCGAGCAGCAGGAAGTTCCCTGGGTGCGGATCGCCGGAGAACTCGTGGTGGCGGTACATGCAGCCAAAGTAGAAGCGGTAGATAATCTCCGCGAGGCGGTTGCGCTCGGCGGCCGGGCGTTTCTTGAGCGCCTCGAAGCCGGTGCCCTCGACGTACTCGGTGACGAGCACCCGCTCTCCTGAGAGCGCGCCGATGACATCGGGGATGTAGATGAACGGGTGGCCGCGGAAGATGCGCGCCATCGAGCGCTGATTTGCTGCTTCGAGCTCGTAGTCGAGCTCCTCGTCGATTCGCTCACGAATCTCCTGGGCAATCGCCTGCGCATCGAGGCGCGGGACCATCCGACCCATCAGACGGATGATCAGGCCGAGGTTCCGCAGGTCCGCGCGCACGGCCTCGGCGACGCCTGGATACTGGACCTTCACTGCGACCTGGCGACCGTCGGGCAGGGCGGCACGATAGACCTGACCGATCGAGGCGGCGGCGATCGGGTGCTCGTTGAGCTCACTGAAGACATCCTCGAGCGGCTGCCCGAAATCCGCCTCCATCACCGCGCGCATCTGGGTAAACGACACGGCCGGAGCGTCGTCGCGCAGCTCTGCGAGCTTCCGCTGAAACTCCTCGCGGTGCTCCTCGCCGACGAGGCCGATGTCGAGGAACGACATCACCTGGCCGAGCTTCATTGCTGCGCCTTTCATCGTCCCGAGGACAGCCACGATCTGCTCCGCCGTCTCTACCTGACGACGCGAGAGTGCCTCCTGGCTGGACTCCTCGTCCCGCGTGACGTTTGCGGCGCGCGTGCCTAGCTGCTTGGCCGCGGTTTCCGCGGCAAGCCGGCTGATCGTTGCCGAGCGGCGCAGACGCGAGGTGGGGATGGGGTCACGAGGCATCCCCGGGCCTCAGCCTTCCGCGTCCACGATCTCCACACGGGAGCCTGGGACGATGTCATCGCGACCGTCGGGCCAGCGCACCCAGGCCTTGTAACCACCGTCGTAGTCGGTCGCAAGCAGGATCAGCGTCGCCGGATCGCCGAACGCGATGCAGGGATCTGCACGCTCGCGGTCGAGACCACGCCACAGCCGCACGAACGGGTTCTGCTCCCACTCTTGACCGACCGTGCTCGGCTCACTGTGTCCAGGCTGGACCACGGTGCTGCGTTCCAGCTCCATCAGCGTGCCCATGATCGAGTCCTTCAGCGCCTGGTACGTGCCGTGACCGGGGCCGTGCACACCGCCGACGGAGTTGCGGAACAGCGTGTCGCCGGTGAACGCCTCCGCCTCTCCGTCGTGCTCGACGAGGAACGACAGCATCCCGCGCGTGTGCCCCGGGGTGTGGAGCGGCCTGATCGCAAGCTCCCCGACGGCCGGCCGGTCCATGAAGTCGATCGTCCCTGTCGCCCCATGGACGAGGTCGCGCTCGAGCGGATGGATCAGCACCTCGATGCCCGGCCAGCGTGCGGCGAGCACCGCTACCTCGCTCACGTGGTCGTGATGGTGGTGGGTGAGGAGCAGGTGGCTCGGGGTCACCTCCAGCCGCTTCGCGGCATCGATGAGCGGCTCCGCTGGCCCGCCCGCGTCGATCACCACAGCCGAGCCGCCAGGCCGATCGACGACCAGATAGCTGTTCGACAGGTACTCGGCGTGCATCGAGCGTTCGACGAGCATGGCTCATCCTCGCACGCCGCGGACCGACTAGCGAGCCGCCGGCCTAGACTGCCGCGCATGGCGTTCCTGCACACCTGCTACCGGATCACCGACATCGATCGCTCGGTCGCCTTCTATCGCGCTCTCGGGTTCGAGGAAGTGAGGCGGATGCCGATCCGCGACGAGGCGATCAACGTGTTCCTCAACCAGCCGGGCGACGGCGACGAGCCGCGGCTGGAGCTGACCTACAACTTTGGTGTTGAGCATTACGAGCTCGGCACTGCCTACGGCCACATCGCGATCAGCTCGAGCGACCTCGATCAGACGCTCGCCGATCTCGCGGCGCTCGGCATCGAGCCCGAACGTCCGCCGTACGCGATCCGCGACGGCGGCTCGCGGATCTGCTTCGTCCGCGATCCCGACGGGTATCGAATAGAAGTAGTAGAACGCAGCGGAGGCTAGCGGTGAATGGGGTGCTTGACCGGCCTCTGAAGCCGCGTCAGACCGGCGTATCGATCGTTGATGTGTCACGCGACGAAGACGTGACGACCACTGAACTACGGCTCGAGGAAGGTAAATGGCCGGCCGCACCACTAGCGCCGGCATCGGTGTGGAGCGACGCGCCGGAGCCCACGCTCATCATCGAGCTCCATCGTGTTTTGACAGCGAGCGAGGCGTCGGCCACATTCGAGAGCTACGAGATCTCAGCCTCCGTGCCGGCAATCGGAGGCCCCTACAGCTTCTTTTCGTGGGCGACGCCCGACCAGCTGGACGGTGTAACGGACACGGCGCTGGACTGGCAGCCCAGGAAGTACGACGGATCAGACCACGACCACTGTCTGCTGACGTGGGACAAGATCCTGCCAGGGGACGACGCATATGTGTCCGCACCGGAGGGCCTCTGGATCACGGTGCCGGCCTACGAGCGCTTCATTCGCGATGACCAGTTGCGGCTCAGACACAAAGCGCAGCCGAGCACCAGCACATAATGATCCGGTGGCTGACCCCGACGGCTGTCGGACAGAGCTGACTGGGGAGGCCTGCAGCGCGCGCAGGCAGGCGCGCGCAAAGCCGGTGCATTCACACGCGTGGTTCGCCCGGATGTGCTGAGGGCGACGCGCCGCCACGCTCATAGGTGCAACCCACACCGTTGGACTACCGGGAAGGCAGACACCTGATGGCCAGTCAAGAGCGACCGCCCAGTGAGGGCAACCACGCGGCCAAGAAGGGCGCACCGACAGGGAGGCGTCGCCGCTGGTTGCTCGCGCTCGATCCGATCTTCGAAGCTGGACGCCAGAACGAGCGCGCGCGGAACTGGGATGTCGAGGAGGAGTTGGTCGCCGTTGCGTTCCTAGGCGACGTGGCGATCGACCTGTCGCAGGCCAAGAGCATCCCGGCGGATGTCTTCATCAACGCCTTCGCGGTCGTCCGCGACGTAGATGTGCTTGTTGCCGAGGGAGTCCATGTCGAGCTGTTCGGTGACGTGTTCAGGGGCGAGCTCAGCAATGACGTGCCGGCCGTGCCGGAGGGGAGCCGCGATCGCGTCGTTCGCATACATGGTCACGCGCTGCTCGGCGACGTCACCGTACGTGCGGCCCTCTAGGCGGGTGCTCGCCCCCGGAGCGTCGTTCGGGGGGCGCTAGTACAGGTCGTCCCCACGCCCCGGCTCAGCGTCGCCGGGCTCCTCGCGGCGCGCCGGCGTGGGATACGCCGGCACCACCACTGGCGCTCCGACCGAGATCGAGTCGGCGACCTCCTCCTCGATCCCGAACGCCGAGCCGCCGCAGTCGATGCGGAAGCGCTTCGGTGCGACCCGGTCGTCGGGGAGCACCGGCACCCCCCACAGCTCCTCCCAACCGAACAGCTCGTAGTTGCCGGGGTTGAGCAGGATTGCCCGAGGTGCGAGCGGGCAGGTGCTTGCGTGGTGATCCAGTCCCCGGCGGATGAACGCGAGCATCTCGGCCTCGAGCGACGCCATCAGCTCAATCTAGTGCTTCGGCGGTGAAGTCGTGCGCGACGAGCGCCGTGTAGTAGCCGGCTTGCCCCATCAGCTCGTCGTGGGTGCCCCGTTCGACGATCTCGCCGTGGTCCAGGACGACGATCTGGTCGGCGTTGCGCACGGTTGAGAGACGGTGAGCGATCGTGATCGTCGTGCGGCCTTCCGCGAGCTCGTCGAGCGCCTGCTGCACCGCGTGCTCGGTCTGCGTGTCGAGCGAGCTGGTCGCCTCGTCGAGCACGAGCACCGGCGGGTTGCGCAGGACGGTCCGCGCGATCGCCATGCGCTGCTTCTCGCCGCCCGAGAAACGGTAGCCGCGCTCGCCGACGACGGTGTCGTAGCCGGCAGGCAGACCTGCGATCAGCTCGTGGATGCGCGCCGCGCGTGCTGCCGCCTCGATCTCCTCATCGCTCGCGTCAGGACGCGCGAAGCGAAGGTTCTCGCGAACCGAGGCGTGGAACAGGTACGTCTCCTGTGACACGACCCCGATTGTCGCCGCGAGCGAGTCGAAGCTCGCGTCGCGCACGTCGATCCCGTCGATCATCACGCGACCGACCTGCGGCTCGTACAGCCGCGCTACGAGATACCCGAGCGTCGTCTTTCCCGCCCCGGTCTCACCGACGATCGCCGTGCGGGTGCCCGCCGGGATCACGAGATCGATGTCGTGGAGCGTCCACGGCGAGCTCTCGCTGTAGCGAAAGCCGACTCCCTCCAGCTCCACCTCGCCGAGCAGCTCCGCCGGCGCCAGCGCCACCGCACCCGGCTTCTCGACGATGTCCACCGGCAGGTCGAGGTACTCGAAGATCCGATCGAACAGCGCGAGCGAGGCCTCGACATCGGTGCCGACCGAGAGCAGCTGCGCCATCGGGAAGAGCAGGCGCGTCTGCAGCGTGGTGAAGGCGACGACGGTGCCGAGTATCTGTGGTCCGCTGCCGACCAGCAGGCTCTGTCCCGCCAGCCAGTAGACGATCGCCGGCTGGATCGAGAAGACCATGTTGATCGTGGTCATCATCCAGCGCCCCGCCATCCGCGAGTGAACCTCGAGCCCGGCGACCTCGTCCGACTCGCCGGTGAAGCGCTCGGCGAGGTCCTCCGCGCGTCCCATCGTCTTGCCGAGCATCATCCCCGAGACCGAAAGCGACTCGGCCACCAGCGACGATATGTCGGCCAGCCCGCGCTGCAGGCGCATCGTGATCGCGCGGCGCTCGCGCCCGACGCGCCGCGTGAGCCAGACGAAGAACGGCAGCAGGCCGAGCGAGATCACCGCGAGCTGCCAGCTCAGCAGCGCCATCGCGATGATCGTCGCGATCACCGTCGTCGCGTTCTGCGCGATCGTCGTCGCCGTGCTGGTTGCCACGTTGTCGATGCCACCGATGTCGTTGGCGATCCGCGATTGGACCTCGCCGGCGCGCGTCCGTGTGAAGAACGCCATCGACATGCGTTGGAGGTGGCGGTACACGGCGACACGCAGGTCGTGCATCACCCGCTGGCCGACCTCGGTCGAGATGTAGGTCTGCACGACGCTCAGCGCCGCAGTGCTTACCGCGATCGCGATCATCCCGCCGACGAGCTCGCTCAGCAGCGTGACGTTGTGGCGCAGGATTCCCTCGTCGAGCACGTCGCGCAACAGAAACGGCGAGATCATGCTGAGTCCCGAGGACAGGACGATCAGGGCCAGCACGCCGCCGAGCCGCCAGCGGTAGGGCGCAAACAGCCGGACGATGCGGTGCGTGTCGCGCTCGCGCGATGGGTCCAGCAGCGGCGGTGGTGGCTCGCTCGGGCCGAGCAGGCGTCGGGCACCACCACCGCCACGGCCCCCGCCACCACCGAGCCCCATGCCGCCGCCCATGCCTCCTCCGCCGCCCCCAGCCCAGAGACTCATCGGCTGTCCTCCAACAGGCGCTCGATCAGCCGGAGCGCGCGATCGAGCGTCGCGAGCTCGTCCGGTTCGAGCGCCGAGAGTGCGCTGGCGAGGTAGGCGTTGCGGCGCGTGCGGCTCTCCGCCAGGAGCGCCCGTCCCTGTGCCGTCGCGGCCACGCGGTAGGAGCGCCGATCGCATGCGTCGGCTTCGCGATAGACGAGTCCGCGCTGCTCGAGGATCGCGACGAGACGCGTCGCCGTGGGGCGTCGCACATCCTCGATCTCAGCCAGCTCGCTCGGCGTCAGCGGGCCGCGCCGGCCGACGACGCCGAGCGCCGATACCAGCGATGGCGGCAGGCCGCTCGCGGCGTGTCGGCGCAGCCGGCGCGACAGGCGCACGACCGCCAGCCGCAGGCGTGCGGCTAGCTCGACGGCAGTCGGTGTCTCGGCGGTGGTGGTGATCGTCCCTCCCAGCCTAGTTACCTCTGCTAACTATATCGACGCCCATGCCGCGCTCGCCGCGTCGCGACCTCTACGCTGTGGCGTCGATGGAGATCCGTCCCGGAATCATTGCCCGCGGGCCGTGGGAGCTCGACCAGGTGGCAGCCCACTGGAGCGAGACGCACTACGAGCCCCCGCCAGATGCGGTGCAGGCAGCTGACGCTGCGATAGCCGCGCTGCGCGAGCGCGGCTCGCCGTCGCACGACGGTCTCAGCGGACGTCTGGTCGCCCTGCGCGCCTCTCCGACGTTGCTCGAGCTCGACGTGCAGCCGATCCGCTGGGCGCTTCGCCTGAACCCGACCGACGCCTCGCAGAGCATGGCCGCGATGTGCGTCGTCCGCTCTAGCGACGGCAGCTGGCTCGTCGGTCAGCGAGCCGCCTGGGTGGCCAGCTGGCCGGGCCGCTGGGCGCTCGGCGCCGGTGGGTCGGTCGATGCGGGGGAAAGCCCCGCGGAGACGCTGGGCCGCGAGCTCGCCGAGGAATGGTCTGTGCAAGCGGAACGCACGACGGTCGAGGCGCTGCTCTGCCTGCCCAACCGAGTGATCCTGTTCGTCGGCATGGCCTGGCTTGCGCAGGGCGCCACCGTCACCCGTGACTCGGAGCACGACGATCACGCCTGGTGGCCGGCCGAGCCCGACCGCTGGCCGGCGCACGCTGACGCTTCGGTGCGCGAGATCGGCGCGCTGCTCGCCCGATGATCACGTTCGGCCGCCTGGAGCGCATCTCGTTCACCCATTCGGTCATCTATCTCGCGCTGCTGACGTGCTGGCTCGGCTTCCACAACCCCCAGCCCGAGACGTTCATCGTCGGCCTCACCCACGGGCTGCTGTGGATCGGCAACTCGATGCTCTGCCTCACCGCCGTTCGGCTGCGGATCATCCCGTTGCGTGTCGCGGTCGCGGTCGCTGTGCTCGGCGGCATCGCCCCGTTCTTCGGCAGCGCCGAGTACATTCGCGAAGGCCGGCGCCGCTCGCGCGAGCGTGCCGCTGGCGCCGCGGCGCAGGCCGGCTGATTCGCCGAGCGCTCGCGCTAGAGTGCAATCAGTGGCCGTCGATACGACGATCCAGGTAGTGATGCCGCAGATGGGTGACTCGGTCAGCGAAGGGACCGTGCTGGAGTGGCGGAAGACCGAGGGCGACAGCGTGGCCGCAGACGAGACGATCGTCGAGATCTCGACCGACAAAGTTGATGCCGAGGTGCCCGCCCCCGTGGCCGGCACGATCGCCAAGATCCATGTCGCCGAGGGCGACACCGTGACGGTCGGCGCCCTGCTCGCCGAGATCGCCCAGACCAACGGCGCCGCTGCCAACGCCGCCGTGGCGCCGCCCGACTCCGCGCCGCCCGCGCCGCCGTTGCCAACGCCGGCACCGGCGACACAGGGCTCCGCGAACGGCAGCGCCGCCGACCACACCGGCACCAAGGCGTCTCCGATCGCGCGCCGTGCGGCTGGCGAGCTCGAGGTCGACCTCGCCGCGCTGTCGGGTTCCGGCCCGGGCGGTCGAATCACCAAGGCCGATGTGCTCGACGCCGCAGCCCACCCACTGCCAGCCGAGCCGGTCGCCGCAAAGCGCAGGCCGCCAGCCACCACCGCCCCGCGGGCGTCGAGCCTCAGGGGCGGCGCCGCGATGCTCGCCGCCTACATGGACGAGAGCCGCTCGATACCGACCGCGACGAGCTTCCGCACGATCACGGTTGGCACGCTCGACGCCCGCCGCCGCCAGCTCAAGGAGGCTGGCTTCAAGGTCTCGTTCACGCACCTGATCGCTTTCGCGATCGCTCGCGCCGCCACGGAGCTTTCGGTGATGGCCACGCACTTCGCGCAGATCGACGGCGTGCCGCATCGCGTCGACGACGGCGCCGTCAACCTCGGCCTCGCCGTCGACGTCCCCAAGAAGGACGGCTCGCACACGTTGCTGGTTCCGGTGCTCCGCGACGCCGGCCGCCAGCCCTTCGACGAGTTCCTGCGCTCCTACGACGGGCTCGTCGAGCAGGCCCGCGCCAACCAGCTCACCGCCGACGACCTCGCCGGGGCGAACATCACGCTCACCAACCCGGGTGGCCTCGGCACCTCGGCCTCGGTGCCGCGCCTGATGGTCGGTCAGGGCACGATCGTCGCCACCGGTCAGATCGGCTACCCGCCAGGCCTCGCCGAGATCGGCGAGCAGATCGGCGCCGAGAAGGTGCTGACGCTGACCTCGACCTACGACCATCGCGTCATCCAGGGAGCCGAGTCGGGCCGCTTCCTCGCCCGAATCTCCGCGCTGCTGGCTGGCGAGGACGATTTCTATGGGGCGGTCTTTGCAGCGCTTGGCCTGACGCTTCACGAACTTGCGCCACGACCTCTGCCAGCACCCGCCGCGCTCACCGCGCGGCCGAGTGACGAGCTGCTCGCCGGCGTCGCCGCGGCCGGCTCGCTGGTCCGCGCGCACCGCCTCCACGGTCACCTCGCGGCGCGGCTGGATCCGCTCGGCTCCGAGCCGGTCGGCGACCCGGCGCTCGACCCTCGGCCGCTCGGGTTGACCGAGCAGCTGATGGCCCAGATCCCGGCGTCCCTGCTGCGCGTTCACGTTCCCGGCGCGACGCTCGCCGAGGTCTACCCGCACCTGCGCGAGACCTATTGCGGCACGATCGCCTACGAGATCGAGCACATCGCCTCCCACCGCCAGCGCGGCTGGCTGCGCGAGAAGATCGAGGGTGGGGCGTTCCGCGCGCCGCTCAGCGTCGACGAGCAGCGCGCCCTGCTCACGCGCCTGATCGAGGTTGACGCGCTGGAGCGCTTCATGCACAAGGCCTACCTCGGCCAGCACCAGTTCTCGATCGAGGGTGTCGACATGGCGGTTCCGATGCTCGACGAGATGATCCAGCTGGCTGCCGCCGACGGCGCCGAGGAGGTTGTGATCGGCATGGCGCACCGTGGCCGGCTCAACGTCCTCGCGCACAGCCTCGAGCGCTCCTATGAGTCGATCTTCGCCGAGTTCGAAGGCGCCTCGACGCTCGAGGTGGTGACGACGATCCCGCAAGGCGGTACCGGCGACGTCAAGTACCACCATGGCGCCGAGGGGTCCTATCGCGTGCGCTCCGGCGAGACGGTGCACGTCAACCTGGAGTCGAACCCGTCGCATCTCGAGTACGTCTCGCCGGTCGTGATGGGTGCGACGCGCGCTGCCCAGACCACGCACCAGGGTCGCCACATGCGCCAGGACGTGCGTGGCGCGGTCGCGATCGTGATCCATGGCGACGCCGCATTCCCCGGTCAGGGCATCGTCGCCGAGACGCTCAACCTGCAAACGCTCGACGGCTACCAGGTCGGCGGCACGCTGCATCTGATCACCAACAACCAGATCGGCTTCACGACCGACCCCGACGACGGCCGCTCGACGCAGTGGGCGTCGGATCTCGCGAAGGGCTACGACGTGCCGATCATCCACGTCAACGCCGACGACGTCGAGGCCTGCATCGCCGCGGTACGGCTCGCGTTCGCATTCCGCGAGGAGTTCGGCCACGACGTCCTGATCGACCTGATCGGCTATCGCCGCTACGGTCACAACGAGGCGGACGAGCCGGCCTACACCCAGCCGGAGATCTACGCCCAGATCAAGACCAAGCCGCGTGTCAGCGAGCTCTGGGCCGACACCCTCGTGCAGCGCGGCGTCGTGACGCGGGCCGACGTCGATCAGCAGCTGCAGGCGGTCTGGGATGGCATGACCGCCGCCCATCAGGAGCTCAAGGCGAAGATCGAGCAGGCTCGCAACGGAGGCATCCACGAGCACCCGATCACCGAGTACCAGATCGACCGTACGCCCACGCCCGACATTCCCACCGCCGTGCCGCTCGCGGTCCTCGCAGAGCTCAACGAGGATCTCCTTCGCGTCGGCGAGAGCTTCAACGTTCACCCGAAGCTGGTCCGCCAGCTGGAACGCCGGCGCGATGTCTTCGGTGCCGGCGCGAATGTTGACTGGGCGCACGCCGAGGCGCTCGCCTTCGCTTCGCTGCTGCGCGAGGGCCACGCGATCCGGCTCACCGGTCAGGACAGCGAGCGCGGCACCTTCAGCCAGCGGCATCTGGTCCTGCACGACGCCAAGAACGGGCAGACCCTCTGCCCGATGCAGCACATCGTCAGCGCGACGGCGCCGTTCGAGCTGCACAACAGCCCGCTGTCGGAGTGCGGCTGCCTCGGCTTCGAGTACGGCTACAGCCAGGAGTCGCCCGACACGCTGGTGCTGTGGGAGGCGCAGTACGGCGACTTCGTCAACTCGGCCGACGTGATCATCGACCAGTTCATCGCCTCGGGCCTCGCGAAGTGGGGCGTGACATCGAAGCTCACGATGCTGCTGCCCCACGGCTACGAGGGATCGGGCCCGGAGCACTCCTCGGGCCGGCTCGAGCGCTTCCTGCAGCTCGCCGCAGAGGGGAACCTCCGTGTCGCCAACCTGACGACGCCGGCGCAGTACTTCCACCTGTTGCGCCGGCAGGCGATGCTGGTCAAGCAGCGTCCCCTCGTGGTGATGACCCCGAAGTCGCTGCTGCGCCTCCCCCAGGCTACGAGCGGCCTCGGCGAGCTCACCGACGGCCAGTTCCACAGCGTCCTCGCCGAGCCGGGGGTGGATTCGTCGAAGGTCACGCGGCTCGTGCTGTGCACCGGCAAGATCTACTACGACCTCGTCGGCCACTCCAGTCGCGCTGCGGCCGAGCAGATTGCGATCGGCCGCATGGAGCTGCTGTACCCGTTCCCCGAGCGTCAGCTGCGCGAGCTGCTCGCGAGCTACCCGGACCTGCGCGAGGTGGTCTGGACGCAGGAGGAGCCACGCAACATGGGCGCACGCGCCTACATGTCCCAGCGGCTTCGCCAGATGATGCGCCTCGAGGGCATCGAGTTCGCCTACATCGGCCGGCCCGAGCGCGCGAGCCCGGGCGAGGGCTATCCCGCGGCCCACGCCCAGGAGCAGGCCCGCATCGTCACCACCGCGCTCGACATCACGATCCCCGTGTCGCAGTACCCGGCGAAGACGCCCGGCGAGCGCTGACTCCGGGCGGCGGCTTGCGCCGCCGTCCTCGTCTGGCTCGCGATGCGTGGTGGTGCAGCGCACTCGCGGGGTACCCTGAAGGCATGGCGAAGCTGACTTTGGTGATCGATGACGATGTGCTGACGCGCGCGCGGATCAGGGCGCAGGAGCAGGGCACGTCGGTTGACGTGCTCGTGCGCGAGTACATCGGATCGCTCGCGGGTGAGAGCGACGCGGAGCGGGGCCTACTGGAGTTCATTGAGTCCGCCGCTAGTTCGGAGGCGGGCAGCGGGCCCGACGGCCGCCACTGGCGTCGCGACGACCTCTACGCAGACCGGCTCAGATCAGGTGACTGACCGCCGCCGCGTTGACTACGACCGTCACGGTCTGACGTACGCGCAGCAACGCCGGCCGGATCCGCGGATCGCAGCGCGGATCCACGCGGCGCTTGGCGATGCGCGGACGGTGCTCAACGTCGGAGCCGGCACTGGCTCCTATGAGCCCGCGGGCCGCTGGGTGCTAGCCGTGGAGCCCAGCGCAACGATGCGGGCGCAGCGCCCACCCGGCGCGTCGCCGGCGATCGACGCGCGTGCGGAGGCGCTTCCGTTCGATGACGATTCTGTGGACGCCGCGATGGCGTCGCTTACGGTCCACCACTGGCAGCCTCCCGAGGCCGGCCTCGCTGAGCTGCGCCGCGTGGCGCGCGGGTCGGTCGTGGTGTTCACGTTCGAGCTGCACGACCTACCGGAGTGGCAGAAGGAGTACCTGCGCGAGGGATGCGAGCTGGAGCAGTCGCGCTTCCCGGCGATCGGCTCCGTTGCCGGTGCGCTCGGTGGGCGCACGCGCGTGGAGCGGGTCCCAACGCCGGCCGACTGCACTGACGGATTCATCGAGGCCTTCTGGAACCGTCCCGAGGCTCTGCTCGACCCGGCGGTGCGCGCGTCGCAGTCGTCGTGGTCATTGCTCGGTCCTCGAGTGGAGCAGGAGGTCGTCGAGCGCCTTCGCACTGCGCTCGAGTCCGGCGCATGGGATGCAGCCCACGGCCACCTTCGGCAAGTGGCCGAGTTCGACGGCTCGCTGCGCCTCGTGGTCTCTGAGCCGTTCTGAGCGCGCACCGCTCAGAACGCGAAGCGCTCAGTCTTCGAACAGCGTCAGCTCCGGGTCGCGTTCGCCCCGCATCGCTTCGAGGGAGACCTCGACGCAGGCGATCCCGCGCGCCTGGGCCAGCACGCGGGCCTGCGGCTTGATCGTCTGCGCGGCGAGCACGCCGCGGCAGGAGCCGAGCGCCGGATCGAGGCGGATCCGCTCGAGGTAGCGGCTCAGCTGCTCCACCGCGTCGATCGTTCCGATCCGCTTGATCTCGATCGCGACCCAGCCGTCGCCTGGTTCGCGGCACATCAGATCGACCGGTCCGATGTCGGTCGGCCACTCGCGGCGCACGAGACGGAAGCCCTCGCCACAGTGGCCGGGATGCGCTGCGAGCAGCTCCTGGAGGTCGCGCTCGACGCCATCCTTCTCGAGTGCCGCGGCGATGTCGGCCTCGTGGGTCGCGTCGGCGAGGACTTCGTCGATCGTGATCTCGAGCCGCTCGGCAGCCTTCAGCTTGCGCACCTCGATCCGGCTCGGAGGATCACCCTCGATCTCGACCACGGTCGGCGCGGTCATCCAGTTCTGCGGCTTGTAGCCGCCGCTGTCGGAGTGGACCATCACCGAGCCGTCGGCCTTCAGCACGAGCAGCCTGACCGCCATCGGGAGCACCGTGGCCAGGCGACCCGAGTAGGAGACCTCACAGCGGGCGACGATCAGACGCACGCCATCAAACTATTCCGCTCACGCCGCGGGAAGCACTCGCTGGCGGGCCTCGCGCACTCGCTCGCGGAGGTCGAGGATCTCGTTCCCTGCGCCGAGGTCGAGCGCGCGCTTGCAGGCCGCCAGGCAGTCGCCGATTCGATCGGTGCGCGCCAGGGCGTGGGCCAGGCGGACCCAAGCGTCACCGGACTGGGGCTCCAGGCGCACCGCCGCCTCGCAGGCCGACAGCTCGCCGCCGAGATCGCCTGACAGCGCCGATGCGAGCGCGAGATCGAGCAGTCCCTCGACGCTTGGAGCGAGGCTACGCGCGCGGCGCAGAGCCTCGACCGCCCCCGGGGGATCGTGCAGGCGCAGGCGCAGCCGTCCCAGCCGTTCCCACTCGCCGGCATCCTGCGGCGCTCGCGCGGCTGCGCGCTCAGCGGCCTCCGCGGCGAGATCTATCGCGCCCATGTCCTCGTAGATCCGCGCCGCGAAGCGGTGCGCTGCGGGCCGCTTGCCGTCGACTCTCGCCCAGTCGCGGACCGCTCGAGCGGCGGCCGCGAGGTTGCCGGCCTGCCAGAACGCGAGCGTCATCAGCCGCAGCACCGGCACGCTCGTGGGGTCTGCGTCGCGCGCGTAGATGAGCCGCTTGGCTGCCAGCGCGTACTTGCCCTCGGCCATCGCGTGCGTTGCCGCCGTCATGAAGCGCTCGACGCGATCGGCTCCGATGTCGGGCGTGGAGAAGTCGACGAAGGCGAGGCTGCCGGCCGGAACGGTGCGGATGCCCTCCGCAAACTGGACCCGTGCCCACTGCTGGATGTCATCGCCGCCGCCGCTGAAGTAGATCCCGGTGACGCTGCCGACGCCCCACTCGGGGTAGGCGAGACAGCGCGCGTAGCGATGTACGACCGAGTGATCGGGCAGGCGGCTGCCGAACGGATCGTTGCGCTCGCGATCGGCAGCTGCCGCGCGAGCTCGCTGCTCGGCCTCGTAGGCACGCTGGCCCTCTTCGGCGCGGGCGCGGCGCGTCGCCGCAGCCGACACGCGCACGGCGTTGACCGAGATACGCCCGCCGCGCGAGCCCTCGGCGAGCCCTTCGAGCTCATCAGCGGCGTCGTTGATCGCCTGCAGGTGGCGCTGGTGCTGGCTCTGGCGCCCCGGCGGCGCAATGTCCGGATGCCAGCGCTTGGCCATGCGGCGGCGGGCGAGCTGGACATCCCGCACCCCAAACGGGGGCTCCAGCTCGAGTAGCAGCATCGCCTGCTCGAGGTCGAACACGTTTGCCATAAGCCACTCACGTTAGCTGAAGCGCCCCACGTCCCATGCGGTTGGAGGCCGTATCCTCCCCAGCCGATGCCCGGCGAGTACATCTTCCAGACGCACAAGCTCGCGAAGGTCTACCCACCAGACCGCAAGGTGCTCCAGGACATCTCGCTGTCGTTCTTCTACGGCGCGAAGATCGGAGTGCTCGGCTACAACGGCGCTGGGAAGTCGTCGCTGCTGCGGATCATGTCGGGTCGCGACAGCGAGTTCCGCGGCGATGCACAGATCGCTCCGGGCGCCACGGTCGGCCTGCTCGAGCAGGAGCCGGCGCTTGATCCAGACAAGGACGTGCGAGCCAACGTGCTCGAAGGCGTTGCTCACCTTGTCGCGCTCGTCGATCGCTTCAACGAACTCGCCGCGAACTACTCGGACGAGACCGCGGACGAGTTCGCGGCCCTGCAGGAGCAGATCGACGCTGCCGACGCCTGGAACCTCGACAACGTCGTCGAACACGCGATGGATGCGTTGCGCTGCCCGCCGGGCGACGCGAACGTGCAGCCGCTGTCCGGCGGCGAGCGGCGCCGGGTCGCGCTGTGCCGCCTGCTGCTCAGCCAGCCCGACCTGTTGCTGCTGGACGAGCCGACCAACCATCTCGACGCTGAGTCCGTCGAATGGCTCGAGCGTCACCTCGCCGAGTACAAGGGGACGGTCGTCGCAGTCACCCACGATCGCTACTTCCTCGACAACGTCGCCGGCTGGATTCTCGAGCTTGACCGCGGCCGCGGCATCCCCTACCAGGGCAACTACAGCGGCTGGCTGGCGCAGAAGCAGATGCGGCTGGCGCAGGCTGAGAAGCAGGAGCGGGCGCGCCAGCGAACGATCGCCGCCGAGCTCGAATGGGTGCGGACCAACCCCAAGGGACGCCGGACGCGATCGAAGGCGCGGCTGTCAGCCTACGAGGCGCTGCTCGCCCAGGAGGCCGACGTCAAGCTCGACGAGGTGCAGATCCACATTCCGGCCGGCCCGCGCCTCGGCGATCTCGTCATCGAGGCGCAGCGCCTGCGCAAGGGTTACGGCGAGCGGCTGTTGATCGATGACCTGTCGTTCTCGCTGCCGCGCGGCGGCATCGTCGGGGTGATTGGCCCGAACGGCGCCGGCAAGACGACCCTGCTGCGGATGATCACCGGTCAGGAGCAACCGGACGGCGGCGAGCTGCGGATCGGCGACAGCGTGGAGTTGGCCTACGTCGATCAGTCGCGCGAGTCGCTCGATGACTCCAAGACCGTCTGGGAGGAGATCTCCGCTGGGGCTGACCAGATCAAGGTCGGCGAGCAATGGGTCAGCTCGCGCCAGTACACCGCCTCGTTCAACTTCAAGGGGACCGATCAGCAGACGAAGGTCGCGAAGCTCTCGGGCGGCGAGCGCAACCGCCTGCATCTCGCCAAGCTGCTGCGCAGCGGCGGCAACGTGCTGCTGCTCGACGAGCCGACGAACGACCTCGACGTGGACACGCTGCGGGCGCTCGAGGAGGCGCTGCTGTCCTTCGCCGGCTGCGCCGTCGTGATCTCCCATGATCGGTGGTTCCTCGATCGCGTCGCGACACACGTGCTCGCCTTCGAGGGCGACAGCAGGGTGACTTGGTTCGAAGGCAACTTCGAGGCCTACGAGGAGCATCGCCGCGCGCTGCTCGGGGCGGAGGCGGACCGGCCGAAGCGGATCACCTACAAGAGACTCGTTCGCTGATCGGCACGTCGTGCCGATCAGCTCAACTCGTCGTACTGAGCAGCGCGTGCAGCTCGAATGCGTCCGCCACCACGTGGTCTGCCGCCGTCAGGTCGCCGGCTTGGTGGGGGCCGGTTGCGATGGCGATGACGCGCAGGCCGTCGGCTCGGGCGCACGCGATGTCGAGCGGGGTGTCGCCGATCACGATCGTCCGCTCGCGGGGGTACGGCCGGTCCGCGGTGCCGGCGCGCGCTCGCGCGATTGGGCCGAGCAGCTCGCGCTGCTCGGCGTCCGAGCCGAACGCTCCTTGGCCCGGGGCGAAGTAGTCGCCGATACCGGCGCGAGACAGCTTAAGCCGCGCGATCGGCTCGAGGTTGCCGGTCAGCAGCGAGAGGCGCACATCCGCTCGACCGTCGAGCACTGCGAGCAAGTCGGGGATCCCTGGTGCTACGTGCGCGGCCAGGCTTCGCGGACAGATCCGCGCAAACGCTTCGACGCAGGCGCTCTCGAACGCCGGGCGCAGCTCGTCGAAGCGCTCGCTTGGCACCCCGGATGCGAGCGCGACAGCGCGCGCGATCTGGGTATCGGTGCGCCCCGCAGCGCCAATGCGTTGTCCGGCGCAGTTGGCGAGTCCGTAGACCTCGCCAATCGCCTCCAGCAGCGCGGCCCTGTGCGCCTTGCTGGCCGCCAACAGGAGCGTGCCATCGATGTCGAACAGGAGCAGACGCATGCGGTCATTCTCGCCGCCGCGAAGGGCGGGCGCCGGCCCAACATCGGTCCAGCCGCCTACACGGCACGCCCGCTATGGTCGATCCTGTTCTAGAGGAGCACCACCACCTAGTACCCTGATATCGGGCAAGGCGTCTGCAGGCGCCTCGTTTCGCTGGCCCAGCCCAACGGACAGGCCAGGTCCGCAATGAGAGAGATGTTGATGTCTCTATACGCACGCCGCACTCGCAGACGCCGCTCGCGCGGCTGGCGCGTGGCCGCGCGCGTCGCGGGTGAGGCCGGCTACTCCCTGATCGAGCTTCTCATCGCGTCCCTGACGGCGCTGCTGGTGCTCGGCGCGCTCGTCGCGCTGTTCGTCATCACGCAGAAGGATTCCACCGGCGTCATCTCGCGCGACGAGTCGATTCAGACCGCCGATGCGGGTCTGCGCGAAGTGGGTCAGATGCTCCGGCAAGCCTACGAAGTCGAGTTCCCGACCAACACCTTCACCACGGAGCAGTCGGGCGAGACGGCGTGCACGGAGACTGCAGGCGTCCAGCCCTGCAACCAGGTGGACGTGCTCGTGCGCCTGTCCGGCACGGACTACGAGATCGGCGTCAACTGCGCGAAGCCGAGCACGACAGTAGTCGGCGATCAGGCCTGCTGGATGTACAGGTGTCCCGCCTCTGCCACGACCACCAGCGGGACCGTATGCACCTCGACCACCGCGACCTCGAGCAATCTCCTCATCGACGACCTCACCAACGGCACGGCGACCAATCAGGTCTTCTCGTTCTGCTACCCCAACACGACGGGCGTCAGCACCAGCCCGTGTGCGGCGGGTTCCACGCGTCCGACGTCGGCGACGGTGACGATCGACACTCCCGTCACCGGCACGCTATCCGCCGCAGCCGGCGGCGACCAATCGTCGATGGTGGTGCTCACCGACGACGTGTACATGGGCAATCTGGACTTCAACCAGTGATGGCGAGACGACCCACATCCGGGTGGCGAAGGCTGCGAGGCAGACGCTGCGCCGCGCGCTTGCGCGATCAGCGCGGCCTCACCCTGATCGAAGTGCTGGCCTCGCTCCTGCTGCTCGTCATCGGCCTGCTCGGCGTCTTCGGAACGCTCAGCGGCTCGGCTGACTCGATCGTCGCGTCGCAGCGCTCGGCGGTCATGGCGCAAGCCGGGCAACAGGCGCTTCAGGCGGCCGAGGCCACCCCGTACGCCGACCTCTCCGACAGCAGCGCTCCGATCCAGACGAGCACGACCAATACCGCCAACCCCACCTACTACCTGTCGAGCTGCACCGCGGGTGCGTGCTCCAAATACCAATGGGACCCGTCCAACTCGAGTGACGTCGAATCGATCGACATCAACACATCGGCTGGTGAGGTGAAGCCCCTGACGATCGAAGCGCTGCCGGCTCCGAACAAGACAGGGTGCACCTCGATCTCTACGACCAACTGCCAGATCGTCGTCTCGGTCTACGTGTTCGTCACCGACAGCCAGGACTCGATCTGCTCTCAATCTGGCGTCACCTGCGCCTCGGCAACGAGCTACAAGCGGCTGACCGTTGCCGTCACCAACGACGGGCCAGGGCCGCCGAAGCACCCGATTTACTTCTCGACCTTCGTTAGCAACAACGTGGGCGGGTCGAACGATCCGCTGAACGGAGCGAACTCGAGCAGCTCACCAACCACTTGTCTCGATGGAGGGACGACCGTAGCATGCACGCACTGACTCCCATACGCCAGATCGCTGTTCGGGCCCGCACGCTGCGCCGCTGCCGCGGCGGAGTGCCGGAGCGCACCATCGGGGATGAGACGGGCTTCATCATGATGGTCACGATCCTCGTCCTCGCGGCGCTGCTGGTCCTCATCGTGGCGGTTTCGGTCGCCGGAGTGCATGTAAACGCGACGACCACTCGGGCGAACTCGTCGGACGAGGCGCTCGGCGCCGCCAATGCCGGCCTCCAGGTCGCGCTGTTCAGGCTGGACACCGACGATGTCACGACCAGCAGCTCCGCTTCGCTGGGCACCGGCGGCACGTACAACTACACGGTGACGTCGCTTGCCTCCTCGAGCTCCCCGTGTACCGGTCTGTGGGTTCAGAATGCGAGTCAGCCGGTGCAGCAGGTCTGCATCACCTCGGTCGGGACCGTCGACGGCGTCAACGCGCAGGTGCAGGAACGCGTCGCTGGATACACCGCGCAGACGAACCTGTTCCCCGTAAACGGCGTGTTCGCGATCAACGGCTTCTCGGCCAACGACGTGAGCGGCTCGTTTGATCTCGGCTCCGACGGGGTGCTGGGCCTAACCAACGCGAACCTGAGTTCGATCACCGGTGAGCTCCAGTATCTCTCAGGGGACCTCCAACAGTCGCAGAACAGCGGCGAGCAATGCACTGGAACCTGCGTCCCACAAGTTCTTCAGAGCAAGATCGCGGTCCCGACCGTCGGCGACAGTGTGTACGCGGCGGCCGCAGCCACGAACAACGATACGACCGCAGGCGATGTCACCTATACCAACGCGAGCTACAGCACGAGCGGCACTACGGGGCCTTTGCTCACCGGCACCAACAACAACGCCACCGTCTCGTTCGCTCCCGGCACCTACTACTACTGCGGGATCAACGTCGGCGGCTTCAGCAACTTCGCGATCACAACGAACGGGGCGGGCCTCGTCAAGATCTACATCGACTCCTCCTACGACACCTCTGTCAAGTCTGGAGGCAACTGCCCCAGCGGCGAAGGCAACATCTATGACGCGGGCAACTCAACGGTCGCGCTTAACAGCAGCGGGACCCCGAGCGACCTGCAACTGTATTTCTACGGCGATCCCGGCTGCACCACCAGCTGCCCGGCGGCGATCTCGCCGATGAACGGCGCCACCTTCAGCGCGGACATCTTCGCTCCGTACTCCTCGATGACCCCGGGGGGTGTCTTCACGATGAGCGGCGACCTGGTCGTCGGTGAGCTGACCGCCAACAACAGCGTCGACTTCACCTACGTGAAGCCGACCGGCGGCGGCGGCGGTTCGGGCAGCGGCGCAAACGTCGACTACTTCCCCGCCCGCGAGGCGATCTGCACGCCGGCTTCGACGCCCACAACCGGCAGCTGCTGAGCGAGCACGGCCGCAGCGGTTACGGGGGCTCGCTTAGTTCGCGGCCTCAAGGCCTTCCGTCACGTCTTCGAGCGCCTTGCGCGCGCGCGCCACGGCCGTGACCAGTGACGCGGTGAGCGCGCGGCACGTCTCTGGGTCGCCTTCGCGCCCCGCCGCCTCGAGCTGGTTGAGGACGTCGGCGAGCGTCGTGGCTCCAAGCGTCGCGCTGCTCGACTTCATCCGGTGGGCCGTGCGCGCGAGCGACTCGAGCTCGCCGGCACGCGCCGCCTGCTCGATCTGCTCGGTCTGAGGGTCGAGCTGCTCGAGGAACAGCCGGACGATGCGCGCAAGCGCTCCCGCGCCGCCGACATCCTCCTGCAACGCCGCGAGCGCGCCACGGTCGACGCCGAAGTCGTCAGCTGGTGCGGCTCGCGACCGCCGCTTGGGCTTCGCCGGCTGCTCTGGCGTACCCGGATCCGCGCGGCTGGCGAGCACCGCACGTTCGATAGCGCTGGTCAGCGCAGCGAGGGTCACCGGCTTCGCGACGAAGTCGTCCATCCCGGCGTCGCGGCAGCGCTCGAAGTCCTCACGCATCGCGTTCGCGGTGACGGCGACGATCGGTGTGTGCGCGCCCCGGCCGTGCTCTCGCTCGCGGATCGCGCGCGCCGCCTCGTAGCCGTCCATCACCGGCATCTGGCAGTCCATCAGCACGGCGTCGTACTGACCTCCGGCGAACGCCGCAAGGGCCTCTTCGCCGTTCGCCACCGCTGTGGCGATGAGCCCGAGCCGCGTCGCCTGGCGCATCAGCACCTGCTGGTTGACCGGGTTGTCTTCGGCGATCAGGATGCGCAGGCCGTGCAGGTCCGGCGTTCCGCCGTTGCCGCCGGCCGCCTCCCTCGCCGGCGGAGCCGACCCGATGCTCGCGATCGTCTCGAACAGGCGTCCTTGCTTGATTGGCTTGGCGAGGACCGCGTCGAAGAGGTGCTCCCGATCGCCCCCGGACTCGGTGAGCCGCTCGCCGAGGCCTACCAGCGCGATGACGAACAGGTTCTCCGCAGCGGCGTGCGCGTGAAGCTCGCGTGCGAGGCGGAACCCCGTGTCGTCCTCGGCGGAGACCTCGACCATCGCGACGTCAAAGCGGTCCTCTCCGTGGGCGGCGTCGTAGCACTCCAGTCCTTCGTTCGCGGTGTTCGCTCGCGCCGTCTGCATCCCCCACGCCCGCAGGTAACGCTCGATCGCCTCCGCGGCGCTGGGGGAGGACTCGACGACCAACACGCGCAGCACCCGTCCCAGCGAGCTTGGCGTGTACGCCGGTCCGCTCGCGGGGTCGGACAGCTCGAACGGGACCGTGAACGAGAACGTCGAACCGCGACCCACTCCGGAAGCCACGGCGAGCTTGCCGCCCATCAGGCGCACGAGTCGCGCCGAGATCGCCAGCCCGAGCCCGGTGCCGCCGTGGGCCCGAGTCGAGCTGCCATCGACCTGGGTGAACGGCTCGAACAGCTTCTCGGTCGCCTCGGGGGGGATCCCGATTCCGGTGTCACTGACGCCAAACTGCACGACGACCTGGTCGTCCGCCGACGGCTGCACCTCGGCGCGGATCGCAACCTCGCCGGCATCGGTGAACTTCACCGCGTTCCCGACGAGGTTGACGAGGACCTGGCGCAGCAGGCGAGCGTCACCGCGGACGGCGGCGGGCGCGCGTGGATCGACGAAGCACGACAGTGACAGCCCCTTGTGGCGGGCTGGCACGGCGACGATGTCCGTCACACCCTCGACGACCGCCGCGAGATCGAACTCGATCTCCTGGCTGTCGAGCTTGTCGGCCTCGATCTTGGACAGGTCGAGGATGTCGTTGATGATCGCGAGTAGATCATGTGCCGAGGTTCGCGCGATGGTGGCCAGCTCGCGCAACTCATCAGCGATGTCCGAGTCAAGGATGAGATCGAGACTGCCGATGACACCGTTCATAGGGGTACGTATCTCATGGCTCATCGTTGCCAGGAATTCGGACTTGACCACCGATGCGCGGAGCGCGGCATCGCGTGCGTCCGCGAGGCGCCGCTCGGCGGCGCGATGCTCGGTGTCGTCGCGGATGAACACGACGATGAACGGATGGCCGCTGCCGTCGAGCGAGTCGATAGTCGCCTCGAGCGGGAACTCGCTGCCGTCGCTGCGCTGACCGGTGCCGGTGAGCCGGCGCCCGCGGAAGTGCTCGGGATCGGCCTGCAGCCGCCGCAGGACCGCCGTCCAGGCCTCGCGGTCGCGCCACGGGATGAACGCCTCGAGGTTCTCGCCAACTGCCGTGCGCGTCGTCTTGTAGAGCCGCTCGGCGGCCCTGTTGAGGTCGATGATCTTGCCCGCGTTGTCGATCGTGATGATCGCATCGACGCTTGCGGCCATCACCGCGCTCTTCAATTCCTCGCTGGCCCTGAGCTCCGCGTCGGCGTTCTTGCGTGCCGTCGCGTCGCGCATCACCAGGCAGCAGCCGAACAGCTCGTTGGTGTCGGCGTGCCGCAGCGGCACGCCGTTGAGGTCGATCCAGATCGTGCCCGCCGGCGTGACACGACCGTGGGTAATGGACAGGCTCTTGCCGGTGCGCAGGACCTTCGCCGAGGGCAGGTCCTCGAGCGCCATCGGGGTGCCGTCCTCGTGGATCAGCGTCTTGACGAACTCCTCGTCGGACAGCGCCTGGCGTTGCGCCAACGTCGCGCCCGTCACCTCCGCCCAGCTCCTGTTGCAGTACACGGCGCGGGCGTCCTTGTCGAAGATGATGACGCCCTCGTGGATCGCATCGAGCAGCAAGCCGGCCAGCTCGGCCGTGATCGCATAGTCGCCGTCGCGTACCGCCGTCGCGGCGGGCGTCTTCGTCGCGCCGGAATCGGGCTTTGCGCGCGCCATCGCCACCAGGATAGTCGGGTTGGCGGGCGTCAACGGGTGTACTGGCCGTACGTTCGAGCGGTAGGTGAGTGCGCATGAGCGGCCGCCAGCGCCTGCGCATCCTGCTCGTCGAGGATGACGCCATCTTCGCTGCCGTGACAGCGGAGGTGATGCGCGAGCGCGCCCTCGTTCGCTGGACACCAACCGCTGAAGCGGCGCTGGCCGCGGCCGGCGAGAAGGACTGGGACGTCATCATCACCGACATCGAGCTGCCCGGCATGAGCGGGCTCGAGCTGGTGATGAAGATCAAGGCTGCGCAGCCGCACGTCGCGACGCTGATCCTCACCGGACACCGCAGCTTCGATAACGCGGTCGAAGCGATCCGCGTAGGCGCGGACGACTTCCTGACCAAGCCCGTCGATCGTGCGACGCTGATCGAGAAGATCGATGAGCTTGCTGCGCTCAGCGCCCATCGCAAGGAGGCACACAGCGCGGCCGTGCTCGCGATCGGAGCGCATCCCGACGACATCGAGGTCGGCTGCGGGGGCATCCTGCTCAGTCACGTTGCCCAAGGTCATGACGTCGCGATGCTCGTGCTCACCGGCGGCGAGGTGGGCGGCATGCCTGCCGAGCGGGCCCGCGAAACGGCCCGGGCCGCCGAGCAGATGGCCGTGCGCCTGTTCCATCTCAACGTCACTGATGCGAACGTCGCGGAGGGTGCCGCGACGATCAACGAGATCACTCGGGTGATCGAGGAGGTCCGGCCCGACACGGTCTACACGCACAGCCCCCACGACTTGAACCAGGACCACCGCAACGTCAATCAAGCGACGCTGGTTGCCGCGCAACACGTGCCGCGGCTGTTCTGCTACCAGAGCGCCTCGAGCACGGTTGAGTTCCACCCGAGCCGCTTCGTCGCGGTCGATGAGTACATCGACCGCAAGCTGGCGGTGATCCGTACCTACACCTCACACGTCAAGCAGCGGCGCTACCTCGACGCCGAGCTGTTGCGATCGACTGGCCGCTACTGGAGCCGCTACGGCCAGTCGCGCTACGTCGAGCCGCTCGAGGTTGTGCGCGACGGCTCGTCCGAGTCCGACGACGCGGCGCGGCTCGATGTCGAGAAGCGTCTCGGCATCGAAGCGCTCGGCATCGTCTCCTGACCGGGCGGCGCGCTCGCTCTACGCTGCCAGCAGCGCCCGCAGCACGTAGGGCAGGATCCCGCCGTGGCGGAAGTACTCCGCCTCCATCGGCGTATCGATCCGCACGCGCACCGCGAACACCTTCTCCCCCGCGGTGACCGTCGCCTGCGCCGGCAGCTCGCCGGCGGCCAGCGGCGCGGCGAGGCCCTCGATCGCGAAGCGCTCCTCGCCCGTGATCCGCAGCGAGGCGATGCTGTCCCCACGCTGCAGCTGCAGGGGCGCGACGCCCATCCCGACGAGGTTGGAGCGGTGGATGCGCTCAAAGCTCTCAGCGATCACCGCCCGTACGCCGAGCAGTCGTGAGCCCTTCGCCGCCCAGTCGCGCGAGGAGCCCGAGCCGTACTCCTTGCCAGCCAGCACGATCAGCGGCACGCCCTCGTCCTCGTAGCGCATTGCCGCGTCGTAGATCGACATCACCTCGCCGTCGGGCAGGTGGCGCGTGTAGCCGCCCTCGGGCAACGCCTCGCCCTCGCCGGCCCCGAGCAGGTTGCGTAGGCGGATGTTGGCGAACGTTCCGCGCAGCAGCACCTCGTGGTTGCCGCGCCGCGCGCCGTAGGAGTTGAACTGAGCCGGCGTGATGCCTCGCTCCTGCAGGTAGCGCCCGGCTGGGCTGTCGCGTTTGATCGACCCGGCGGGCGAGATGTGATCGGTCGTGACGGAGTCACCCAGCAGCGCCAGCACCCGTGCTCCGGCGATGTCCGACGCGGGCGCCGGCCGGGCCGCCAGCCGTTCGAAGAACGGCGGCCGGCGGACGTAGGTCGACTGCGCGTCCCAGGCGAAGCGGTCGCCTGTCGGCACCTCCAGCGAGCGCCAGCGCTCGTCGCCGTCGAAGACCTCCGCGTAGCGCTTGCGGAACATGTCCTGGCGCATCGACTCCGCCACCGTGCGGGCGATCTCCTCCGAGCTCGGCCAGATGTCGTGCAGGTAGACGGGCTCGCCGTCGCCGTCCTCACCGAGTGGATCGCTCGTCAGGTCGATGTCCATCGTGCCGGCGAGTGCATAGGCGACGACCAGCGGTGGCGATGCCAGGTAGCTCATCTTCGTGTCCGGGTTGATCCGCCCCTCGAAGTTGCGGTTGCCTGACAGCACCGCTGCGACGGTCAGGTCGCGCTCTGAGATCTCCCGCGAGATGTCCGGGGCGAGCGGCCCCGAGTTGCCGATGCACGTGGTGCAGCCGTAGCCGACGAGGTGAAAGCCGAGCGCTTCGAGCGGCTCGGTGAGCCCGGCCCTCGCGAGGTAGTCGGTGACCACCATCGACCCTGGAGCGAGCGACGTCTTGACCCAGGGTTTGGTTTGCAGTCCACGTGCAACCGCGTTTCGAGCCAGCAGCCCGGCGCCGATCATCACCGTAGGATTTGAGGTGTTCGTGCAGCTCGTGATCGCCGCGATAACCACATGGCCGTGCTCGAGCCGTTCGCTTACGGCCCTCGCGCCGGCTGCGTGCGTGGCGGGCGAGGATCCGTAGGTCGCGAGAGCCTCGCGGAAGGCCCCGCGCGAGGCGCTGAGCGCGACGCGGTCCTGCGGGCGGCGCGGGCCGGCGAGGCTCGGCACGACATCACCCAGGTCGAGCTCGACGATGTCCGTGAACACGGGCGCCGGCGACCGGTCGTCGTGCCAGAGCCCCTGCTCGCGCGCGTAGGCTTCGACGAGCTCGATCTGCTCCGCTGGCCGGCCGGTGAGCTCGAGGTAGCGCAGCGTCTGGGCGTCGATCGGGAAGACGGCGACTGTTGAGCCAAACTCGGGCGACATGTTGGCGATCGTCGCGCGGTCGGCGACCGGCAGGTTCGCAAGGCCGGCGCCGAAGAACTCGACGAACCGCCCGACGACGCCCTTCGCGCGCAGCTGCTCGGTGACGGCGAGCACGAGGTCCGTCGCCGTCGTGCCTTCGCGCATCGCTCCGTGCAGGGCGAAGCCGATCACCTGTGGCACCAGCATCGAGGCCGGCTGGCCGAGCATCGCGGCCTCCGCCTCGATGCCGCCGACGCCCCAGCCAAGCACGCCGAGCCCGCCAACCATCGTCGTGTGCGAGTCGGTCCCGACGAGCGTGTCCGGGTAGGCCCGTGGCAGACCGCTGCCGCCGTCCGCCACGAACACCACGCGCGCGAGGTACTCGAGGTTGACCTGGTGACAGATACCGGTGTCCGGCGGCACCACGGCGAAGTTGTTCAGCGAGTCCTGGCCCCAGCGCAGGAACGCGTAGCGCTCGACGTTGCGCTCGAACTCGCGCTCGGCGTTGCGCGCAAGCGCGTCGCGCCGGCCGAACACGTCCACCTGCACCGAATGGTCGATCACCAGCTCGGCGGGCACCAGCGGGTTGATCTTCTGCGGGTCGCCGCCCATCTCCGCGATCGCGTCTCGCATGGCGGCCAGGTCGACGATGGCGGGCACGCCGGTGAAGTCCTGCATCAGCACACGCGCCGGCATGAACGCGATCTCGTTGGCCGGCTCGGCGTTCGCGTCCCAGCTCGCGAGCAGCTCGATGTCGGCGGCGGAGATCGCGCCGCCTTCGTTGCGCAGCAGGCTCTCGAGCAGGATCTTCAGCGAGAACGGCAGCCGCGTCACGTCGAAGCGTGGTGCCAGCGCGTCGAGGCGAAAGATCTCGAAGCGGCGCTTGCCGACCTCGAGCTCGGCGCGTGCGGCAAAGCTATCGGCGGACACTGAAGACCTCCTGTCGTGCGGCGGGCGGCGATCGACGATTATCGCGAACCGCAGCGACGGGCAATCCACGACGCCGTCCCGGGTAGGCTCCCTGCGGGTGCCGGCGACTGCGGAAGATCCTCGCGCTTGAGCCTCTTCGAGGTCCTGGCGATCCTCGCCGCTGGTGGCGCGGCCGGCGCGATCAACGTCGTCGTCGGCTCGGGGACGCTGATCACCTTCCCGGTGTTGCTCGCGTTCGGCTTCCCGCCGGTCATCGCCAACGTCTCGAACTCGCTCGGGCTGGTTCCCGGCTCGCTCGCCGGTGCCTATGCCTACCGGCGCGAGCTCGACGGCCAGGGGCGGCGGCTCGTGCGGCTTGGCTGCGCGTCGCTGCTGGGGGCCGCGACAGGGGCGGTCCTGCTGCTCTCGCTGCCGCCGACGGCGTTCAGGGCGATCGTGCCTGGCTTCATCCTGCTCGCGCTCGTGTTGATCATCGCGCAGCCGCGACTCGCCCGGATCGTCGCGGCGCGCGCCACGCCCTCTCCCCGCAGGCACGCTGGCGGCGGGGTCGTGATGCTCGGCGCGATCTATCTCACCGGGGTGTACGGCGGCTACTTCGGCGCGGCGCAGGGGATCATGCTGCTCGCGATCCTCGGCCTCGGTCTCGACGAGACCCTGCACCGCGTCAACGCCGCCAAGAACGTGCTCGCCGGCCTCGCCAACCTGCTGGCCGGCGTCATCTTCGCCTTCGCGGCGCACCCAGATTGGACCGCGGTCGCATTGCTGGCGGCGGGATCGGTGCTCGGCGGAACGCTCACCGGCCGCTACGGCCGCCACCTGCACCCGACAGCGCTCCGTGCGCTGATCGTCGCCGTCGGGATCGTCGCGGCCGTGCGGCTCCTGTGAGGGGTGGCCGGCGAGGCGGCGCTACAGTCGCTTGCGGGTATGGGCCGCATCACCCTGCACCTCGGTGACATCACGACGGATCGCGAGGTCGATGCGATCGTCAACGCGGCCAACTCGAGCCTGCTCGGCGGCGGAGGCGTCGACGGCGCGATCCATGACGCCGCCGGGCCGGAGCTGCTCGCGCAGTGCCGCATGCTGGGCGGGTGCGAGACGGGCGACGCCAAGATCACCGGCGCCGGCGCGTTGGCCGCGCGCCACGTCATCCACGCAGTTGGCCCGGTCTGGCGGGGCGGCGAGCGCGGCGAACGCGAGCTGCTGACGCGCTGCTACGAGCGGGCTATCGAGCTCGCCGCCGAGCACGGCTGCCGCACCGTGGCGTTGCCGGCGATCTCGACCGGGGCCTTCTGCTATCCCGTCGGGGAGGCAGCGGCTGTCGCAGTCGCTGCCGTGGATCGCGCGCTTGCCACCCACGCCGAGATTGCGCAGGCACGCTTCTGGCTGTTCGACACCCGCACCTATGCAGCCTTTGAGGCCGAGCTGGACCGGCTGGGGCGAGAACGACATGGCTGATCAGCTGCCAGGCGAGCAGATCGAGGGACGTGGCGTGGTGCTGCGGTGCGAGTGGCTCGGGCAGCGGCGTGAGCACGCCGATCCTGCGCGCTAGGCCAGCGCTCCCGGCTGGTCCGGCGGACCGTCCTCGCCGCGACGGCGCTCGCGCAGGCTGCTGATCCAGACGAAGCCGCCGACCAGGATCACCGGCGACGCGTACAGCCCCGCCATGTACCAGTGGTAGATGCACGCCAGCATTGGCGGGACAGTGTAGCGGGAGGCGGTGGTGGTCACTGCCTCTTCACGCCGGTGCTCGTGGTCGCGCTAGGGTTTGCGCATGGGTGAGCGCAGCGGGTACGCGCCGGGAACCTTTTCCTGGGTCGACTTGAGCACGACCGATCAGGACGCTGCGAAGACCTTCTACACGGGCTTGTTCGGCTGGCAGATCGAGGACATGCCGGCCGGCGAGGGCGCCGTCTACTCGATGGCCAGCGTCGATTCCAAGCACGTCGCGGCGATCGGACCGCAGCCCGCGCAGCAGCGCGAAGCAGGCGTGCCGCCGATGTGGAACTCCTACGTCACGGTGGCCGACGCCGACGCGAGCGCCGCGCGCGCGAAGGAGCTCGGCGCGACCGTTCACGCCCCCCCGTTCGACGTGATGACGGCGGGGCGCATGGCGGTGATCCAGGATCCCCAGGGCGCGTTCTTCGAGATCTGGCAGCCCGGCGACCGCTTCGGCGCCGCACTCGTGAACGCTCCCGGGGCGTTCTCGTGGAATGAGCTGTCTTCGCCCGATGTCGATGCCTCCGCGGCCTTCTACGGCGAGCTGTTCGGCTGGACGATCACGCCGGTCGAGGGGATGCCGATGGCGTATCTCACGATCCGCAACGGCGAGACCAACAACGGTGGCATCACTGAGCCGGCCGCTCCGGGCACGCCGCCGTACTGGCTCGTCTACTTCGCGGTCGATGACATCGACGCGGGGCTCGCAAAGGTGGCGGAGCTCGGCGGCGCGAAGATCGCCGGACCGATCGACATCGGTGTCGCGAAGATCGCCGTCGTGAGCGATCCTCAGGGCGCCGTGTTCGCGCTCTACGCCGGCCAGCTCGAGCCTTAGCGGTCGATGGAGGCAGTGCCGGCGCGCGACGCTCGGGCTGAGGCGGCGGAGCGGGCGCGCACGCTGCGCGGCGCCGACTGCGAGGTTCGGATACTCGAGCCCGCACCGCCCGCAGTCGATGAGCCGCCGTGGTTCGCGGACCACGAGCCCGCCGGGGAGCGGATCGTCAGTCCGTTCGGAGCGCTCGAGCTCCGCTGGGAGACACTTGCAGCCGAGGACCCCTCCCTGCGGCGCTGGTGCGAGGAACGCTGGCTCGGCCCCTACCGCCGGCTGGCCGCCCTGCCGGCGCACTTCGCAAGCACACGCGACGCTCTCCATGAGCTGGCCGAGCAAGTGATCTCGCCCGCTCGCGAGCAAGCCAACACCAAGATCGGCCTGCGCTGGACGCTCGGCGGCTTCGGTACCCCCTTCTTCGCCGACGACGTCCAAGTCCGCGTGGAGCACGGCGCCCTCGTTGTGCAGAAACGAGCGAGCGCAACGCGTGCGCCCATCACCACGCTCCAAGCCGCCCGGGAGCTGCTTGGCGACCTCGCGGCCCCCGCAAGGAACAATGCGAGCACCGGCGTGCTGGAAGTCGACCCCGCTGCAGCGACCGCCTTGGGGGACTGGTTCGGCTTCGCCACATCAGTGCTCGAGGAGCTGCGTTACGGCGTCAAAGACGCCGTAACGCAGCTCTGGCCCGAGCATTTCGATGTCTCCGTGGAGCTGGGCAGCGAGGGCGCCGGCCAGCGAGCCGGCTACGGCTCCTCGCCAGGAGATGACGAGCACCCCGTCCCCTACCTGTACGTGGCGCCTTGGGGGCAGACGCCTGAAGGCGATCGCTGGCAGGCGATCGGCTTCTCCGGTGCCGAGCTGGGCTACGACGCGCTACTCGCGACAGATGATCAGCGCGGCCTCGCGCTGGCGTTCTATCGGGGCGCTCTCGCCGACCTGGCCGCTGCTCGCTAAGCCGGCTCCTCCAAGCTCTCCAGCCGTTTGCGCAGCGCGCCGAGGAACTGCGCTGCGAGCACGCCGTCGAGCGCACGGTGATCCCAGGACAGGCCGAGCACGCACATCGGCGCAATCGCGATCCGCTCCTCCCCCGAGGGATCGACCACGACGGTCGGGCGTCGCACGATCGCCTCGACATCGAGGATCGCCACCTGCGGCTGGATGATCACCGGCGTTGCCATCATCGTGCCGAACTGGCCCGGGTTGGTCAGCGTGAACGTCCCGTCGCGCATGTCGTCGGGCACGAGATCGCCGCTGCGTGCGCGCGTCGCGAGATCGCGAATCCGCCGTGACAGCTCGACGACATCGAGTTGCTCAGCCTCGCGAATGACCGGAACGAGCACGCCGGCCGCGCCGATTGCGACGGCGATGCCGAGATTGACCGTCTCATGGCGGATGTAGTCGTGCACGTCGAGCCACGCGTTGAGGTCTGGGAAGTCCGCGAGCGTCGCCACCGTGGCAGCGCCGACGACCGGCAGCGCGGTCGTGCCGAGCCGGCGGCGCACGAGCTCGACGCGGCTGAAGTCGACATCGATCCACGAGGTGACCGTCGCCGCCGTGTCGAGCGAGCGCTTGGTGTTCTCGCCGATGGCCTGCCGCAGGCGCGAGAGGCTGACTGGGGCGGGGGGCTCGTATGCGGTCCGGTGCGGGCGACCGTTCGACTCGATTGCCGCCAGCACGTCCTGCTTGCGCACGCGACCGTCGCGACCGGTGCCCCTGATCGTCTTGAGATCGATGTCGTGCTCGGCGGCGAGTCGCGAGACGACCGGCGAGTAGAGCGACTCGCGGCCCGACCCCCGCTCGGCCGGCTGCTCGTCTGGCTCGACGGCGGCCCCGTCGAGCGCGGCCGGATCGATCGGCGCCGGCACGCTCGCCGGTCGATCGACCGCGATCACGGCGATCGGTGTGCCGGCGTCCACCGTCTCGCCGACATCAACGAGGATCTCGACGAGCCGGCCGGCCTCGGGAGCCGGCAGCTCAGACTCGATCTTGTCGGTCGAGATGTCGCAGATCGGCTCCTCGTAGGCGACGTCCTCGCCGACGCTCTTGCGCCACTCGACGATGGTGCCCTCGGCGACCGAGATGCCGAGCGACGGCATCACGACCTCGACGTGGTTCTCAGTAGGCGAGGAGCTCATGGCAGGCGTGACGGATGCGCTCGACGCTCGGCAGGACTGCCCGCTCGAGCACCGGGGCGAAGGGGATTGGGACATCGGGGCTTGCGACGCGCACGATCGGCCCTTCGAGGTGCTCGAAGGCGTGCTCGGCGATCAGGGAGGAGACCTGCGCTCCGAGCGCGCACGTGTAGTTGGCCTCGTCCACGATCACCACCTTCGAGCAGTCACGGACGGCGTCGAGGATCGCCTGCTCGTCCAGCGGTGCGAGCGAACGGAGATCGAGCAGGCGGATGCTGGCATCACCCAGCTGTTCGATCGCCTCCAGCGCGGTGTGCACCATCGCACCGTAGGCGATCACGACCAGCTCGTCGCCGTCGCGAACCGTGCGGGCCGTGAACGGCGTCTGGTAGGGCCCGTCGGGAACCTCGCCGCGCACGCGCCGGTAGAGATGCTTGTGCTCGAGGAAGATGACCGGGTTCGGGTCGGCGATCGCCGCCAGCAGCAGGCCCTTGGCGTCCTCGGCGCTCGATGGCGCGAGCACCTTGAGCCCGGGCGAATGCAGGAACCACGCCTCGGGGTTCTGCGAGTGGTACGGGCCGCCGGAGAAGCCGCCCCCGGTTGGCAGTCGCACAACGATCGGAGCGGCGAGATCGAGCCGGTAGTGCAGCTTGCCGGCGACGTTGACGATCTGATCGAACGCGCAGGCGACGAAGTCCGCGAACTGCATCTCGCAAACCGGGCGCATGCCGACGATCGCGGCGCCAACGGCGCCGCCGATCATCGCCTCCTCGCAGATCGGCGTCTCGATCACGCGCTGCGGACCGAACTCGGCGAGCAAGCCATCGGTGACCTTGAACGGCCCACCCATCTCGCCGATGTCCTCGCCGAGCAGGATCACCCGCTCATCGTCGCGCAGCGCCAAACGCAGTGCGCCGTTGATCGCCTCGAGGTAGGTCAGCTCGCTCAACGCTTCCCAGCCTTGCCGAAGCCACTCCACGGTGCGTCCCCGAAGCCGACTGTCACCGGCTCGCCAACACAGAAGACGCCGGTCGTGGCGCTCGCCGGGTCCGGCTGCGGCACAGCGAGCGCCTCCTTGGTGGCCTCGTCCACCTCACGCGCGACCTCCGCGGCGACGCCGTCAACGTCGACGCCGAGCGCAGTGAGGCGCTCGCGTTGACCGGCGATCGGGTCGCGCTCCGCCCACTCCGCGAGCGTCTCGCGTGGCACGTAGCGCGCGTCGTCGTGGGCGCCGTGGCCGTGCATGCGCATCGTGTGCGCGCCGACGAGCGTCGGGCCGTCGCCGGCGAGCGCTCGCTCGCGAGCCTGGCGGACAACCTCGAAGACAGCTTCGACGTCGTTGCCGTCAACGCTCACGCCGACCATTCCGTAGCCGGCGGCGCGCTCCACCGGGTCAACGACGAACTGGCGCGCGCTCGGCGTCGAGTAGGCGTAGCCGTTGTGCTCGAGCACGAAGATCGCGGGGACACGCTGCACCGCCGCGAAGTTCATCGCCTCGTGCCAGTCGCCAACCGATGTCGCGCCGTCGCCGAACAACGACAGCGAGCAGCGCGCCTCGCCGCGCAGCTTGAATGCGAGTGCCATCCCGACCGCCACGGCCATCATGTCGGGCAGCATCGAAACCATCCCGATGACGCCGCGATTGGCGTCACCGAGGTGGACGTTGCCGTCGCGCCCGCGACTCAGCCCGCCGGCCCGACCGAGGTAGTGGGCGATGATCGCGGCCGCGGGGACGCCCTTGACGAGGTGCGCGCCGAGGTCGCGGATCAGCGGGCAGACCGGGTCGCCGCGATCGAGCGCGAACGTTGCGCCGACGGCGATCGCCTCCTGGCCGCGTCCGTCGTAGAACGAGCCCGGCACCTTGCCCTGCTTGTAGAGGCTCACGCCGCGCTCCTCGATCGCCCGCTGCAGCGTCATGAAGCGCAGCAGCGCCACGCGGTCTGTCTGGCGCAGATGCGGCGAGGCGGGCTCGGGTGCGACGGAACTCGCCGGGGACGCGGCCCGTCGGCGTGTGGTGCTGGTGTGTTGAACCGTGCTCAGGGCCGCTGCACCTCGTCCACTCTGGTGACTGGCTGGTCTGCGTTGCGCGCCCAAGCGAGTGGACGCGAACGACCGATCCTAGCGTGGTACGGCGCGGCGCACATCTGCCCCGCGACGCAGCCGCCCGGGCGAGCTCCTCACACGCCGACCGGCTCGAGGTCGTAGCGGTGGCGGATCTCGTAGAGCGTCGTGCGCTCCGCCGCCGGCCGCCCGGCACGATGGGCGGCGCCGACGAGATCCTCGGGATCGAGCTTGACGCCGTGGTAGGAGCCCGCAAGGCGGCTGATCGACTCCTCCATCAGTGTGCCGCCGAGGTCGTTGACACCCCAGCGCAGCGACTCGGTGGCGGCTTCGAGTCCCATCTTCACCCACGAGCTCTGCAGGTTCGCGACGGTGGCGCCGAGTGCGAGCCTGAACACGGCGGTGTGCTTCAGCTTCTCCTCACTCGTCAGCTCCTCCACGCCGTGGGTGCGCCCGAGCAGGGTCTGGTAGGGGATGAACGAGAGCGGCACGAACTCGGTGATGCCGCCGGTCCGTTCCGCAAGCTCGCGCACCACCCGCATGTGCTCGGCGAGCTCCCATGGCTCCTCGATGTGCCCGAACATCACCGTCGCGGTCGAGCGCAGGCCCGCCCGGTGCGCCGCCTCGACGATCTCGATCCAGCGCGCGACCGGCAGCTTGTTGGGAGAGATGCGCTCGCGCACACCGTCATCGAGAACCTCGGCCGCGGTGCCGGGGATCGAGCCGAGCCCCGCCTCGCACAGCCTGGCAAAGACCTCGGCAGGTGCGAGGCCGGACACGTCGCACATGTGTGCGACCTCCATCGGCGAGTAGGCGTGCAGGTGCAGCTGCGGTGCTGTCTCCTTGATCACGCGCAGCCAGTGCTCGTAGTCCTCGAGCCGCCAGTCCGGGTGGATGCCCGACTGCATGCAGATCTCGGTTGCGCCGGCCGCAACCGCCTCACGGACCTTCTGCTCGAGTATCGCGCGATCGTGCTCGTAGGCGTCCGGCGAGCGGCGACTCTGGCCGAAGCCGCAGAAGGCGCAGCCGACGATGCAGATGTTCGACACGTTGATGTTGCGACAGACGACGAACGTCACGGTGTCACCGACCAGGTCGCTGCGAAGCTCGTCGGCGGCCTCGCGGATCCCCTCGATTGCCTCCGGGCGCGTCTCGGCAAACAGCGCGGTCAGCTCATCCTCGCTCAACAGGACGCCGTCGCGACCTTTACAGACCGCACCAGAAACCAGATCTCGGCGAATCGGGCGGTCCGAGCGTCGTCCGGATCCGCGCCGCGGAATGAACGACCAGTAACGCGTCTTGATCACGTCGAGCACACCCTGGGAGATCCAGTCGGAGTCGATGAACGGGGCGTGGACGCAGAGACGCTCGGTCAGCGCGACGCCGTCCGCGAGCAGCGTGCGTCGGACCTGGTGGGGGGAGGGGAACGGGTGCTCGGGGGAGATGTGGTCGCCGTTCGCCGACAGCCCGCCGAGGTCGCTCGCACCCGCACGAACCAGCTCGGGCCACCAGTCGGAGAGGTTCGGCGGGACCTGGACGGCGACGTCCCCCATCAGCTCACGGGCGCGCACGACGAGCTCGCGCACGTCGTCGATGCTGATCTCACAGGCCCACGACGGGAGCGGCAGCTCGGGATGGTGGCCGATGCCACTTCGCCAGTAGGACTCCGCGGCGGCGCTCGCCAGCTCGGCAGGCTCCTCACCGTAGTAGCGGCGGTGCGGGACGAAGTTCTGGATGATCACCTCCTGCAGGTGTCCGTACTCGCTGTGCACCGCCGCGAGTGCCTCGAGCGCCGCGAAGCGATCCCCGGGGCGCTCGCCGATGCCAACCAGGATGCCGCTGGTGAACGGGATCTGGAGCTCGCCGGCGTTGCGGATCGTCTGCAAGCGCAGCTGCGGGTCCTTCGTCGGTGAGCCCTGATGAGCGATGAGATCCCCTCGCAGCGACTCGAGCATCAGGCCCTGCGAGGCGGTCACCTCGCGCAGACGCGCAAGGTCCGCGCGTGTGATCGCGCCGATGTTCGTGTGCGGCAACAGGCCGAGCGCAAGCGCCTGCTCACAGGCCCAGACGACGTAGCTGACGAAATCGTTGAAGCCGAGATCGGCGAGCTGTGCGGCAACGGCGGGGTGGTATGCGGGGTCGTCACCGGTGAGGACGAGCAGCTCCTTGACGCGGCGCCGAGCGGCCCCTTCGAGCAGCGCCCGCACCTCATCGGGCTGGCGCAGGTGGGGTTGATGGGTGGCGAACGCGCAGTACTTGCAGTACGAAACGCACGTTCGCGAGAGCGACAGAGTCACGTTTCTCGAGAATGTGACCCTCCGCCTCGCCCCGGCGCTCATGCTCGCAGCATAGCCGCCGCCATACGTCAGCCCGTCGGCGGCGGTGGACCGAATGAGCCGTAGCGCCCGCGGAAGAAGACGAGCGGGCTGACGTGTCCGTCGCGCACCTCGAGTGCGCTCACGGCGCCGACCACGATCAGGTGGTCGCCAGCGTCGTGCACAGCGTCGATCCCGCATTCGATCCAGGCCACCGCGTCATCGAGCGCAGGACCAGCGGGCCGTTCGTGCCAAGCCACATCGGCGAAGCGATCGATGCCGCGCTGGGAGAAGCGCCGCGCCGTCCGTTCGTGGTGCGCCGCAAAGACGTTGACACAGAAGCTGCCGGCCTCATGGATCCTTGGCCACGTTTGCGAGGTCCGCGCCGGGCAGAAGAGGATTAGTGGCGGCTCCAGCGAGACCGAGGTGACCGAGCTGCTGGCCATGCCGACCGGGCCATCCGCGTGATATGCGCTGACCACGGTGACGCCGCTTGGCAGGTGGCCGAGAACGTGGCGGAAACGCTCCGGATCGACGTGCGGATCGACGTCGTGGCTCATCGCCGATGGTGTCTGGTGCTGCGATGGAGCGGATGAAGCAGCTCGTAGTAGGTGACCGGGACCGCGTGGGCGGCGTACCCCGTGATGTTGGCGTTCGTCACGTTCTGTACCGGCGTCGCGAGCAGGTTGACGGCTGGGAGGTCGCGATCGACGATGGCGGTGGCTCGCGCCAGCAGGCTGCGATACGCGGGCCCGTTCGGTGTGCGGCGCATCGCTTGGAGCAGCGCGAGCAGGGCCGGGTCGTCGTAGCGGTCCTCCGCCGCCGGGCTGACGTTGTCGAGCGCGGAGTCGTCGTCTTGCAGCAGCAGGAAGCCGCCACCGCCGATCAGCGGCGCGATGTCCTCGATCGTCGAGGGCACCATGTGGTTGGCTTCGAGGCTGAGCATCTGGTTGGTGTTGGCGACGGTTGTTGGCACGAGCGTGATGCCAACCTCCGCGAGCTGGTTGGTGAGCACCTGCAGCTGCGGCGATATTCCCTCATCGACTATGTCGGGGTCGATATCGATGTGCAGCGTGAGACCGTGCCGGTAGCCGGCTCGCGCGAGCAGGCGGCGGGCGACCGCCTGGCTGGGGCCAGTGGTCTGCGGCTGGCCGTAGATAGCTGGTAGCGCCAGCGTGTCCGGCGTCGCGTAGCCGTCGTAGCCCGTGGCGTTCAGCTCGCCGCGGTTGACGGCGATGTCGAGCGCCTGGCGCACGAGGGGGTTGGCGAAGGGCCCGCTGTGGAGGTCCAGCAGCCATGATTCGACCCGTGGGCCGGTCTGCAGGATGGTCGCGCTCACATCGTCGACCGGGCCGAACTGTGTCGCCGTCAGGAAGTCGCCCCAGGTGAGGTCGGTCGTGTGATCGGCCGTCCCGTCGAGCACGGCGGCGAGGCGGGTGGCCGAGTCTTGTATCTGCTCGATCTCAACCGTCGTGTAGTAGGGATGGACCCAGGACCCGGGGTTCGCGCTGAGCACGATCCGCCTTCCCGCGAGGAACCCCCTGACGGAGTAGGCGCCGAAGGTCGCCGAATGTGTCGCTCCCCACTGCTCCGCCCACGGATCGGTCGCCGTGGCGTGGGCGAGGTAGGCGCGGCGGTCATAGATCCCCTCGTCGAACCACGACAGCACGCCAAGCAGAAACGGGCTCGGCGCGGTGACGTTGATGCGCACCGTGAAGGGCCCGAGGATCGTCACCGGGTCGCTCGCATCGACGTTGGCAAGCGAGAACAGAAACGGCGCGACGGGCGAGGTCGCGAACTCGCGATCGATGCTCCATTTCACATCGGCCGCCGTGAAAGGGTCGCCTGTCGCGCCGCGCACGCCACGGCGCAGCTGGAAGGTGTAGTCGCCGTTCGGGCTTTGCCGCCACGACGTTGCGAGGTACGGCACGACCGCGTCGGCCGCTGGGAGCGTGGCATCTGGTCCCGGCCGTCCGCCACGCGGGCGCACCAGCTCGCTCGACCAACTCGGCAGGATCTCGTTCTGTGCGGGGTCGGGGGTGCCGGTCTCGTCGAGATCGGCCGGGATCTCCGGCACCACGTCGATGAACGTATGGCCTCCCGGCCGGACGGCGCTCGGCGCTTGCCCACCGCAGCCGCCGACGAGCAAGGTGAGCGCAACTACGGCCACGGCGGAGCCGCGGGCGGCGCGAGCGCTCAGCGAGCCCCGATCACGGTCTGTCAGCGTCAGACGCCATCGCCTCCGCCTCGAGGCCGGCTCGCATCACGCGTTCGAGGCGGCCCTGTGCCGCGGCCAAGCCACCAGGATCGCCGCCGGGCCCGCGCAGCAGCCAAGCGCAGCCCACGGCGAGCAGGCCACCGGCGAGTGGTCCGACGATGTAGATCCAGATGTGCGTGAAGTCGCCGGTGACGAACGCGGGGCCGAGCGAACGGGCCGGGTTCATCGACGCCCCGCTCACCGGGCTCGACCACAGGCCAGCGAGCGCGATGTAGCCGCCGACCGCAACGGCTGAGAGCGTCCCGACGTTCTGCGCGGCCGAAGCCGTGCCCAGGATCGTGCTGACAAGGCCGAGCGTGAGGACCATCTCGATGAGCATCGCTTGCCAGTCGGCGAAGTGTGTACCGGGCAGCGTGGCGCCGAGATGCGCACTGCTACCGATTGCCGCGCGCACGAACAGGCAGGCGAGGACTGCCCCGAGCAGCTGGGCTATGAGGTAGCCCGGGACGCGCCGCCAGGGGAAGTCGCCGCGCAGCGTGAAGCTCAAAGTGACCGCCGGGTTGAGATGGGCGCCCGACACTGCGCCCATGAAGAGGATGATCGCCATCACCATCAGGCCAGGCGCGGTGACTGCGGCCGTGCGGCTCACGGCGCCGTGAGTGCTCACGGCGAGCACCGCTCCGCCCGCCCCCACCAGCACGAGCAGGAACGTTCCCAGCAGCTCAGAGAACAGCCGTCGCCATTCGAGCGCGGAGTCGAGGAACGAGGCCGTTGCCGGGAATTCCAGCGCGAGCAGGGCTCGGCTGCGATTGGGAACTTGCGGCGTCGCCGATCCGCCGGGCTCTGGCTCGCTCATAATTGCTGCGAATGTAGCGAACTGCGACGCGGCGGGCGATCCGGGCCAGGGCTAGGTGTGAAGCCGCTCGGGATCCCAGCCGATCGTCACTCGCCCGTAGCGCTGCCCGCGCACGTGCAGCGGCACCGACAGCGTCGTGAGCACCTCGCCCGTATCGCGGGCGTAGGTTTGCAGCAGGAAGCCCTGGGCGCCGGCAGGCGGCTCGCCGAGCTGCGCGCCGGCGGCGAGCATCTCGGTCCGTGACAGTGGCCGCGGTGGCAGATCGACGCCGATGCCCATCCGTGAGGAGCGCAGGATCGCGCCCGATTCGATGAAGAAGCGCTTGGTGCGGTTGCCGAGGAGGTCGGTCTCGTGGTCCCCGGTCCAGTCCGCCGTCGCGTCGCTCGTGTGCGCCGGGGCGTAGCAGTTCAGGTCGGTGATGGCAGCGAAGCTCAGCTTGGGATCGGACGCGAGCGCGGCGTCGAGTCGCACCGTCAGTTGACGGTCCACGACCGCGTCGTAGGCGGTGACGAACTTCGGCGGGTCGAAGCCTTCGGGCGGGACGCGCGAGACGTCGAACAACCGCGCGAAGCGTTCGATCAGTGGACCACGGACCTCTTGATAGTCGAGCGCCAGGACCTCCTCCAGCGTCACCTCGCGCCGCTCGATCGCGTCCTCGAAGACCTCGCGCAGCTCCTGGGCGAGCTCTTGGCAGCAGCCGTACCAGCGCGACACGGCGCCCGACGTGCGGAACCGCCCGATCACCTGTGAGGCGTCCTCAGTCCCGGTGGACAGGCTCAGTTGATGGCTCGCCAGGGTGTGCGCCTGCTCCTCGATGCGTGCGCTCGAGGCGGCGATCGCGACGATGGCGTCGTTGACGGCGCCGGCGTCAACGAGCTGCTGAGCAGCGATCTCGGCGATGCGCGTTGATCGCCCGCTGGAGGAGTCGATCAGCGTGCTGAGCTCCTCGAGGGCGCCCCGCCCCTCGTTGGCGTCGCCCGCACCCTCGGCGGCGCGCTCGCGCGCGGCGCTGGCCGCCTGTTGCACGGCCTTCATCTGTGTCTGCGTGCGGGCGATCGTCTGGGCGATCTGGGCAGTCTGTGCGGCTGTCTCCGACGCGAGCCGGCCGACCTCGTCGGCGACTACCGCAAAGCCGCGGCCGTGCTCACCCGCCCGCGCGGCTTCGATCGCGGCGTTCAGCGCGAGCAGCTTCGTCTGCTTGGCGACCCCGTCGATGATCGAGGAGAAGCTGCTGATGTCGCTCAACTCGCCGCGTGCCAGCCCGTCGACGAGCTCTGCGACCTGCTCAGTGCGCGTGCTGAGTGCGCCGAGGCCTTCGATCACGCGCCCCACCACGGCGATCCCGCGCTCGGTTTCGCTCAACAGCTCAGACGTGACATCTGCGGCCTCGCGCGCCGTGTTTGCCCCCTCACCGGACGAGGACAGCAGGGATGACGCGCGCCGGGCGAGCCCCTCTAGCTCATCGCGCAAGCCTTCGATCTCCTTGCCGATCATCTCGACCGACTGCGAGCTGCGTGCGGCCCCGACGGAGAAGTCGCTGGTCGTCTGGGCAAGCTCGTCAAGCGCACGAGCCATTTCGGCGGCGAGGTGCGCTGCCGGACCGCCCCCTTCGACGATCGCGACCAGGTCCCAGCGACCGCCCTCACCGGACTCGACGTGGATCCCCGGCATGAGCTCCGAAACTCCTGCCAGCCCGTCCACAAGCATCAGCGTGTCGTGCCCGTTGTCCACAAGCACCTCGCTGCTAGACGTCCGCGATCAAATGCAAAGCGACCATTGGCCTGCCCCCGGATCATCGACGCTGGCGGGGCGTTCTTGAGACGTCCACGGGGGCCGCAAGGCAACGCGCGCGCTTGCTGGCGCCTCGCATCCACCGGCGCGCTCCGGATCGCCAGCGATCGCTGCGCCGCCACCGTCCAGGTGGCCCCGAGTCGGTCTGATCGCGCCTCGGTTTCACGTCAAACGCGCGCCTACGTTTGCCTATCTGCGCTGGAGAATCCCGGCTCGGTGCCGAAACAATCCTATGAGCAGGATCCGCCGCCCAACCAACGCCGTGGGCCGTGGCAGGATGATCGCGCCGCTCCTGTGCGCGGTCGCAGTCGCTGCCGCGATCGCTGCGGCGTCGCTGCCGGCGAGTGCCCTCGCCGGGACGGGCGGCCCGGGCGGGCTTCGGTCAGCGTCCGCGCGCAGCGTGCACGGCACGCTGGGGGCGCCGGCGATCTTCAGGAGCGCTTCCGCTGGCGCCGGAGTGCCCAAAGTGACGCTGTTCACGGCGATCCCCGCCACGGTGCCGGCTTCGGGCGGGACCGTTCGCCTGGTGGCAGACGTGCAGAACGCGCTGACCTGCCGGTTTTCGTCGACGGCTGGCGCGGCGCAGCTGCCGGCCCGTCACGACTGCGCGTCGGGCGCGGCGTCGGCGGAGGTGGAGATCGCGGGCAACGCCAGCGCGTCGGTGCGGACCTACAGCTTCGAGCTCTCGGCCAGCGGCCTTCGCGGGACCCGCACGACCGCGCCGGTGGTGGTCCGCGTGCAAGCCGGCAAGCGGCAGCGAACCAGCGTCAGAGCCCCAGCAGTCACCTCGGAGCCGCGCAGCGCGACGGTGACGGTCGGGCGGACCGCGACGTTCAGCGCCACCGCATCGGGCACGCCGGCGCCGACCGTGCAGTGGCAGCGATTGAGCTACGGTGCCAGCAGCTGGCAGCGGATCGCCGGCGCACGCGCGACGACGTATTCGTTCACCGCGACCGCCGCAGACGGCGGCGAGAAGCTGCGCGCCGTCTTCACCAACACTGTCGGTAGCGCGACGACGAGCGCCGCGACGCTCACCGCCACGTCGCCACGGCCGAGCGGCACGGCGCCTCAGATCACTGCCGAGCCGGCGAGTGAGAGCGTCCTGAGCGGTGCGACGGCCGGCTTCGTCGCCGCTGCGTCGGGGACGCCGACGCCGACGGTGCAGTGGCAGGTCTCGACGAGCGGCGGCAGATCGTGGAGCAACATCGCCGGCGCCAGCTCGACTAGCTACGCGTTCATCGCCTCTACGAACGAGGCAGGCTTCGAGTACCGCGCCGTGTTCACGAACTCTGCTGGCAGCGCGACAACCAGCGCCGCGATGCTCACGGTCACCCCACCACCGACGAATGGCTTGGCGCCAGTGGTCACGACCGAGCCGGTGAGCGAGAGCGTCCTGAGCGGTGCGACGGCCAGCTTCAGCGCTGCTGCGTCGGGGACGCCGACGCCATCCGTGCAGTGGCAGGTCTCGACGAACGGCGGCAGCGTGTGGAGCGGTGTTGCCGGCGCCACCTCAGCGAGCTTCGCGTTCACCGCCACAACGGGTGAGACTGGCTTCGAGTACCGCGCCGTGTTCACGAACTCTGCTGGCAGCGCGACAACCGCCCCAGCGACGCTGACTGTCACGACGAGCCCTGCCTCGGCGCCGACGATCACGCTGCAGCCCGTCAGCCAGACAGTGGCAGCCGGTGGTCCGGCGACGTTCACGGCGGCAGCGTCTGGAACGCCGGCACCGACGGTGCAGTGGCAGGTTTCGACCAACGGCGGCGGTGCGTGGGGCAACGTCGCCGGAGCCTCATCGACGACCTACGATTTCGCGGCGGGCTCGAGCCAGAACGGCTACGAGTACCGCGCCGTGTTCACGAACAGCGTTTCCAGCGCGACGACGAACGGTGCCATGCTGACCGTCGTGTCCGATGCGACCAGCGAGAACTGGTCGGGCTACTTCGCGACCGGCAAGACGTTCAGCGCGGTGAGCGGCAGCTGGACGGTGCCGACCGTCACCTGCCCCGCCGGCGCGACCGCGTATTCCTCGCACTGGATCGGCATCGACGGTGCCGGCAGCGACACCGTCGAGCAGGACGGGACCGAGGCTGACTGCTTCGACGGCTCGCCCTACTACGGTGCTTGGTGGGAGATGTACGGGGACGACAGCCCGAGCGTTGACTACGGCTACGAGGTGCCGCTCGCGACGTCGAGCTATCCGGTGGCTCCCGGTGACACGATGACCGCGTCGGTCAGCGTGAGCGGCGGCACGTGGACGCTCGCGATTGCCGACACCACGAAACACTGGACGTTCTCCACCAACGTCGCCTGGTCCGCCCCCGAGCAGGCGTCGGCCGAGTGGATCGTTGAGCGGCCAGACGTGTGCTCGTCCACCTGCGGTCTCGCCAACCTCTCAGACTTTGGCAGCGTCAGCTTCACCGGTGCCACCGCCACCGCCAGCGGCACTACCGGATCGATCTCGGCCTTCTCGTTCGAGCCGATCGAGATGCTCGGCTCGACCGTGCTGGCGGCGCCGGGTGGGCTGAGCGGCGGCGGCGAGAGCTTCACCGACACCTGGCACGCCGGCAGCTGATCGCATCGGCGGGGCGAGACGGGACCGCGCGGGCGACGGCGGATCAGGCGGCCGGCGCGGTCTGATCGCGGTGCTCGAGATACGGCGCGAGGTACTTCGATGTGATCTTGGTCACCGGTGACCAAGTCGGCTCGTTGGTGACCTTCGAGCTGAAGCCGTGGCTTCCGGTGAGCTGCGCGGTCAGATAGAGCGGGTTGCGTCCGGTGAGAAGGATGCCGTGGATCTCCGGCAGGTCCGGTGTCGGCGTGATCGTCACACCTGCCAGTTCGGCAATCGACTGGGCCGCGGCGTCCGCTTGCTGCGCGGCCACGCCACCGTGCTTGACCGGGAAGTTGATTGCGTCGCCGGCGGCGTAGACGCCCGGCGCGTCGTGCACCCGGCCGAAGCGATCCACTTCGATGAAGCCGTGCTCGCCGGCAGGCAGCCCGCGCACCGCGGGTCCGAACAGCTCGGGAAGGGCGATCACGCGGTCCACGGACAGCGTGCGGTCGCCCGGCTCGATGACGAGCTTGCCGGGCTCCGGCACCTGCGCATGCGACGCGGTGATGGTCTCGATCGCTGCGTCCGCGAGCAGTTTCGCGACCGCGTCGCTCGCCGCGTCGCCGAACACCGCCAGCGGGGCGGCTTCGGGGGTGACAATCGTGATCTCGACCTTGACGCTCATGTCATACGCGCGGGCAGCCGTCATCAGCGCGAGCTCGTAGATCGGCAGTGGCCACCCCGGACGGCTCGGGATAACGAAAGCTAGGCGGGGCGCATACCCGCCCTCGACATCCTCGATGACGCCGTGCATCAACTCATCCATGCGCCGGTCGTCGATCGTCACGGCGTGGGCGAACGCGGGACGCATCAGCGCGCCCAGCGCCAGCAGCAGCGCGTCGTAGGGCAGCCCGGCGCCATCGGTCGTGTGTGCCAGCCGCTGCTCGGTATCGACCCAGCCGAACTCTGTGCTGACCAGCTCGGCACCGATGTCGGAGGCGATCTCGGCCAGCGGGTAGCGGTTCGAGGGTGCGATCGCGAACGGTTCACGCACCGCCATCGGCCGGTAGCTGAACTCGGCGTTCGGGGCGACGATCTGCAGCGCCACGCGATCGCCCGCGAGATCACGCAGTGCCAGCGCGGCCTCCAACGCGGCGACGCCGCCGCCGGCGATCACGACTTTGAACGGATTGTCGCTCGGCATCAGGCGCGAACTATCCCGCATCACGTGCCCCGAGGCGGTCTCCTCGTCCTGCGCTGACATCCGCCATGCGCTTCCGGCGGCCTGCGAGGGTCGGTATAAGACCGCAACGCGCGGCGTAGTCTTTGCGAACGCGCTTGACGGCCGGGAGCGCTACGGTGCAGCCGATGACCGTCGATGACGACGCCGCGACGCCGCAGGAGCAGACGGACGATCATCCGGCGACGGCGACGATCCGGATCGTGATCGCCGACGACCACGCGGTGGTGCGCAGTGGGCTGCGGCTGTTGCTCGACGCCGAGCCGGACTTCGAGGTTGTTGCGGAGGCTGGAGACGTAGACAGCGCTCGGCGCTACGTTCGCGGCCACCACCCAGCGGTCCTTGTGCTCGATCTCAATATGCCGGGCGGCTCGAGCTTGGAAGCGATTCCGGAGATTCGCGAAGAGGCCCCCGACACCCAGATCGTCGTCCTGACGATGCAGGAGGAACCGGCGTTCGCCCGCCAGGCGCTTGGTGCCGGTGCGTCGGGTTACGTGCTCAAGGAGGCCGCCGACAGCGAGCTCGTCGAGGCGGTGCGGCGTGCGGCGGCAAACGAGACCTACCTGAACCCGACGCTCGGCGCTCGTATCGCGCGCGAGCCGCCACCGGGGCCGCCTGACAACCTCAGCGAGCGCGAGGTCGAGGTCCTACGCCTGATCGCGCTCGGCCACACCAACTCCGAGATCGCCGAACAGCTCTACCTTTCGGTGCGCACGGTCGAGACGCACCGCTCGCACATCCTGCAGAAGCTCCGCGTGTCCTCGCGCGCAGAGCTGGTTCGCTACGCGTTGCAACGGGGCCTGATCAGCGACGAGTAGCGCCGCCCCGTGGAAAGTGCGGAGGCGCACTACGTGGAGACGGCGGATGTGCGGTGGGGCAGGACGGATGGCAGGCACCTCACGTCGGCCTACCGTGGGAACAGCATGTTCCTCGGCAGACGCAGCGCAGGGACGTAGCGATGCCAACCGCTCCGCTATGTGCGGTTCCCGGATCGGGCTCCGGCTCCGCCGCGTCGCACGCCCCGATCCGGGTCGTCCTGGCCGACGACCACGCCTTCCTGCGTCACAGCCTGAGGCAGCTGCTCGATCGTGAGACGGAATTCGAGGTCGTGGCCGAGGCGGGCGACAACTCGACCGCCCTACAGCAGGTTTGCGACCACCACCCCCACGTGCTGGTGCTCGATGTCGATATGCCTGGCAGTGCGCGTCTGACCGCGGTGCGCCAGATTCGCTCGGCGGCACCCGCCACGACGATTGTCGTGACGACGATGACCGACGAGCCGCGGTTCGCGCGGGAGGCGATCGCGGCCGGGGCGAGTGGCTACGTGCTCAAGGACTCGGCGGACCAGGACCTTCCCGAGGCGGTGCGCCGGGCTGCCAAAGGCGAGAGCTTCATAGCTCCCGAGGTCGCCTCGAGGCTGACGATCCACGCTGCGCGGGGAGAGGACACGCTGAGCGAGCGCGAGCTCGAGGTGCTGCGCCTGATCGCACTCGGGTACACGAACGCCGAGATCGGGCAAACGCTCGAGATCTCGATTCGCACAGTCGAGACCCATCGCGCCCATATCCATCGCAAGCTGGGTCTGTCGACGCGTGCGGAGCTCGTTCGCTACGCGCTGAGACGCGGCCTGTTGCACGACGCCGTGCGCCATGATGGAGCACGCTGAAGCGGCGGCGCCGGTCAGCTGGCCCGGCCCGCCGCACGCGACGGGCAACCGCTGACGCACGGCGCGTAGTAACCGCGCCGATGAGTTCGGGCGTATCACTGATCGTGGCTCGGCCAGGCCAAGCTACGATCATCAGCGTATGAGTGCCGCCCGCCAGGACGATCCCTCCACGGTGGGCGCGACCTTGGTCACGCCTGACACCCCAGCGCCTCCCGTGCGCAACGGGGACGAGACGGACATCGCGCTACGCGACGGCTCGACGGTACGGGTGCGCCCCGTGTGCCGTGAGGATGAGCCCGCGGTGCGCGCCTTCTTCGCGGAGCTGTCGGAGCGGTCGCGCGCATTCCGCTTCTTCTCCGTTGCGCCCAACCCCGCAGGTCAGGCCAAGAAGGCGGTTGACGTCGATGGCGAAGGCTCCTACGGCTTGATCGCCAGTGCCGGCGTCGCCGGAGAGATCGTGGGCCACGCCGGTTACTCCCGCGATAGCGGTGCGCAGGCCGAGGTTGCGTTCGCTATCGCCGACGACTATCAGGGTCGCGGACTGGCGACGACGCTGCTCGCGCACCTCGCTGCGCACGCCAATGCCCATGGCGTTACGACATTCGTCGCGGTGATGTTGCCCAACAACCACCGCATGATCGAGGTCTTCCGCGAGAGCGGCTTCCCCGTCGAAGTGAGCGCCGGCATCGACATGGTGTCGATCAAGCTGCCGACCGAGCTCACCGCGGAGGGCCGCGAGCGGTTCGAGCAGCGCGAGCGGATCGCGAGCGTCGCGGCCGTGCAGGGTGTGCTCGCGCCGACCGCGGTTGCGCTGATCGGCGCCTCGCGACGGCGCGAGACGATCGGTGGGGCGATCCTCCACAACCTCATCGAGGGCGGCTTCCAGGGCGTCGTCTACCCGATCAACCAGGCTGGAGGCGCGGTGCATTCGATGCCCGCCTACCGCTCGGTCCGCGACCTCCCCGGACCGGCCGAGCTCGCTGTGATCGCCATCCCCGCGGCCTCGGTGCTCGAAGTGGCGAGCGACTGCGGCGCCGCCGGAGTGCGTGACCTGGTCGTGATCTCGGCCGGGTTCGCCGAGAGCGACGCGGCCGGCGTACAGCGCCAGGGCGAGCTCGTCGATATCTGCCGCGCTCATGGGATGCGCCTCGTCGGCCCCAACTGCCTGGGAGTGTTCAACGCGGCCCCCGAAGTACAGCTGAACGCGACGTTCATGCCGCGCGCACCGCGCCCCGGGAACGTGGGGTTCCTCTCACAGAGCGGCGGCATCGGCATCGCGATCGTCGATGCAGCCAACCGGCTCGGGATCGGCCTGTCGGCATTCGTGTCGATCGGCAACAAGGCCGACCTGTCGGGCAACGACTTCATCCAGTATTGGGAGCAGGACGAGCACACCGACGTGACCCTGCTGTACCTCGAATCATTCGGAAACCCGCGCAAGTTCGCCCGGATTGCGCGCCGTGTAGGACATGTGAAGCCGATCGCAGCAGTGAAAAGCGGTCGCTCGACGGCCGGCGCTCGCGCTACCTCCTCACACACCGGCGCGCTCTTGGCCGCCTCGGACGTGACCGTCGATGCGCTGTTCCGCCAAGCCGGCGTAATCCGCACCGACACCCTCGGCGAGCTGTTCGATGTCGCCGCGCTGCTGTCGTCCCAGCGCGCTCCCCATGGGAATCGCGTCGTGATCATCACCAACGCCGGTGGCCCTGGAATCCTCTGCGCCGACGCCTGCGAAACGAGCGGCCTGGATGTCGTCGAGCTGCCGGCTCGCGTGCTCGCCCAACTGCGGCGGTTCCTCCCGCCCGAGGCGACCGTGGATGACCCAGTGGACATGGTCGCCACAGCGACCGCCGACGACTACCGCCGCGTGATCGAAACGGTCGCGCACCCGGACATCGCCGACGCGATCATCGCGATCTTCATTCCACCGCTCGTCACCGAGGCGACCGATGTCGCGCTCGCAATCTCGCAGGCTGCAGAGAAGATGCCCGAGGAGCTCACGATCCTCACCGTGTTCATGACCGAGGACAACAAGACGCTGGAGCTGCATCGGGCGGGCCGCGCGATCCCGTCCTACACGTTTCCCGAGGATGCTGCACGCGCGCTGGGTCACGCCGCTCGCTACGGCGCCTGGCGGGGAGGAGCGGCGGGGAGCATTCCAGTGTTCGAGGACTGCCGCTCCGACGAGGCGGCGGCGGTGATCGCGCACGCGCTCGGTGTCGGCGGCGAGTGGCTCGAGCCAGCCGACGTCGCCCAGCTGCTCGACTGCTACGGCGTTCGCATGCCCGCCTCACGCGAGGTAGCTGATGTGGCTGGCGCAAGGGACGCCGCAGTGGAGATCGGCGGCCTGCTCGCGCTGAAGGCGATCGCGCCCGGGCTGCTGCACAAGAGCGACGCGGGTGGGGTAGCCGTCGGGCTGGCACCGGACCAGGTGGAGCAGGCGGCGCGCAAGATGGTGGGCGCCGTGAAGCGGGCCGGGTTTGCCACGGACGGCTTCCTGGTGCAGGCGATGGCGCCGGTCGGCGTTGAGTTGCTCGTCGGCGTCGTCCAGGACCGTGCCTTCGGCCCGCTGCTCGCTTGCGGCGCAGGCGGGACCGGTGTGGAGCTGCTGGGCGACGTGCAGGTCCGCCTCACGCCGCTCAGCGACCTCGATGCCGGCGAGATGCTGCGCTCGCTGAAGCTGTTCCCACTGCTCGACGGCTACCGCGGGGCGACGCCCTGCGACGTGCCAGCCATCGAGGAGCTGCTGCTGCGGGTCAGCGTGCTTGTTGAGGCGCACCCTGAGATAGCCGAGATGGATCTCAACCCGGTGATCGCGTTGGCGGACGGCCCGATCGTCGTGGATGCGCGCATCCGGCTCGAGAGCCAAGCTCCGGGACCCGAGTTCCCGTCACTACAGGCTTGAGCTGCGCCGGTGCTCACGCGCGCCGTGAGACGGCAGGCTCCGCTAGCTCCGGGCGCTGCTAGCCTCAGCCTGTCATGTCACTGACGGCTCCGACCAACACCGCTACCGGCCCGCTCTCGGCGGACGAGCTGGCGTTGCTCGACGCTTGGTGGCGCGCGGCCAACTACCTGTCGGTCGGCCAGATCTACCTGCTCGCCAACCCATTGCTGCGCGAGCCGCTGCGCCCCGAGCACGTCAAGCCGCGGCTGCTCGGCCACTGGGGCACGACACCTGGCCTCAACTTCATCTACGCCCACATGAACCGCGAGATCGCGCGGCGCGACCTCAGTGCGATCTATGTGACCGGCCCCGGTCACGGTGGGCCGGGCCTCGTCGCGAACACCTACCTCGAGGGCACGTACAGCGAGGTCTACCATCACATCGGCCACGACGAGGAGGGGCTTCGGCGGCTGTTCCGCCAGTTCTCCTTTCCTGGCGGAATCCCGAGTCACGTGGCGCCGGAGACACCCGGCTCGATCCACGAAGGTGGCGAGCTCGGCTACGCGCTGGTCCACGCCTTCGGCGCGGCATTCGACAACCCGGACCTGTTCGTCGTCTGCGTCGTTGGCGACGGCGAGGCTGAGACCGGCCCGCTCGCGGCGAGCTGGCACTCCAACAAGTTCCTCAACGCGAAGCGTGACGGAGCGGTGCTGCCGATCCTGCATCTCAACGGCTACAAGATCGCCAACCCGACGGTGCTCGCGCGCATCGGTGAGGCGGAGCTGAGGGCGCTGCTCGAGGGTTACGGCTACTCGCCACGCTTCGTTGACGGCGATGAGCCCGCCGTGATGCATCAGCTGATGGCGAGAACGCTCGATGAGGTCTGCGACGAGATAGCGGAGATCCAGCGCCGGGCGCGCGAGGGCGGCGATCAGGCGCGGCCACGCTGGCCAATGATCGTGCTGCGCACGCCGAAGGGCTGGACCGGTCCGAAAGAGGTCGATGGCCTGCCCGCGGAAGGCTCGTTCCGCTCCCACCAGGTGCCGCTCTCGGAGGTACGAACCAACCCAAAGCACCTCAAACAGCTCGAGACGTGGTTGCGTTCCTATCACGCCGAGGAGCTGTTCGACGAGCGCGGGGCCTTGCGAGCGGAGATCGCTGCGCTGGCGCCACGCGGTGAGCGCAGGATGGGAGCGAATCCGCACGCCAACGGCGGTCTGCTGCTCCGCGACCTCGAGTTGCCGGATTTCCGCGACTACTGCGTCGACGTGCCGACGCCCGGCACGACATTGAGTGAGGCAACCCGGGTGCTCGGCACCTACCTGCGCGATGTGATGCGCGACAACGACGACAACTTCCGCATCATGGGGCCCGACGAGACGACCTCCAACCGCCTCGGCGCGGTGCTCGAGGTCACCAACCGCACCTGGGAGGCTGAGCGGCTCGACACCGACGATCACCTCGCGCCCGATGGCCGGGTGATGGAGGTCCTCAGCGAGCACCTCTGCCAGGGCTGGCTCGAGGGCTACCTGCTCACCGGACGTCATGGCCTGTTCAACTGCTACGAGGCGTTCATCCACATCGTCGACTCGATGTTCAACCAGCACGCCAAGTGGTTGAAGGTCACGAGCGAGATACCGTGGCGCCGGCCGATCGCCTCGCTGAACTACCTGCTCTCCTCCCACGTCTGGCGCCAGGACCACAACGGCTTCTCCCATCAGGACCCGGGGTTCATCGACCACGTGGTGAACAAGAAGGCGGAAGTGATCCGCGTCTACCTCCCGCCCGACACGAACACGTTGTTGTCGGTGGCCGACCACGCCCTGCGCTCGCGTCACTACGTCAACGTGATCGTCGCCGGCAAGCAGCCGGCGCTGAACTACCTCAGCGCCGACGAGGCGGTTCTGCACTGCACGCGTGGTCTCGGAATCTGGGGGTGGGCGAGCAGCGACGGCGGCTCGCAGCCCGACGTCGTGCTGGGTTGCGCCGGCGATGTCCCAACGCTGGAGACGCTGGCGGCCGCCGCGATCCTGCGCGAGCGCCTGCCCGATCTCCGCGTCCGTGTCGTCAATGTCGTCGACCTGATGCGCCTTCAGCCGGCGAGCGAGCATCCCCACGGATTGACCGACAACGAGTTCGACGCCATCTTCACCACCTCAAAGCCCGTGATCTTCGCCTACCACGGCTACCCCTGGCTGATCCACCGTCTGACCTACCGCCGCACCAACCACGACAACATCCATGTGCGCGGTTACAAGGAAGAGGGCACGACGACGACGCCGTTTGACATGGTGATGCTGAACGACCTCGATCGCTTCCATCTCGTGATCGACGTGATCGACCGTGTGCCCAGTCTCGGCGAACACGCTGGTCGTCTGCGCCAGGACATGACCGACGAGCGACTCCGCCACCGCGCCTACACGCGCGAGTATGGCGACGACCCGCCGGACGTGCGCGACTGGATCTGGCCGGGCCCGCCGGCCGAAGCCCGGTAGTCGCGCGCCCTGTGCGCGTGCTCGTCGTCAACGCCGGCTCGAGCACGCTCAAGCTCGCGCTACTCGACGGCAATGACGAGACGGTCGCCTCGCGCGAGCTGCAGGCGCCGGGCACGGGCGTCGATCAATCCGAGCTGCACGGCGCGCTGGAGGGTGGTCTCGGCGAAGCCGACGCGGTCGGCCACCGAATCGTCCACGGCGGCAAGCGCTTCCCCGGTCCCGCGCGGATCGACGCCGGCGTTGAGGCGGCGCTGCACGAGCTGGTCGATCTCGCCCCGCTGCATCAGCCCAAGGCGCTTGCCGTGCTGGCGGCCGTCAAGGAGGAGCTGCCCGCCCTTCCGGCCGTCGCTTGCTTCGACACGGCGTTTCACCAGACGATGCCGGAGTCTGCGGTGACCTACGCGATTCCGGCCGCCTGGCGGGAGCGATGGGGCCTTCGCCGCTACGGCTTCCACGGCCTATCGCACGCCTGGGTGGCACGTCGCGTGCCCGAGCTGCTCGGCGTTGCGGGCGGGGAGCTGCGGATCGTGAGCGCTCACCTCGGCGCCGGTGCCTCGCTCTGCGCGATCCGCGACGGACGCTCGGTGGACACGACGATGGGGTTCACGCCGCTCGAAGGGCTCGTGATGGCCACGCGCTCCGGCGATGTCGATCCGGGTCTGCTGCTGTGGCTGCTCGAGCGCGGCGATCTCTCGCAACGTGACCTCGCGGCGGGGCTGGAGAACGAGTCCGGCTTGAAGGGCCTCGCCGGCACGGCGGACATGCGGATGGTTCTTGACGGCGCACGGGCCGGCGACGCCGCCGCCCAGCTGGCGCTGGACGTGTACATGCACCGACTGCGGGCCGGTGTCGCGTCGATGACCGCTGCGCTCGGCGGCATCGACGTGCTCGCGTTCACCGGCGGCATCGGTGAGCGCTCCGCGGCGGTGCGCAGCCTTGCGGCTCGCGGACTCGGCTATCTCGGTCTCGCGATCGACGAGCAGCGCAATCTCGCCAGCGAGCGCGACAGCGACGTCTCAGCTGTGGAGGCGTTGGCGCGGACGGTTGTGATCGCGGCGCGTGAGGACCTCGAGATCGCCCGCCAGACACGGCTGGTGCTGGGTGAATCGCCGGACCGCTAGACGCTAGTCCTCACCGGCCGGGCGTGGGCGACCTGGCTGCTTGGCTTTGCTCGCCTTTGCTCGGTACATGGCGTGGTCAGCCGCGGCCAGCAGATCCTCCACGGTGGTCGATTGACCTGGGCTGCGCGTCGCCCAGCCCATCGAGACCTCAGCCTGCCTGCCTACCGCAGCCACGGTGGCCGGCGCGTCGAGCTGGTCCCGGATTCGCCGCTCGATGGCTTCGTGACCGGCGGCGTCCACGCCGAAGGCGAGCGCCGCAAACTCGTCGCCGCCGATGCGGGCAGACGTGTCGGCGCGCCGGAGCACGTCGGTGAGCGCTTGCGCGACAGCTTTGAGCGCGGCGTCGCCAGCCCCGTGTCCGCGGGTGTCGTTCAGCTCCTTCATGTTGTCGAGATCGAGGAACAGGAGCACGGTCGTGCACTGCTGGCGATCGGCCAGGGCAAGTAGCTGCGAGCCCGCGGCCACGAAGCCGCGGCGGTTGCACAGCCCGGTAAGCTCGTCGGTGAGCGCCAGCTCGTGCAGTCGTGCGTTCAGCTGCGCGATCTCGCGCTCCATGCGCACGCGCTCGGTGACATCACGCACGATGGTGCAGGTTCGCGGCTCGCCAGCCGACTCGCTGAAGACCCGCGCACTCATCTCCACCTCGATGATCGTGCCGTCGCCGCGGATCATCCTCGCCACCCCGCGAACCTGACCGGCGCGTTCGCGCTCGTCGAGCAGCGCGGGCCAGCGCCCGTCTGTCGGGTCGGCGAGGCCCTGGCGGCCCAAGGCACAGATCTCGGTCTCGGTCCGGCCGAAGATCTGGCATGCGGCGGGGTTCGCGGCGAGGATTCGCCCGCTGGGGACAGTGAACAAGACGCCGTCAGGGCTGTGGAGGTACATCGCCCGATAGGCCTCGGGCCCGAGTGCCGCCACTGTCCGGTCCGTCTCTACCGGCCCGTCTGTCACTTCTCCTCCGTGCTCGGCCTTCGCATCCCGGGCCGGACTTCGACGCGATGCTAGCAGCGCCGGCTACCATCGTTTGGGGCGGGTGCTCGCAGCAGCGACGCCATGGCCGTGCTGGCGCCAGCAGGTGAAGGCCCGGGCAGCTCGCATGCGGCGAGCACGTTCTCGGTTGCGTAGCCTGTCAAGCTCCACAACGCCGCCGCCACGCCGAGCAAGCACGCCTTCAACGCACATGGACGACACCGTCATAGCGACCGCCGCCCTGCGCAAGAGCTTCCGCGCGAAGCGGGGCGCCAAGATCGAGGCGGTGCGTGGCGTCAGCATCGAGGTCGCTCGAGGCGAGATCTTTGGCTTCCTCGGTCCGAATGGCGCCGGCAAGACGACGACGCTGCGGATGCTGACGACGCTCCTGCCGATCGACGACGGCACTGCGATGGTCGCTGGCTTTGACGTTCGGCGCCAGCCCGGGCGGGTGCGTGCGCGGATCGGCTATGTGAGCCAGCTGGGCGGGTCGGACGAGCTCGCGACCGGCCGCGAAAACCTCGTTCTACAGGGGTGCCTGTACGGCGACGCGCGCGAGACGGTCAAGCAGCGGGCCGCGGAGCTGATCGAGCTGCTCGACCTCGCGCCGTTTGCCGATCGCCGCGCCATGACCTACTCAGGTGGCCAACGCCGGCGCCTCGATGTCGCGCTTGGGATCGTCCACGGACCGGAGATCTTGTTTCTCGACGAACCGAGCACCGGGCTCGATCCGCAGAACCGCGCCAACCTCTGGGAGCACCTGCGCGCGCTGCGCGACCGTGGCACAACCATCTTCCTGACCACGCACTACCTCGAGGAGGCCGACGAGCTCTGCGACCGGCTGATGATCATCGATCATGGCCAGATCGTCGCCGACGGCACGGCGGCCGAGCTGAAGCGAGGAGTAGCCGGCGAAACCGTGCTCCTCAACCTCCACGACGATGCCGGCGCCGTTGCGCGTGCTGAGCAGTTGCTGCAGACGCAGGACTATGTGCGCGAGCTGACCGCCGACGGCCAGGAGATCCGCCTCTACGTCGAGGACGGCGGCGCAGCTCTGCCTGAGATCCTGCGTTCGCTCGATCGTGAGGGCATCGGTCTGCGGTCCGTCAGCCTGTCCGAGCCGACGCTTGACGATGTCTTCCTCCACCAGACCGGCAGGTCGCTGCGGGACGCCGGTGAGTCGACCGCCCCGCACGAGGTCGCTCAGTGAAGACGGTGCGTGACAGCGCTCTGCTGTACTGGAGATCCACGCTTCAGTCGCTACGGAACCCCGTGTGGCTCGCCGTCGGGATCTCCACGCCGCTGCTGTACCTCGCGCTGTTCGCGCCGCTCCTCCACAAGACCCTGTTTCACGGCGGCAACGTCCTCGACAGCTTCCTGCCGGGAATCCTCTCGCTGCTGGCGTTCGCGAGCGGTATCGGCCCGGGCTTCAACACCATCTTCGAGCTGCGCGCCGGCGTGATCGAGCGGTTTCGCGTCACCCCGGCGAGCCGTTTCGCGATCTTGATCGGCCCGATCCTCTCCAACATGGTGCTGATGTTCGTCTTCGACGCCATCCTCGTCGCGGTTGGTGCGGCGTTCGGCTTCGATGTCCATTGGCTCGGGCTCGCCGTGCTGGGCGTCCTACTCGCACTGCTCGTGACGATCGTGGCGGCTTTCTCGATCGCCATCGCGCTCGTCACCAAGGAGATCAGCAGCTTCGCGGCGATCATGAACGGCCTCAACCTGCCCGTGCTGTTGCTGGCCGGCGTCCTGTTGCCGATCTCCCTCGGTCCGTTCTGGATGCAGGTGCTCGGTCATTTCAATCCGCTCTACTACCTCGTCGCTGCGTCACGCGTCCTCGCCGCCGGGCACTTCTCCGGTGCGGCGACATGGCAGGCGTTCGCGGTGCTCGTGCCGCTGTGCGCGGTCGTTCTCGCCTGGGCCACCAGCGTGTTCCGCAAGGCGGTCGCCTGAGCACCGGCGAGCGCTTCTTGTTTGGGCGACGCGGTCTGGAAGCGCCTGTGCCCGCGTCAGTCACCGCGGTGACTGGCCGTCGCGACGTTGAGCACCGAATGGAACTACGGGCCGCGGTGGGAGGATCGCAACTCTGGAGAGCAAGACATACCCGGGGCAATCAGTAGATCGCACGGACCGGGAGGCGCGCGCACTCCCGATGGCACGCAGCTCGGCAGGACCTATGGTCTGTTGGGAGAAACTTCAGCGACCGGGAGAGAGAGATAAATGCCTGTACGAGTAGCCATCAACGGGTTCGGCCGCGTCGGCCGTACCGTCCTGCGGGCCGCGCACGAGCAAGGTAACGACATCGAGGTCGTTGCGATCAACGACCTGATGGACGAGCCCACGCTCGCTCACCTGCTCCGCTACGACTCGGTGTTTGGCCGCTACCACGGCACGGTCGAGGCAGCCAAGGGTGCCCTGATCATCGATGGACGCGAGGTTCGCGCCCTTGCCGAGTCCAAGCCTGCGGCGCTGCCGTGGCGCGAGCTCGAGGTGGACGTCGTGATCGAGTCGACCGGCTTCTTCACCACGCGCGCAGGCGCGGCGGAGCATCTCGCCGCCGGTGCGCACAAGGTGATCATCTCCGCTCCCGCGAAGGGGACCGAGCCGCCTGATGCAACGGTCGTGCTTGGCGTCAACTTCGACGATGTCTACGACCCCGAGCAGCATCACATCATCAGCAACGCGTCGTGCACGACCAACTGCCTTGCCCCTGTGGCGAAGCTGTTGCACGAGACCGTTGGCATCCGCCACGGCCTGATGACCACGATCCACGCATACACCTCCGACCAGAACCTCCTCGACGCGCCGCACAAGGATCTCCGCCGTGCGCGCTCCGCGGCGCTCAATCTCGTCCCCACCTCGACCGGGGCCGCCAAGGCTCTTGGTCTGGTGGTTCCAGAGCTCGCGGGCAAGCTCAACGGCTTCGCCGTTCGTGTTCCCACGCCGACCGGCTCGCTCGTCGATCTGACGGTCGAGACCGAGCGGCCAACGACGGTCGAGGAGATCAACAACGCGTTCCGCGAAGCCGCCGACCACGGACGACTCGAAGGCATCCTTGCCTACTCCGAGGATCCGATCGTCTCGTCAGACATCGTCGGCTCGTCGTTCTCGTCGATCTTCGACTCGGCGCTGACGACCGTCATCGATGGGACGCAGGCCAAGGTCGTCGCGTGGTACGACAACGAGTGGGGCTACTCGAGCCGGATCGCCGATCTTGCCGCGCGGATGTTCGCGAAGGTCCCGACGCCGGCATAGCCAAACGACAGTGGGTGCGCCGGGATCGAGGAGCTGCTCGGCCCCGGCGCAACGCCGCTGCGCGCGCGCTGTGCGCGCTTGTGGCGGGCCGTTTGCGGATGCGGTCAACTACGCAGCGCCTGCACGGAGAGCGACGGATGTGAGCACGCCCCGTCGCCACCTAGCCTGGTTTTCAAGGTATTTCAGCGCAATCCAGCGGAGCGAAGCGATGACGAGCGTCATCAGAGCGACAACCAATGTTCAGCTGATTCGGCAGCCTGAGCGGACCGCCGAGGTCTGATGTTCTCCGTACGGATCCACGGTCGCGGCGGCCAGGGAGTTGTGACTGCGGCCGAGCTGCTTTCGTTCGCGGCGTTTGCCGGCGGGCTCGAGGCACAGGCGTTTCCTAGCTTCGGCTCAGAGCGCATGGGTGCGCCGGTGATTGCCTTCTGTCGCGTCGATGACCGTCCGATTCGTCTGCGTGAGCCGATCGCCGAGCCGGATGCGGTGGTCGTGCAGGACGCGACGCTGCTGAATCACGTTGACGTGTTCGGTGGCTTGGCCGCCGACGGCTATGTGTTGATCAACTCGGAACACAGCGTCGATGATCTCGGCCTTGGCGAGCTGCGTGACCGCCTCCAGAGCGGCCGCATCAGGACCGTGCCGGCGAGCGAGCTGGCGCGCACCCATCTGGGCCGTCCGATTCCAAACGCCGCGCTGCTCGGGGCGCTCGCGGCGCTCACCGGGCTCGTCTCGCTTGAGCATCTCCAGAGCGCCATCGCCGAGCGCTTCCCGGCCGCGCCGGCGAAGGCCAACTCGGCGGCCGCGCTCGACGCCTTCAACCTCATCGCAAACGCCCCCGCCACGCTGGAGGAGACTCATGCGTGAGCAGATGGAGGGCTCCGTAGCCGTAGCGCGCGCGGTCGGGCGCTGCCGGCCAGAGGTCGTCTGCGCATATCCGATCACGCCGCAGACGCACATCGTCGAGGCCCTGTCGCGCATGGCTCGCAAGGATGAGCTCGGTCGCTGCGAGGTCATCAACGTAGAGTCGGAGTTCGCCGCGATGTCGGTGGCGATCGGCGCCTCGGCAGCGGGCGCCCGCTCCTACACGGCCACGGCCAGCCAGGGTCTGCTGTACATGGCGGAGGCGCTGTTCAATGCCTCGGGGCTTGGCCTGCCGATCGTGATGACCTGCGCCAACCGCGCGGTTGGCTCGCCGATCAACATCTGGAACGACCACTCCGACGCGATGGGGATGCGCGACTGCGGCTGGATCCAGCTGTACGTCGTCGACAACCAGGAGGCCGTCGATGTGCATATCCAGGCGTTCCGCATCGCCGAGGAGCTGTCGACGCCGGTGATGGTCTGCATGGACGGGTTCGTTCTGACGCACGCGATGGAGCCGATCGAGATCCCGGCCCAGGAGCAGGTCGACGCGCTGCTGCCGCCGTTCAAGCCGCGTCAGGTGCTCGACCCGGACGACCCGATCTCGATTGGGGCGATGGTCGGTCCTGAGGCCTTCACCGAGGTGCGCTACCTCGCGCACGCGAAGCAGGTTGAGGCGCTGGACTTGGTCCCGAAGGTGGCTGAGGAGTTCCAGGAGCGCTTCGGCCGCACCTCGGGCGGTCTGCTCGAGCGGTATCGCAGCGATGACGCCGAGACGGTCGTGCTGGCCCTGGGCTCGGTCGTCGGCACGATCTCCGAGGTCATCGACGAGCTGCGGGCGCAGGGCACGTCGATCGGCGTCGTCGCGCTGAAGCTGTTCCGGCCCTTCCCGCTGCATGAGCTGCGCGAGGCGCTGGCGCATGCCCGGCGCGTCGTCGTTCTCGAGCGCGCGTTCGCGGTCGGCATGGGCGGCATCGTGTCGTCCGACGTGCGCGCCGCCCTCGCGGGACTGCCGGTGGAGACCCACACCGTGATCGCCGGGCTCGGCGGGCGGGCGATCACCCGGCGCTCGCTGCGCACCTTGTTCGCGCAGGCCCTTGCCGGCGAGCTTGGCGAGCTGCACTTCCTCGACCTGCGCACCGACATCATCGAGCACGAGCTGATGCTCGACGCCGCCGACGGCGCGCGCCCCGGTCCACACGCCGAAAGCATCCTGCGCGAGCTCGGCATCGTCGCGGCGGGGCCGGTATGACCGCGCGCTTCTACCAGACCGGCACCTTCGCGGTCGGCGGACGGCTGCTCGACGAGGACAACCGCTCCGGGCAGTCCGACCCCGAGCGGCCCAACGCGATCACCAAAGGCCACCGAGCATGCCAAGGCTGCGGCGAGGCGCTCGGCGCGCGCTACGTGCTGGACGCGGCGGTCGCGGCGTCCGGGGGCAAGCTGATCGCCGCCAACGGGACCGGCTGCCTCGAGGTGTTCTCGACCCCCTCCCCGGAGACCTCGTGGCGGATTCCATGGATCCACTCGCTGTTCGCCAATGCGCCGTCGGTCGCGACCGGCGTGGCCGCCGCGCTTCGTGCGAAGGGCCGCACCGATGTGCGGGTCGTCGGCCAGGGCGGCGACGGCGGAACTGTCGATATCGGCTTCGCCTGTCTGTCGGGGATGTTCGAGCGCAACGACGACGTGCTCTACATCTGCTACGACAACCAGGGATACATGAACACCGGCGTCCAGCGCTCGGCCGCCACGCCCGCCGGAGCGCGGACTGCCACCAGCGAGCCGTTGGGCGGCCATCCCGGCGCCGATTTTGGCGAGGGCAAGAGCGCGCCGCTGATCGCGATGGCTCACGAGATCCCCTACGTCGCGACCGCGACCGTTGCCGAGCTACGTGACCTCGAGCAGAAGGTCGCTCGCGCGATGGAGATCCACGGCGCCCGCTACATCCACGTTCTCGTGCCATGCCCGCTCGGCTGGGGCCACCCGACCGACCAGACGATCCAGATCGCCCGGCTGGCCAAGGAAAGTGGGCTGTTCCCAGTGTTCGAGGCGGTCGGCGGGCGTATCACTTCCGTCTCTCATATCCGCCGGAAGGTGCCGGTGGAGGAGTACCTGCGCGCTCAAAGGCGCTTCGCTCACCTCTTCGCGCGCGAAGGCCGCCCCGACGTGGTCGCACGGCTGCAGGAGCTCGCCGATCGCAACATCGAGCGCTACGGCCTGCTCGACGATGACGGTGGCGACGTCAGCATCGACCTGCTCGAGGCGCTCGCAACGGCAGAGAAGGGGGCAGTGTGAGCCCTGCACGCAGCGCGAAGCCCGACGTTGTTCCGCCTCTCACGAACGGCGACCGGCGCCCATATGCGATCACGCTCGATGTCGGCTCGAGCCTTGCCAACCGCACCGGCGAGTGGCGCACCGAGCGACCGCAATACGTACATCGGCTCCCGCCGTGCAACCACGCCTGCCCGGCCGGCGAGGACATCCAGGGCTGGTTGTATGAGGCCGAGGCGGGCGGTGCCGGATACGAGTCGGCGTGGCGCAAGCTCGTGGTCGACAACCCGATCCCGGCGGTGATGGGCCGCGTCTGCTACCACCCCTGCGAGACGGCGTGCAACCGCGGGCAGGTCGATGACGCGGTCGGCATCAACGCAGTTGAGCGTTTCCTCGGCGACGAGGCGATCCGCGCCGGATGGGAGCTGCCCAAGCCGGCGCCGGCAAGCGGCAAGCGCGTGCTCGTCGTCGGCAGCGGGCCGTCTGGCCTCTCGGTGGCCTATCAGCTGGCGCTGCGCGGCCATCACGTGACGATCCGCGAGCAGGCCGCCAAGCCGGGCGGCATGATGCGCTACGGCATCCCCACCTACCGCCTGCCGCGCACGGTTCTCGATGCCGAGATCGCACGGATCCTCGCGCTTGGGGTCGAGCTCGAATGCAACCAGCGGATCACTGACGTGAAGAGTGCGATGCGCGAGGGCGGCTTCGATGCGGCTTTCCTTGCGGTCGGTGCGCATGTCGCCAAGCACACTGAGATTCCCGGTGGCACTGCCTCCCACATCCTCGATGCCGTCGCGCTGCTGCACGGAATCGAGGACGGCGAGAAGCCGCAGCTCGGCCGCCGGGTGGTCATCTACGGTGGCGGCGACACGGCACTCGACGCTGCGCGCAGCGCGCTCCGCCTCGGTGTGGCCGAGCCGATCATCGTCTATCGTCGCAATCGCGAGAAGATGCCCGCCGACCCGTCGGAGCTGATCGAAGCCGAGGAGGAGGGCATCACCTTCCACTGGCTGTCGACGATCGCCAGCGCAGAAGAGGGTCAGCTGAAGATCGAGCGCATGGAGCTCGACGACACCGGGTACCCCCAGCCGACCGGCGAGTTCGAGGATCTCGCCGCCGACGCGGTCGTGCTCGCGCTGGGCCAGGACGCCGACCTGCAGCTGCTCGAAGGCCTCGACGGCATCGAGGTCGCCAACCACACGGTGAAGGTCGACGACCACATGATGACCGGCCACCCCGGCGTGTTCGCCGGCGGTGACATGGTTCCCGATGACCGCACCGTTGCCGTCGCGATCGGCCATGGCCGTCGCGCTGCGCGCTGCATCGACGCCTGGCTGCGCGACGAGGCTGCTGCCCTTGACGCGGAGCGCGAGCTCGCGAGCATCGAGAACATCAACACGTGGTACTACGAGGATGCTCCGCGGACGGTCCGGCCGCAGCTCGAGGACATCCGCCGCCAAACCACCTTCGAGGAGGTCGTGAAGGGCCTCGACGAGTCCTCGGCGCTGTTCGAGGCGCGCCGCTGCCTGTCCTGCGGCAACTGCTTCTCGTGTGACAACTGCTTCGGTGTCTGCCCCGACAACGCCGTGATCAAGACGGGCGACGAGGGCGAGCCGTACGTCTTCGATCTGGACTACTGCAAGGGCTGCGGCACCTGTGCCACCGAATGCCCCTGCGGCGCGATCGAAATGATCCCCGAGGCGACCTGACGGCGACTCAGTGGCGCCGCGCTCGAGCTGGTCGGCGCCCTCGGAGACTGCCAGCTGTCGCTGTGCCGTGGCGTGGCTGAGGGCCCGTACAGCCGGGAACGCAGGCCCCTCGGCGCGCCGGATCTCAGGCGCCAATCGCGGTCGGAGTTTCTACGGATAGCCCCCTCGGGTGAGCACGGATGGCGTGCCGAACGGCGCTGCGTACCGTTGGCCTGCCTCTGCTCATCTACCCAGGAGGACCGTCATGCCAGGCGCTCTGGCGCGTTCGGATCCCTTCGCCGAACACGTCGAACCTAGTTCTCGGCCGCCCTGCATGGCTGTCGAGTTGCTTGACGGGCCCGAGCAGATGTCGAAACCAGCGATCGACCTCGTGCGCCGTGAGCGCAAGGAGGAGGAACAGGGACACCTAGGGCGCCAGCGTCGCAACGATGCGTCCTTCCGCTCCCTGGCGCTCTATTCCGGCGTCGTCGAGGCGACGGTCCCGCTGCCTGAGGAGGCAATGAAGGAGACGGTCGACATCACCCCGGCCGTCGCCTGATGTAGATGCGAGAGCACGGCCGGTCACATCGCGCCAGCGATGTGACCGGCCTCTCGCTACTGTGATGAGCTAGCTGGTGAGTGTGGACGGTGTGAGGCGCTTCTCCGCGAGTCGTGGGCGGGTCGGAGTTCGAAGACGGATCACGCTGCTCGCCGCGGCGGCGGTCGTGGCCGCGCTGGCGCTCTATGGGTCGGTGTCTACCGCCGCGGCTCGGGCGACATGCACCATCAACGGGCGGCCGGCAAGCTGCGCCCGCGTGCTGCATGACGTGCTGCCCGTATTGCTCTTCGTGGTCATCCCCCTGTTCATCTTGCTTGTTGTCTGCGCGGTGTTCTGGGTCATATCGCTTGTGCACGTCCTCGGCCACCAGGATGTGCCCGACAGGGTGCTTTGGATCGTTCTGCACTTCGTCCTCCTGGGACCCTTGGCGGGACCCATCTATTACGTCGCTGTGCAGCGGCCTTACGAGCGACGGCGCGCCAGCATGCTGAGACCGCCGACGCCTTGGCCATCGCCTTTCGGATAGGCCGACCGTCCCCGCGCTCGGAGCGCCGGTGGCCCACCACTGCGGCGCGCTGAGCCGTCCGCTGCGGGGCAGCTGCGTGCTGGGCCGGCTCCGCGGCGCAACGCGGCATAGCGGAGAGGGAGGGATTCGAACCCTCGGACGAAGTTTCCCCCGTCACGCGATTTCCAGTCGCGCCCGTTCAACCGCTCCGGCACCTCTCCGTGGTGTGAGCGCGGCCCAAGGCTACGCCACGCGCTAATCTGCCGCGCAATGACGCGGCCGCTATCCGCGGTATGCGGCCACACCAGGTGCAAAGGACCATCGTGCTCGCTGCCAGCCAAGCATTTGACAAGACAATCGGCCTGATCGCCACGTTCGGCGGCATCGGCGTGGTCGTCAATGCCTTGATCGTCTACATCGTGATCCAGGTACGCGGCGAGCACGTACGGAACGAGCGGTACCGCGCCGAGCGGCAGCGCCGCCTCGGCTCCTAGCCGGCTGGGCGCCGGCGCTGGCTCAGGCGACCTTGATCGCGTAGACCTCGGAGCTGGTCTGACCGCTCGGCTCAGTGCCTCCGGCGAGCAGGATCTCGTCGCCGAGCGTCAACGCTGCGGCACCGGCGAGCTTTTGGGGCAGCAACCCGACTAGCGTGACGTGACCGGTCGTTGGCGCGACGGCGTAGATCGCGCGAGTCTCACTGGTGGCGGAGCTGCCCACGCCGCCAAGGACGATGATCTGGTTGCCGAGCACGGCGGCGGCGACCTGTTGCCGTGCCACGGGCAGCGCGCCGACTTCGGCGAGGGTCTTCGTCGCCGGATCGAAGCGGTAGATCGCGTCACTGACGGCTCCCTGGTCGACGCCTCCAATGACGTAGATGTCGCCGCCAAACGCAACCGCCGCGGCATCCGCCAGCGGCCGCGGGAGCGTGCTGACGCTCTGCGCGCCACCGGCCACCGTGTATGCGACGATCGAGTCGAGGTCGCTCGTGCCGTTGTAGCCGCCGATCACGTACGCCGTGCCGCCGACGCTAGCCACCGCCGCGCCGGCGGTCGGTTGTGGCAGTTGGCCGGCGCTCGTCGAGCTCGTGCCGTCGCTGCTGAGCGAAAGGATCGACGCTGTGGGCGTGGAGTCGGTGCCGCCGAACAGGTAGGTCGTGCCGCCGAGCACCGCCGCTCCCGATGAGGCGAGAGCTGTTGGCAGCTGGCCCACGGATGTCGTGGCTCTCCCGTTGAAGCTCTGCACCGTGTCGAGCGGTGTGTTCGCGGCATCGAGCCCGCCGAAGAACAGCGCGCCGTTCGAGCCGCTCGGTACGGCGGCGCTGGCGCTGATCGCGCTCGCGAGCGTGCCGAGCGCTGAGGCGGTTACGGATGAGCCCGTTCCGCTGGCGCCTGTCGGGCCACTGCTAGCAGGGGTCGTGGTGCCTTGCGACGGGAGGCGAAACGGCAGTCCGAGCGTCGCCATGGTGACGATGACGACGGCCAGCACCGCGCCGCCGAGCGCACCGAGCGCCGCCGTGCGACGGCGCCCAGACGTTGCCTTCCGCGATCGCGCTGAGTGGTGCGACGAACGAGGTGGCGTCGCGGCTGGCTGCTCGCTCACCCTCGCCCCCGGTGCCGGCCGAAACCGCGGGTCAGGCGGTCGTGCACCGCTGCCTCACGCAAATCACACACCGATTGTCACTGTGCTGCGAATCATTGGCGCCTTCGCTCTGTCGCCTGTGCTCCGGGAGTTAATCACGTGCAACCCAGATCGGACCAGGCGGACGAGTGATTGTCAAGCGCCCAAGGCGCGTGAGCGCCATGACGTGACGGCAATCCCGTCAACATGATGGCGATAGCCTGACGTGATCTGCGGTCGTTACACGAATATCGCCGACCCACAGGCTCTCGAGCGCCGCTTCGGCGTCACGATCCCATTCAGCGAAGGCTCGCGCCGATACAACATCGCGCCGAGCGAAACGGTGGTCGCGATCGTGCTTGGCGAGGGGGGCGCGCCCGAGGCCCGCGCGGTGCGGTGGGGTCTGATTCCGGCGTGGGCGAGCGACCCGCGGAGCGCACACAAGATGATCAACGCGCGGTCGGAAACGGTCGACCAGAAGCCAGCCTATGGACGGCTGATCGCGACTGCCGCCCGGCGCGCGCTGCTGCCGGCGGACGGCTTCTACGAATGGTTGCGCCCGGAGGACCGCAAGCAGCAACGCATCCCGTTTCGCTTCACCCTCAGCGACGGCGCGCTGTTCGCATTTGCGGGGCTGTGGACACCTGGGCGCCTCGAACCAACCTCGGCGGACGGGACCGGCGAGGCGATCGCCAGCGCGACGATTCTCACGACGACGGCCAACGCCGTGGTGGCTTCACTGCACGACCGCATGCCGGTGATCCTGCCGGACCGGGAGAGCGAGTTGGCCTGGCTGTCGAGGGACCTCGACGCCGCCGGCGCCAAGGCCCTGTGCGTGCCGCTCCCTGCTCACCTGATCGCCGCAACGCCCGCCAATCCGGTGCTCAACAAGGCCGGTGTCACCGAGGGCCCGGAGCTGCTGGTTGCCGCGCCCGTGAACGACGCGGCCCTGCGAGTCAGCGTTCGAGCCAGCGAGTGACGCTCGCCCACGCAGCACTGTCGGGGTCGACGTGGCGCCGATGCCCGCCGTCCTCGCCGGCCAGCTCAACAAGCTCAACCGCGCCGCCCGCGCCGCGGGCAGCGGCGGCGTAGTTGCGACTGCGGCGCACAGATACGGTCCGATCATCCGTTCCGTGGACGAGCAGGACCGGCATCGCAAGCGGCAGGAGGGCGATCGGGTCGGCGAGGGCATAGCGCTCGGGAACCTCGTCGGGGGAGCCGCCCATCAGGCTCGCGACGGCGCCGCCACCCGGCGTCTCACGGCACGCGCTCGCAAGGTCGTTGACCCCGGCCTGCGAGATCGCGGCGGCACCCCTTATCGCGGGGTCTGCGCCGGGCGCACCCGCGGGCAAGCGGTCCCGGCCGGCTGCCCACAGCGCCAGCTGGCCGCCGGCGGAATGCCCGAGCAGCGTGACCCGGTCGAGATCCAGCGGGGCGTCGAGCTGCGCAAGGTGATCGATTGCGGAGGCGACGTCTGCGAACGTGTTGGGCCAACCGCCGCCCTGACCGCGGCCGACGCGGCGGTACTCGATGTTCCAGGTAGCCCAGCCACGCCGAACGAGGTCGCCGGCGACGCCGCGCATCACGAGCTTGCCGTAGCCCGCTGCCCAGGCGCCGCCGTGAATCGTCACGACGACTGGATGTGGGCCAGGACCCTTGGGTAGCTGCAGGTCAGCGCACTGGCAGCGGTGCGCGCCGTAGCGATAGAGCCGCTGCGGCGCCAGCAGATCGAGGAGCAAGCGCGTCCGGGACAAGGCTATGCGGTTCGCTCCGACACGCAGTCCGGACGCTACTCTCCCTGCCGCACGGCCGGCCGAGGTGACCGCCACGCTACCGTTTACGCGCAGGCGCGCAGCGCACGCGCGCACCTCACGGCTCTAGGAGACCCGATGGACCGCAAGTGGTGGACCCTGATCGCAGTCAGCCTCGGCGTGTTCATGCTGCTGCTGGACCTGACGATCGTCAACGTGGCGCTGCCGACGATCCAGCGGAGCTTCAGGGCGTCGCTGGCGGATCTGCAGTGGGTCATCGATGCCTATGCGCTCAGCCTCGCCGCGCTGATGCTCACTGCCGGGTCGCTGGCCGACCGCTTTGGTCGGCGCGTCGTGTTCGCCTTCGGCGTCGGGATCTTCACCGTCGGATCACTGCTGTGCGGGCTCAGCAGCGGCGCGCTGTTCCTGTGCGTCGCGCGTGCGGCTCAAGGCATCGGGGGCGCGACGATGTTCGCCACCTCGCTGGCGCTTCTGTCCGATGCCTTCCGCGGCCGCGACCGTGGAACCGCGTTCGGGGTGTTCGGTGCGGTCACGGGCGTGTCGGTCGCGGTCGGACCTGTGCTCGGGGGAATCATCACGAGCGGCCTGTCGTGGCGCTGGATCTTCTTCGTGAACGTCCCGCTGGCCGCCGTCGCGCTCGCGATCACGCTGACCCGTGTCGGCGAGTCGCGCAACCCACATGCCCGCCGTGCCGACTGGGCCGGCTTCCTCGTGTTCAGCACCGCGCTTGGCGCACTGGTCTACGGCCTGATTCGCGCAAACGCGGTCGGCTGGGGAGCGACAGTCGTGCTCGCATGCTTCGCCGCCGCCGTCGTCCTGATGCTCGCATTCGTCGCGCTCGAGCGACACCAGGCCCATCCGATGCTCGACCTGGGCCTGCTCCGCGTACCAACCTTCGTCGGCGGCCTTGTAGCGGCGTTCGCGGTCAACGGCTCGATCTTCTCGCTGCTCACGTACCTCACGATCTACCAGCAGGACATCCTCGGCTATTCAGCGCTGTCAACAGGCCTGCACTTCCTGACGCTGACGGCTGCGCTGTTCCTCGTCTCGGGCATCGCCGGCCGGCTCACGAGCCATGCACCGGTGCGACTACTGATCGCTCCCGGGTTCCTGTTCATCGGCCTCGGGCTGGTCCTGATGCGCGGCGACGCCGCGTCAGGCTGGACGCATCTGATCCCGGGGTTCGTTCTCGCCGGGATCGGAGCGGGCCTCGTCAACACGCCGCTCGCCTCGACGGCGGTGGGCGTCGTCGAGCCGGCGCGTGCCGGAATGGCCTCGGGCATCAACTCGACGCTGCGCCAGGTGGGCACCGCGACCGGTGTTGCGGCACTCGGATCGCTGCTCGCCACGCAGCTGCGCTCGCGCGTCATCGCTGGCCTCGCCCACACGGCGCTTGCATCGAGCGCTCATGGTCTGGCGAGAATGATCAGTCAGGGCGCCGTCGCGAGCGCGCTGTCGCGCACACCGGCGCCGTCGCGCGCGATGCTCGCGCACCTCGCCCGAGCCGGGTTCGTCAGCGGCCTCAATGAGATCGTCCTGATCGGCGCGCTCCTCGCGTTCGCCGCGGCGGCTCTCGTCTTCGTGCTGATTCGCCAGCGCGACTTCGTCGGAGCAGCCGCGCGCGACGCGGCCCGCGTGCCCGCCCGCCCGCCGTCCGCGGCGCAGCCTGCCGGCGAGGGCGCCTAGCCTGCGCCGGGCCGCACGGCGCAGGCGCTTCGCCGGCTCTATGGCGTCCCTGCGGTGAAGCCTGGGGTTATCGTGATCGACCAGTGCGACCCCAGGACGTCCTGGGTCGCGGTGCCGGGGTAGGTGCCGGCGTTGACGATCGCCGTGCCGCTCGTTCCACCGGTGGTGAATACGTTCAACCAGGTCAAGCGCGGAGTCGACGTCAGCCAGAAGCCGGCACATGTCGCGCACGACCAAGTGAGCGTCGAGGCTACGGGTATGTTGACCGTGCCCAGCGTCTCGTCGCCACTGCCCGAGAAGGTTTGCGGTGCCGCTGAGGACGAGGCTCCCGGCATGCTGTCCCCCGGGGTGATGGTGAGCTTCCAAGGACCGATCCCGTTCCCGGTAACGTCGGTGTAGGTCGCCGGGTTGAGCGCCGACGCGCCGCTTGCTGCTCCGTTGACATCAAGCTGCTGCTTGTCACCGGCGTTGTTGTTGACGGAAAAAAACGGCCCGCCCGCACACCCAGAACATGACCACCGCAGCGTCGATGCGACCGGAACCTTGATCGTGCCGATGTCCTCCTGTTCGCTTCCGGTGAAGGTTCGCGTGCCGGACGGCGACTGCGATTGGGCGTTCGTCTGCGTGCTGTTGCCCGGGGCGATGGTGAACGACCATTTTCCGCTGCTGTCGATGGCTGCGTTGGTGTAGGTCCCGCCGTCGATGACCGTGGCGCCGCTCTTCTGCCCGGGGCCGCCTAAGACGTCAAGAAACGGCCCAGTGCCATTGCTGGGGCGGGAGTTCATCGCGAAGTAACTGAACTGGCCGCAGCCCGGGCACGTCCAGCGCAGAGTTGAAAGCGCGTGGACCCTGATGACGCGGATGTGCTTGTTCCCGCTGCCGGAGAAGGTCTGGCCGCTCGACGACGAGCTGAACAGGCCACTTCCCGGCAGGATCACGATGGCTGCGACCGCGATGACCGCGATCAGGGCTGTGGCGAGTAGTGCGGTGAGGGCGATTCTGAGCGTGTTGGGGTGGCTGCCGGGTGGTTGTGGTTGCGGGGGTGCCGCGCGGCGTGGGTCGGCGGTCGTCAGTCCGTGTGGGAGGGTTTCTACGTGGCCGCCGGTCGGTGGGCCGCCGGCTGAGTAGGGCTCACCTGACGGGCCGGGCGCATCGCCAGGAGCAACCGCCACAGGCTGCGCACCGGCCGTCTGTGGTGATGGCGGGGTATCGCCGCGCGGTGCGGCCGCGGCCTCAACCGCCGGGCCTGCGGCCTCGTCTCGCTCGACTGGGAACGGCGGGACTGCCGTTCGCTGCCGGCTCGGGAGCTGGCTGATCGACGCCGCCGCATCATCGATCAGCTCGGTTGCGTGGGCGCAACGGTACGCCGGATCCTTGGCCATTCCGCGCACGATCACGCCGTTCAGGCCGACGCCGGGGCCGTCGATGCCCGGCAGGCTTGGCGGCGGCTCGCTGAGGTGGGCGTGCATCACGCCGGCTTCGGTGTCATGCGGGTAGGGCACATCACCCGTCAGGCACTGATACAGCACCGCTGTCAGCGCGTAGACATCGGTCGCGCCGGTGAGCGGCAGCCCGCTGATCTGCTCCGGCGCCGCGTACTGCACGCTGCCGACAAAACCGCCGGTGCGCGTGAGTCCCGCGGTCTCAGAGCCCCTGGCGACGCCAAGATCGGACAGGTAGGGGTGACCCTGAGCAGTGATCAGAATGTTCTGCGGCCTCACGTCGCGGTGCACGAGCCCGGCGGCGTGCGCCGCATCCAGTGCGCTCGCGATCGGGCGCAACAGCTCAACCGTCTCATCGGCGCTCAACCCGCGCGTGCGGATCAGCTCGGCAAGATCCGACCCGTCGATGAGACGCATCGCCAAGTACAGCAGCCCGTCGATCTCACCGAAGTCATAGATCGGAACGATGTTCGGATGCTCCAGCGCCGCAGCCTGCTGCGCTTCGCGGCGGAACCGCTCGCGAAACATCACGTCGTCGCCAAATCGCGCCGAGAGAACCTTCAACGCGACCGGCCGGCCCAACGAGATCTGCTCCGCGCGGTAGACGATCGCCATGCCGCCAATGCCGAGCACGTCGCCAACGCGATACGCCCCCAACACCTCGCCGGGCCGCAGGATCGCGGGAGACTCGGGCAAGTCCGCTACTCCACGCCTGGGTTCATGGTGTCCGTGCGGTGAAGCCCGGCGTGATCGTGACCGTCCAGTGCGGGGTGCCGAAGACCTGCACCTGGGAGTCGCTGTAGGTGCCGGGGGTGACGATCATCGTGCCGGTCGTCCCGCCGGTGGTGGAGATGTTGAACATGGCGCTGCCGGAGGTGGCGTTGGACCAGAGGGAAAAGCCGGTTGAACAGGCCGGGCACGACCACGTGAGAGTCGAGGCAACCGGAACCTTGACCGTCCCCAGAGTCTCGTTGCCGGCGCCCGAAAAGACCTGCCGTGAAGCGCTCGACGGCGGCGTCGGCGTGCTGTCACCCGGGGTGATCGTCAACGTCCATGGACCGACCCCGATCCCGATGACGTCGTTGTAGGTGCCGGGGTTGAGGGCCGTGGCGCCGGTTGCCGCCCCATTGACAAAGAGCTGCCACTTGTCGGTTAGATCGTTCTGCAATGAGAAGCCGACGCCACCTGCGCATCCCGGGCACGACCACCGCAGCGTTGAGGCGACCGGGACCTTGATCGTGCCGATGTTCTCGTTGGCGCTGCCGGAGAAGCTGCGCGTCCCGGACGCTGATCGGGAGGCGCCCGTCTGGGTGCTGTTGCCGGGGGTGATGGCGAATGACCATTTGCCGCCGTCGGTGGCGACGGCGACGCCGGTGTAGGTCCCGCGGTCGACGACCGTTATGCCGCTCGGTTCATCGAAGCCGAGGACGCCGATCGGCACCTGCCTGAGGTTGTTCTTGATCTCGAAGGTGCCGTTCGCGCAGCCCGCGCACTTCCAGCGCAGCGTCGAAAGGACACGGACCTTGATCGTGCCGATGGCCTTGTTGCCGGAGCCCGAATAGGTCGGGGTGCCCGACGAGGAACTCAAGCTGCAGCCGGACAGGACGAGCGCGGCTCCCACCAAGATCAGCGCCATCCATTTCCTCACATCGCGGAGGCTATCGCCCCGTGTGGTCAGGTGTGCCCTCGTCGGAATGGGCAGGACACGGCGCGAGCCAACGGCAGCGGAGGGGGAGAGATTCGAACTCTCGGTACGCCAATAAGACGCACAACGGTTTTCGAGACCGCCGCATTCAACCGCTCTGCCACCCCTCCGGATGACGCGTTGGAGGGTAGCCCATCGCCGCCGGAATGACGAAGGCTAGCCCGCTATTGTCCTCCGCATCGAGCCCCTGGAGCCCGCATCGCCCGCCGTCATCGCCACCGCCGGGCTGACGAAGGTGTACGCCGGCACCGACTTCGCGGCCGTCGATCAGCTCGACCTCGAAGTCCGCGCAGGGGAGATCTTCGGTCTGCTGGGGCCCAACGGCGCCGGCAAGACGACCACCGCCGGCATGTTGACGACGCGTGTGATCCCCACCGCGGGCACCGCCTTCGTGGGGACCGTCGACGTGATCGCCCATCCGGCGCTGGTCAAGCAGATGATCGGCGTGGTCTCGCAGCAGAACACGCTCGATCGGCAGCTCACGGTGTGGGAGAACCTCTACTACCACGGCCGCCTGTTCGGCATCGCCGGAGCGCAGTCGCGCAGCCTCGCCGACGAGCTGCTCGAGCAGTTCCACCTCACGCGCTGGGCGAAAGCATCGGTCTTCGCGCTCTCCGGCGGCATGGCGCAGCGGCTGATGGTCGCCCGCGCCATCTTCCATCGGCCGGCCGTCCTGTTCATGGACGAGCCAACGGCCGGGCTCGATCCACAGAGCCGGCTGGCGCTGTGGGAGATCCTCGGAGCGCTGAACGACGCAGGCCAGACGATCATGCTGCTCACGCACTACATGGAGGAGGCCGACCAGCTCTGCAACCGCGTGGCGATCATGGACCACGGCAAGATCCTCGCGCTCGACACGCCGGCAGCGCTCAAGCAGTCGGTCGGCGCCGACACGATCGTCACGGTGAAGGCGAGCGGTGACGGAGCCAAGCTCGCCCGCCGCCTCGAGCAGGACATCGCCGGCGTCCGCCGAGCGCGGGTCATCGACGGCGGGGTCGAGCTGCACGTCACGGGCGCCGAACGGATCGTGCCGCGCGTCGTCGCGGCGGCCGACGCCGGCGGCTTCGAGCTCGTCGACCTGTCGGTTGCCGAGCCGTCGCTGGAGACCGTGTTCATCAACCTGACCGGCAAGGAGCTCCGCGAATGACCGCCCCTGCCCAGACCACCGGAGCGGAGCGCGTGATCGCGCTGACGCCGACCCGCTCGGCGATGGCGGCGAGCCGGACCGTCCTGCGGGCGCTGATCCTGCGCGACATGAGGGTGTTGAAGAAGAACTTCGGCGAGTTCGTCGTGCGCACGCTGGTCCAGCCGTTCCTGCTCGTGTTCGTGTTCCTCTACGTCTTTCCGAGTATCGGGCAGGGGATCGGCGGCGGGGGTGCCCACCACACCAGCTCGCACTTCGCCGCGGTTCTCGTGCCCGGCGTCGTTGCGATCTCGATCATGTTCCAAGGGATCCAGGCCGTTGCGCTGCCGCTGTCAACCGAGTTCGGCTACACGCGCGAGATCGAGGACCGTGTTCAGGCGCCGTGCCCGATCTGGCTCGTCGCGATCGCCAAGGTCCTGTCCGGTGCCGTGCAGGGTGTCATCGCCGCGGTGATCGTCTTCCCGATCGCGGCCGTGGTCCATGCCAACGGCGTGAACGCGCACCTCTCGGTCGACTGGCCGATCGTGCTCACCCTGATCCCACTCGCCTGCATCGCGATGTCCTCGCTCGGGCTGCTGCTCGGCACCACCTTCCAGGCGCGCAACATCGGGCTGATGTTCGGCTTCGTGGTGCTGCCGCTGACGTTCCTCGGCGGGACCTACTACCAGTGGACGAAGCTGGCGCCGGTGCAGATCGACGGATTCCACTGGCTGCAGGCGCTCGTGCTGCTCAACCCGTTGATCTACGTCGCCGAAGGGATGCGCGCCGGGCTCACCCAGCTCTCGCACATGCCGCTGTACGCCATCTATCCCGTGCTCGCCGGCTTCGCCGTCCTGTTCCTCACGCTCGGCCTGCGCAACTTCCGCCGCCGCGTTCTCGTGTGAGCACCATTCAGCGCCGCGTCGTGAAGAACGTGCGCAGCAGCTCGGAAGCCGCCCCCGAAAGCAGACCGCTCGACACCTCCGGCCGGTGGTTGAGACGCGGTTCGCCCAGCACGTCGAGCACGCTGCCAGCGGCGCCCGCCTTCTCGTCGCTGGCGGCGAAGACGACGCGCGGAACACGCGCGAGGACGATCGCGCCGGCGCACATCGCGCACGGCTCGAGCGTCACGTAGAGGACGCAATCGAGCAGGCGCCAGCTGCCGAGCGCGCGGGCGGCCTCGCGCAGCGCGAGGATCTCGGCATGGGCGGTGGGGTCGGCGCGGAGCTCGCGCTCGTTGTGCGCGGCGGCGACCAGCTCGCCATCGCGTACGAGGACCGCGCCGATCGGAACGTCGTCGTGGTCGAGCGCCCGCTCGGCCTCGCGCAGCGCGAGGCGCATAAAATGCTCGTCGAGCGGGAGGAAGCGTTCGTGCATCGATCCAGCTAAGCACGCCGTGGACCGCGACGAACGGTACGGTCCGATCGTTACGCTTAAGTGGCACTCTGCCCTCGCCGTCAACCTCTCGGCTGGACATGCTCGTGACAGCCGACACAGCCCGCCTCCACCGCTCTCGCCGCCTCCGCCGCCTCGCGCTGGCGGCGGTCGTCGGGCTGCTCGCGATCGCCCCCGCGGCCGCTCGCGCTGCGGCGGCGCCCTACGTCCCCGGCGTCGTCGTCGTCGGCTTCGCGAACGGCACGCCGGCGGCAGCGCGGGGTGCGCTGCTCGTGCGCGCCGGCATGGCCCGCGTGAGCGCTCCGCAGAGTGATGTCCGCGAGGTTCATCTGCGACGCGGCGTGGGCGTCGCCGACGCGATCGCGCGACTGCGCGCCAACCGCAGCGTGCTGTGGGCGGTGCCCGACTACATCGCGCACGAGGCGGGGACGGCCGAGAGCCTCGACCCGTACGAGGCGGTCGACCCGGTTGACCTGCTCGAGCCGTTTTCGCTGGGCAGCCCGTTCCAACTCGCAGCGCCGTTCATCCCCAACGACCCGGGAAGTGCGGGAACGCCGGGAGGCTGGCAGCAGCTGCAGTGGAACTTCGTCGGACAATACGGCGTCGGCGCCCCGCAGGCTTGGGCGAACCTGATCGCCGACGGCCACCCCGGCGGATCGGGCGTGACCGTTGCAGTGCTCGACACCGGCGTGGCCTACGCCAACCACGGGCGCTACGTTCGCTCGCCCGACTTCAGCCCCTACGAGTTCGTCCACGGCTGGGACTTCGTCGCCAACTCGCCGTACCCGGAGGACCGCAACGGCCACGGCACGCAGGTCGCGGGGACAATCGCCGAGGAGACCAACAATGGGGTTGGCGTCACCGGTCTGGCGTACGGCGTCCGCCTGATGCCGATTCGCGTGCTGAACGGCCAGGGCAACGGCGACGCGACGAGGATCGCCGAGGGGGTCGACTTCGCCGTCAACCATCACGCGCAGATCATCAACATGAGCCTCGAGTTCACCGCAGGGACGATCACCGCGAACGACATCCCGCAGCTGATCGCGGCGATCGACTACGCGCACTCGAAGAACGTGCTGGTCGTCGCGGCGGCCGGCAACGAGTCGATGGCCCAGCTGTCATATCCCGCGAAGGCCCGCTACGTGCTGGCCGTCGGGGCGAGCACGGACGACGGTTGCCTCGCCTACTACTCCAACTACGGAGCTGCTCTTGACCTTGTTGCGCCGGGCGGTGGCGGTGACGCGGCGGTGCCGGGCGATGCGAACTGCGTGCCCGACTCGGCGACCGCCGGGCCCGACATCATCCAGGAGACCTTCCTCGGGCTGAACTACCCCGATCCGAGGGTGTTCGGCCTGCCAGATGGCTACTACGGAACCTCGATGGCGGCGCCGCACGTGAGCGCCACGGCGGCGTTGGTGATCGCAAGCGGCGTGCTCGGCCCGCATCCGACGGTTGCCGAGATCGTTGCGCGGCTCGAGGCGACGGCGACACCACTCGGACCGAACGGGGTGGACGATCCCACCCATTACGGTTACGGGCTCGTCAACGCTGCGGCGGCGACCGCTCCGACCGGCTCGACCGGACCTACGGGAACGAGTGGACCCACCGGCGCGACGTAGCGCCCGTCAGGCGATACGGATGATCAGCACCGCGCACGGGGCGTGGTGGGCGACCTTGTTCGGAACAGAGCCGAGGACGAAGCGCTTCGTCCCGGTCGTGCCGCGGTTGCCGACGATGATCAGGTCGGCCGAGCGCTCCTCGGCGACATCGATGATCGCGTCGGCCGCGTCGCCGCGCCGCGGGTAGACGTCAACCTTGACGCCCGCGCGCACGAATTCCTCGGCGGCCTCGGCCAGCGTCGCGTTCACCGCTTCGCGCGGTGGCCCGAGCGCCCAGTCCGCGCCGGGCGGACGCTGATCGTCGGCGTCGCGCAGCGCGATGCTCGGAGCGGGCTCGTAGGCACAGACGAGGTGCACGTGGGCACCGAGCTGCTTCGCGAGCTCCATTGCCTGACGCACCGCCTCGCGGGCGGTAGGCGATCCGTCTGTTCCCACCACGATTGCCTCAAACATCGTCGCGCCTCAGCTGAGCCTGACGATCGCGATGATCATGCCCGCGAGAACGAAGACGACGATCGCTCCCTGGAGCCATAGCCACGACCTCGGCATCGCCTCAAGCGTAATGGGCGGCCGCGCGCGGCGGAGCTACGTCGCCGGCTGCCACTCGGGCGTGTAGCCGAGGTAGCGCCGCGACGCGACATCCTTGTGAATCTCCGCGGCGGCGGCGGGGTACTTGCTGAGCAACAGCGGACCGCCCGGGAAGCCGTTGTTGTAGAGCATCAACTTGACGCGCTTGTGGCTCTTGACGAACGCGAACAGCTGATCGACGAACGCCGGGCTGTCGTTGTTCCACATCGCCCATTCGGAGAACGCGAACGGCTTGAAGCGGAACTCGTTGTAGAAGGTCTGCAGGCCGGTGAAGTTGGGGAACGCGCTGTAGAAGTCGGTGCCGACCCAGTCGACGTAGGCGCTTCCCGGCCAGTAGGAAGCGGCACTCTCCGACGGGACGTTCGGGGTCCCGGCTGTCTCCGGACACCACACGAAGGCGATTGGCGAGGCGGGCAGCGTGGACGACGCTGACGCCTCCTGGACGGGGGGGAGGCCAAGCGATTGCAGCTTCGCGTCGATCGTGGCGATCGGTCCGCCGCGCATGATGAGCACGACACGCCGCCAGGCGGCGATAAACGCCTGATGGGTGTAGTCGGGGCCGCGCGCGCTGCCGTCCGCGTTGTCCGCCGAGTAGGCGTTGTGGGCGTTGTTCATCTCCGGCATCAGGCGGATGTAGACGGGTGCGTGGTGCTCGTGGATCTGGGCGGCGAGCGCGAGGATGTAGCCGTCGCCGCTGCCGTCGGCGATGCCCTCGGGAGTGATCTCCTGCGGCGCGCCGTAGCCGGCCGATGTCGAGATGTGCAGCATCAGGCGCGAGTGCTCGGCGTTCGCATCACGGAACGCCCAGTGGAAGCCCTGGGACCAGGTGATGAAGACGCCGTAGACCGCCGGGTGCTTGCCGGTCTCGGCCTGGAACGCGCCGGCGTCGATCCCCGAGAGGCCCGTGAACACGTGGCCCGCGGGTGGTGTGAGCAGAGGCGGGTACGCGCTGGTGGCGCCCGTAGCGCCAGTCGCCCCGGAGCTGCCGCTGGCCCCGGAGCTGCCGCTGGCGCCCGAGCTGCCGCTCGGGCCCGAGCTGCCGCTGGCCCCGGAGCCGGCGCTGGCCCCGGAGCTGCCACTCGGGCCGGTCGCCTTCGCCACTGCGACGCCGCAGAGGACGAGCGCGAGGAGCGCCACGCTGCCCATCAGGACCCTGCTCAACACTCGCCACCGGTTGCTCATGGGTCCACCCTCCCGCTCCTGGGCCGCCTGTCTTTGCCGGAACACGCGCTATCCCCCAGGGTAGCGGTGTGCCGGGCCGGCTCCACGTTCAGCTAGGCGTTTGATCGGTGCGTGTACGGCTCTCCGGGCGGGCTGCCATGGAGCAGCCAGCCCTCTGGCGGACGGCTGATCTCGCCGCTGCGCTCCAGTGTCGCGATCGCTGCGCTGACCGTTGGCCGGCGTGCGGCCACCAGCTCGGCGAGCAGCGTGTGCGTCAGGCGGAGCGGAAGCAGGACGCCGTCCGGCCGCACCGTGCCCCAGCGGTCGGCGAGCTGCCACAGGATCATGTGCACGCGCACCTCGACGCGTGGCTGGTGGACGATCGCGATATTCACCGCCAACTGGCGCTGCCGGCGTAGCGCGCGGCTGATGAGCTCGGAGTAGATCTCCGGGAACGCCGCGATCCGGCGGGCGAAGTCGATGTCGAGGACCGCGATCCGCGCGCGCTCGAGGACTCGCCAGCCGGTGTGGCGCGGGACCGATGCGAGCGAGTCCTCGCGGTCCCATGGGCGCAGCACGTCGCCGCCGGCCAGCAGCTCCGCGCCCCAGCGACCGCCGAGCTCGATGCGTCTCAGCAGCAACCCGTCGAGCATGAGCAGCCCAGGTCCGAGGCGGACCGGCCCCGGCCACGCGACTTCCTGCAAGTGCCCGCGGGGAAGATCCATGCACGACGCCTGGGCGCGCTCCACGGCGAGCGCGAAACGGTGCGGCGCAAGCCCTTGGCCGAGCTCCGGATCGAGCTCGAGGATGTTGGCGGAGCTGTTGGCTCGATGCGGTCGCGGCATCGCACCGGCGGGCGCGTGCGGCGGCTGTCGAGAGGTGCGCGTCACGCAAGCATCTTACGTCCCCGTCCGTTTCGGTCCGAATCCTGACAACGTCGTGTGCAATCGCCCCCGTTCGGCTCGCAAGTGTCCACACTGTTAAGCGCGAGGCGGCCCGGCCCGACGGACTGCCCCCATAACCGCTGGTGCTGGACGGGTGAGTGTGGTGTCCACATTTCATCCGTTGCCCGCCTCGCATTTTCACCGTCACCTCCTCAGCGCCCGCTCCGCGCCGTCGTCTGCGCGTGAGCCACTCGGACCGCAGCTGAGAGCGTGTCGATGTCGTAGGAGCCGTGGTGGCGGCGCCCGTTGATGAAGAACGTCGGTGTGCCGGACACGCCGCTGAGGTCAGCGCTGTCGACATCGTCAGCGACGCGTGGCGCAAGCGCGTGCCCCAGCAGATCGCGCGCAAAGCGCTCGACGTCGAGGCCGAGCTGCTCCGCATAGCGCTCCAAGTCTGTTGGCCGTAGTGCGTCCTGGTGCTCGAAGAGCAGGTCGTGCATCTCCCAGAACGCGCCCTGCGCGCCGGCCGCCTCCGCGGCCTCGGCGGCGAGCTGGGCTCGCGGGTGCACGTCGCTCAACGGCAGATGACGCCAGACGTAGCGCAGATCGCCGAAGTCGGCGAGCAGCTCGCGCAGCACCGACTCGGCCTGGTTGCAGAATGGGCATTCGAGATCGCCGTACTCGACGAGCGTGATCGAAGCGTCGGCCGGCCCGCGAATGTGGTCGCGACCGGGATCGACGTCGACGGCAAGGTCGACGATCGTCTCCAGCCGGCCCGACAGCGCTCGCGCCCGCTGCCCCGCCGGCAGCAGGTCGACCACACGGAAGATGAGCCAACTGACGGCCGACGCGCAGACCGCGGCGCTGAGGATTCCGATCTTGGCCTCGGCCAACTCCCCGCCGGTGAAGGCGATCGTCGCGATCAGCAGCGACACCGTGAAGCCGATCGCGGCGATCGCTCCGCCGCCGAACGCGCCGGCCCAGCCGACGGGCAGCCGCAGCCTGCCGTGGCTGGCCCACGTGACGACGCGCGATGTCCCGGCCACCCCGACCGGCTTGCCGACTACGTAGCCGATCAGGATCCCGAGCGTGATCGGCGAGGAGAAGGCGCGCGCAAGCATCGGGCCGCTGAGCGTGATCCCGCTGTTGGCAAGCGCGAACAGCGGGACGACGACGTAGCTCGACCACGGGTGGAAGCGCTGCGCCAGCCGATCGTTCGGCGAGATCGCCGACTCCAGCGCGAGGCGCGCCGAGCGCGCAAGCTCGGGCGTCGGCTGCTCGCGGAACGAGCGGAAGCTCGCGGTGGCGTGCTCGAGCTCGCTGCGAACGGCCGGGTAGGCGTATGTGAGCAGGCCCATCGCGAGCCCGACGACCAACGGGTCGATCCCCGACTCATATACGGCCACCCACATCACCGCGGCGAGCGCGGCGTAGACGAGCCCGTAGCGCACGCCCGTCGCACGCGCCAGCAACACGATGGCGAACACGCCGACGGCCACCGCAAACGCTACGAGCGCCACGTGGCGCGTGTACACGGTCGCGATCACGACGAGCGCGGCGAGGTCATCGACGACCGCAACGGTCAGCATGAACGCGCGCAGGCGGCCGGAGATGCGTGGCCCGACGAGCGTCAGCATGCCGAGCGCAAACGCCGTGTCGGTGGACATCGCCGCGCCCCAGCCGCTGGCCGACGCGTGGCCTGCGTTGAAGGCGAGGAATATGAGGATCGGCACCACCATGCCGCCGATCCCTGCGAGCAGCGGCACCGCCATCCGGCGGCGCTCGCGCAGCTCGCCCATGTCGTACTCGCGGCGTGCCTCGAGGCCGACGACGAAGAAGAACAGCACCATCAGGCCGTCGTTGATCCACTGGCGGAGATCCTGCGATATCCCGCTGCCGCCGAGCCGGACCTGCAGGCGGCTCGTCCAGACGCTCGCGTAGGACGCCGGATCGAGGTTGCACCACAGCAAGGCGGCGAGCGCCGCGGCAAGCAGGATCGGCGCTCCGCTGTTCTCAGTGCGCAGGAAGCTGCGCAGCGGCGTGGCGAGGTTGCGCGACCACGCCGTCCGCGCGGCGAACATCATGCCCCCGGGCTGCTCGTCGGTCATCTGGCGAGGCTAGGGCACCGCGGGCACGACGACGAGCGTGCCCTCGTCGCAGCACGGGTCGACCATCGCGGTGGTCGGGGCGGCTCGCAGGCTGAACGCGGTCTGGCCGTACCACTGAACACGCATCTTGCACTCCTCGGTCCCGATTCCTGGCGGCGGACGTTAGCTGGTCGGCGCGGTCGCGTTGCGATGATTCCAGGCGCGAGTGACCGCCACGACGCCGACCGCTGAGCACCAGGCGAGCGCACGCCAGCGCGTCGTCGTGATCGGCGGCGGCTTCGGCGGGTTGAAGGTCGCCAAGCGGCTCTCCAAGCGCGACGTCGAGGTCACGTTGATCGATCGCGCCAACCACCACCTGTTCCAGCCGCTGCTCTACCAGGTGAGCACCGGCATCCTGGCCGGCGGGCAGATCGCGCCGGCGCTGCGCAGCCTGTTCGTCGGTCGCGAGAACGTCCGCGTCCTGCTCGGCGAGGTCCACGGAATCGACCTCGGGGCCCGGACCGTGCTCGCCGGCGCCGCGAACGAGATCGTGGCGCCCTACGACACGCTGGTGGTCGCGGCCGGGGCCGGCGACTCCTACTTCGGCCACGACGAGTGGGAGCGCGACGCCCCCGGCATGAAGTCGCTCGACGATGCCTATCGCATCCGCACGCGCATCCTCAGCGCCTTCGAACTGGCTGAGACGACGAGCGATCCCGCCGAGCGCAAGGCCTCGCTGACGTTCGTGATCGTCGGCGCCGGCCCGACCGGGGTCGAGCTGGCGGGCCAGATCGCCTACCTCGCCCGCCACACGCTCGCCGGCCACTACCGCGCGATCCGCAGCGAGGATGCCCGGATCGTGCTGCTCGATGCCGCCCCGAGCGTCCTGCCATCGTTTCGCGAGCGGATCCGCCACAAGACCGAGGCCGAGCTCCGCCGGGTCGGGATCGAGGTGCGCGTCGGCTCCGCCGCCAGCGGGATCGACGCGCACGGGCTGGACGTCGCCGGCGCCACCGGCGAGCTGGAGCGCATCGACGCCCGCACCGTGCTGTGGGCGGCCGGCGTCAGTGCGTCACCGCTCGCGCGCGCACTCGCCGCCGATTGTGGTGCGGAGGTGGATCATTTGGGGCGGTTGATGGTGGGGCGCGACCTGACGCTTCACGGACATCCGGAGGTCTTCGTGATCGGCGACATGGCCGCTCTCCCAGGGGTCCCCGGGGTCGCGCAGGCGGCACTCCAGGAGGGCGCCTACGTCGCCGACGTCATCGCCCGCCGCCTGCGCGGCAAGCGACCGCCGGCGCCGTTCCGCTATCGCGACAAGGGCAGCATGGCCGTGGTCGGGCGCAGCTGGGCTGTCGCCGACATCAAGGGGTTGCAGCTCGCCGGCCGGGCGGCCTGGGTGATCTGGGCCTGCGTCCACATCGCGTTTCTCGTCGACTGGCAGAAGCGAGCCGAGATCGTCCGCCGCTGGTTTTGGGAGTTCGTCACCCAGAACCGCCATGAGCGGCTGATCAGCGCCGTAAGCCTGCTCGGCGACGACGTCGCGCACGCCGAGCTGGAGGGATCGCGGCGTCGGATTGCCGAGCGTGAGCGGGCAGGGTGAGGCTCCTCGCGCCCCGGGTCGCGTACGATCCGGCGGTGGTGTGCGAGCACGGAGGACGCGCAGTGCTGATGGCGTTGGCCGTCTGCGCAGCGGCGTGGACCGGAGCTGCATCGGCTGCGCCGCCGGGCAGCCACAGCCCGTCGAGCGCGACTAGGACGGCGATCGACGCCGCAATCCACGGCGACCGTGCACTGGGCAGTCCAAGCACCTACCACGTCGTCGACATTCGCGTCGCGAGCGGCAACCAGTACGCGAGCGCCAATACGGCACCGGTTGACCCCACCACCCATCAAGGCGCGCTCGTGATCCTGCACTCAAGCCACGGCCGCTGGCGGGTGATCCAGTTCGGCAGTTCGGACCTCGGCTGCGGGCTGCCGCGAGCGATCCAGAAGGACCTCGACGTCACGCCGCCGCCCGGCTCCTGCGCGCAGGCCGGCTGACGGCGTCACGCTGCCGACGTTCCCCGGCCCGCGAATTAGGATGAGCCGGAATGGATGCTGAACGCACCGCGATGCTGGTGATGGATGTGCAGCCTGAGATCGTCGAGCGGCTGGGTGACTCGGAGCTCGTAGGGCGGGTCGCGCAGGCGGCCGCTGCGGCCCGTGCCGCGGGGGTGCGCGTGATCTTTGTCAAGGTCGGCTTCCGTGAGGGCTATCCGGAGATCAGTCCGCGCAGTGCAACGTTCTCGCGGATCGCCGAGCTTGGCGGGTTCGTCGAGGGCGTCTCGAGTGATGTGCATCCCGCGGTCGCGCCCCGTCCGGGCGAGGTCGTGGTCACCAAGCGGCGGGTGAGCGCGTTCGCGGGCAGCGATCTCGACGTGGTGCTGCGGGCCGGCGGGATCCAGTCGCTCGTGCTGAGCGGGATCGCGACCAGTGGCGTCGTGCTCTCGACGCTGCGTCAGGCGGCCGACCTCGACTTCTCACTGACCGTGCTGTCCGATGGCTGCAGCGACGCCGACGAGGAAGTCCACCGCGTGTTGTGCGAGAAGGTGTTCCCCCGGCAGGCGCAGGTCTTGACCGTCGCCGCGTGGATCAAGAGCCTCGCCTAGCTCGCGCGAGTTGCCGCCGCGCCGCGTGGGGCGTGCCGCCTCGCTTTGAGCAATCGCTTTGAGCGTACGCTAAACTGGTTGGCATGGAGGCGCGATCGTCAGAGCAGCTGCGCCGACAGGCAGTGTCGGATGACGCGTCGCGGGAGGGCCCGAGCGGGACGAAGCTGGCGATCGTCGAGGCTGCCCTGCGGACGTTGCGGACGAAGGGGTTCGCTGGGGCGAGCGCGCGTGCGATCGCGCGCGAAGGGGACTTCAACCAAGCGTTGATCTTCTACCACTTCGGCAGCGTCCGGAATCTGCTGCTCGCTGTGCTCGACTTGATCAGCGAGCGCCGAATGGCGGAATACGGGCCGCTGTTCGAGCGTGCTCGAACCGCTTCTGAACTGGCGAGTCTGGCGCGCTCGATCTACGCCGACGATCTTGAGCGCGGATACATCACGGTGCTTGGGGAGATGGTCAGCGGCGGGGTCGGCGACCCAGATCTCGGCGTAGACGTGGCCGCCCGTATCGAGCCGTGGATAGGGATGGTCGAGCGCAAGCTGGAGCAGTTGCTCCGGGGAACCCCCGCGGCGCTGCTCGCCTCCCCGCGGGAGCTCGCCTTCGGGCTCGTGGCCCTGTATTTCGGCGTGGACATGCTCAGCCACCTGCAGGGCGACCGGTCGCGCGCCGACTCGCTACTCAACCTCGCGACGCGCCTCTCGGGACTCGCCGACGCCGTCGTGCCCTCGTCGCAACAGAAGACACCATGAACGCCGACACGCCGCTCGCTTCGGTCGGCGTCGCGGAACGTCGATGGGGCTGGTTCGTCGCGTGGGCCGTTCCCGGCGCGTGTCTTGGGATGTGCGTGAGCGTGATTGGGCTGTTCACGATCCCTGTAGGCGTTCTCATGATGATCGCTCTCGCTCGACGGAGCGGCGGGCGAGAGATGCTCGGCCTGCTAATGGGCGTAGGCATCGTCGCTACGTTCATCGGAAGCCTCCACGTCAAGTATCAGGCGTGTTCGACTGCGCACATCAGCTTGGTCTTGCGTCCGGGCCAGACGAGCGTCGGCTACTCATGTGGGGGCGTTGACGGCATCCCGTGGATGATCGTCGGTATCGCAGCGATCATTGCGGCAGCAGCCCTCTACTGGCACCTCACCGCTCGTCCCAGCTCAGCCGGCAGATCACCCGCCTCGCCGACGCTCGGCTGAACTCCGCGCTCGCCCGCTGCGCGGCCTTAGCTCCCGGGTTGCCTCGTCACAGATTTGTGGCTTGCGCCAATCTAAGGGCGTAATGGCGGCGGCGCGAGAGTTCGTGGGGTTGTATGAGCGGGAGGCGAAGGCGGTGTTGGTGTTCTTTGCTCGTCGCACGCTGGATGGTGAGCTGGCGTTGGATTTGACGGCGGAGACGTTCGCGCAGGCGTGGCAAGGGTGGGCGCGCGTGCGCTCCGGTAGCCCGGAGGAGGTGCGTGGCTGGTTGTTCATGATTGCGCGCCGGCAGTTGAGTGGTTATCTGCGGCGGGGGCGCGTGGAGCGCCGCGCCGTGCGCCGGCTGGGGATCACCACGCCGGCCGTGCACGTTGACGATCTCGCTCAGATTGACGACGCGGCTGGTCTGGGCGAGTTGGGGCCGCGCTCGCGGTCGAGCTCGCGTCGTTGGGTGCGGATCAGCGCGATGCGATTCGACTGCGGATCGTTGACGAGTTGCCCTACAGCGTTGTCGCTCAGCGCATGGGCGTGTCTGAGGCCGCGGCGCGCTCGCGCGTGTCGCGTGGTTTGCGAGCACTGGCGCGCGCGCTTGAGCCTGTAGCGGACTTGGAGGGAGCGCAGCGATGAAGCACGAGATTCGCGTTCTGGAAGAGCTCGGCTCGCAGTTCGAGCGACTCGCGACGACCCCGAAGCAGGGACGCTGGTCCTGGCCGTGGCGCTGGAGTCGCTCCTCTATCTCGTCGCTCGCGCGACGCACCTCGGCGATACGCGCTCGATCTCGTGTTGTGCGCTGGCGTTCGGTGAGTTCCGCGAGCCCGTCAACTCGGTTCAGGAGGCTGCGTAGATCGTCGAAGATCCGCTGCAGTTCGTAGAGGCGAGCCAGAACATCGCGTGCACGATCTGGCTCGTCCCAGAAGCCTGGGTGATTGGACTCATCGACCAACGATGTGAGGGCGTCGCGGGCCGTGTTGGCATCGCCTGAGAAGGAGGCGGCACGTACGCGCTCTCGCAGTTCAGCGATCTGAGCGACGGTCCGGCGAGTTGGTTCCCCACCGCCCTCAGGAAGGTGCGCAGCGGCCTTGGCTTTGGTGGGGCGCGCGTCCGTGACGGCGTGAACGTCAAGGACGATTTCGCCGGCGATGCTCCGCAGCCGCACGAGGTCTCCAGCCTGCGGCTGCCTCTGGACGAGGAGACGGGCGAGTGGCCGCACGATCGCCCGCTCGATTTCGCGCTGAAGTGGCCGCGCGCCGTAGCGCGCGTCAGCGCCCCGGGTCGCGAGCTGCTCGACCACGCCGTCCTCGACCTCCACTTGCAATCGCCGGCGAGCAACGCCCTCGCGCATGAGAATCCTTCCCAGCTCCCGTCGCGCGATCCGTCTCAGCGCGTCCGGACCGAGCGCGTCGAAGACGATCAGTCGGTCAATCCGGTTGAAGAACTCCGGTCGGAAGAAGTGCTCGGCCTCATCGACGAAATGCGAGTGGCGACGAGAAGCAGGATCGCTCAAGTCGGCGAAACCGAGCCCGCCATGCTCGCCCTTCCCGGCCCCGAGGTTCGACGTCATGACCACGATCGCGTTCCTGAGATCCGCCGTCTCGCCAGACGCGTCGGTGAGCCGGCCGGCATCGAGGGCAGCGAGCAGAACGTCGAACACATCACGGTGCGCCTTTTCGATCTCGTCGAGCAGCAGAACACAGAACGGCTGCTCCCGAACTCTCCGGATCAATGCGGCTTCATCATCGCGTCGCCACGCTGACCCGACAAGACGCGGAACTGCGTCGCCGCTTGCGTACTCGCCCATGTCGAGACGAATGACTCGCTCTCGACTGCCGAACAGAAACTCGGCGAGGACGCGGGTGAGCTCTGTCTTGCCGACACCAGTTGGACCAACGAATAGGAGGCTGGCGAGCGGCTTGCGCGGATCGTGCAGGCCCGTCTTCACCACGAGAATGAGGTCAACGATTGCGTCAACCGCCTCGTCCTGGCCCAGCACGCGCTCATCAAAAAACGCCCGCACCTCTGCGGGGTCGAGCTGCACCTGATCGGAAAGGATCGCGAGCGGCATACCCGTTCGTTGCGCGAACGCTCGCGTCACTGCCTCGCGGCCGACCGCCTCGTCAGACGGCGCCGCGAACTGAACCGTCTCTTCGAGCAGGCGAACGCTCTTGCCGGGTTGTGCGCGATACGGCTCGAATCTCGCCGTCAGCTCGATGGCGGCTTCAACCGCGTCTGCACCGATCGCCACGGCGTGGTTGAGCTCTAGACGACGAGCGGCGGCAACGAGTATCTCGTTGACGGCATCGCTGTCCGGCTCTGGCACGTCGACGCGATAGAACGCCTCAAGAAAACTGGGCTCCCACGAGCGGGTTGCGACTAGCCCCTGCTCGGTCGACTCGCATATGAGCCGCAGGTCGCCCTGCTCGATAAACGGTCGCAGCACGCGACCAAGATTGTTCGTGCTCTCGCTCCAACGACCGGCGTCGACGATCGCAGTTGGCTCCCCCATGACAATGATTGCGCGGGTCTCGCGAGCGAAAGTGATGAGTGCTCGAGCGCGGTCCTGCCACATGCCTGTGAATCGAGCGCCCGCGATCAGCTCGTTCGCCGATAGACGCAACAGCCGCCGTCCGACGAGCGCGGGCGGAACTGCGCCGCTCTCCAGCCTAGCGGCCACCTCGTGAATCAGGGCGGTCTTGCCGACGTCGTTGGGCCCAACCAACAAGACGCTGGAGCGGCCGTCGGCCGCGAGTGCAGCAAGAACTCGCTCCACAAGCGTGTCTCGACGGTCTAGGCGTCCCAAACCGCCTTTTGCGGCACGGGCGGTCAGGTCATCGGCAAGCGACTCGATCGCGCCACCTGGCGGCGGCGGACTCGTGTTCGAGTCGATGCTCGCGTCCGGCGGGAACGGAAGTGGCAGATCTGAAAGCCGCACGGCACCGATCTCGTCGCAGGCGATGAGGACCTCGTCCGGCCAGTCCGCGACATGTTCGGCCAGCTTCGGAAGTACCGTCTCTTGTAGCGGCGCAGCCTCGCTCACCGCCAAGGTGAACCGCGGAATCTCGGGCGCGAACACGAGCCGCATCGGGCCAGCGGTAGTCAAACGGCGCACGACGACAAGACCTATCGTTACTTTGACCCCCGAGTCGCCGACCGTGAGGTCGATGGCGTCCAGGTGGGCGACCGCCGGCTCGGACAGAGCCGCGCGCATCGATCCGTGCACCTTCGCGAGCCGCTCAGTCGAAGCTGCGATGGCAGCACGCCGCGCCTCCGCTTCGGTCGCACCGTCCCATGCCAAATCCACAAACGGGATCGGGGTCGCGAGAACGCGCCCACCCGGAAGTGAGCGGACGTGCATGAACAGGTTCGCCACCATGGTCCCGCGATTCTCACGCGAATCGTTAGGACGCGACGGCCTGGCTCAGAACATCGCTAGGAAATCCAACAGCCTCACTCTCCCGCGCAACATCAAAACAGTGACGTCAGCCGCGGTGGACCACCTTGGCGATTCGCTCGACCGCTTCTTCGAGCAGCGCTGGCGACGTGCCGATGTTGAGGCGGGCGAAGCCGACGCCTTGGCGGCCGAAGCTCGGCCCTGGACTGAGCGCCACCTTGCAGCGCTCGAGGATCACCGCGGAGGGGTCCTCGCCGAGCTCGAGCGCGCGTAGGTCGAGCCAGGCCAAGTAGCCGGCTTGCGGACGGGTGTAACGGACCTGCGGCAGGCGCGCGTCCAGCAGCTCGCCCAGCAGGCGCCGGTTGTGGTCGAGCACGGCGATGACGTCGTCCAGCCACGGTCCACCATCGCGGAAGGCGGCAACCGAGGCGATGGCGCCGAGATGGCCGCAGCTCCTGTCGCTCACGCAGAGCCGTGCGATCACCGCGGCGGCGTTTGTGGACGCGGTGACGATCTGGGCGCAGCGCAGGCCGGCGATGTTGAACGCCTTCGAAGCCGAGCACAGCGCGATGCCGCGCTCGCTAGCGGCCTCCGAGACCGTCAGGAAAGGCACGTGCCGAGCCCCCGGGAGCGCGAGCGGCGCGTGGATCTCGTCTGCAAGCACCCAGGCGCCGTAGCGCGCAGCGCTGTCAGCGATCGCTGCGAGTTGCTCGCGGCTGGGCACGCCGCCGGTCGGATTGTGCGGGCTGCAGAGGATCAGGGCACTGGCGCCCGCGGCGAACTGGCGCTCGATCGCTTCTGGATCGAGTCCCTCGGCGGCCAACGGCGCCTCGGCCAGGTCGCAGTCGAGCTCCTCGATCAGGGTGAAGAACGGGTGGTAAACCGGCGTGTTGATCACGATCCGATCGCCTGGCTTGGTAAGCACTCGCAACAGCGATCTGATCGCGCCAACCACATCCGAGCTCGGGGAGACCTGTGCCTCGTCAACGCTCCAGCCGAGACGGCGATCGGCGAAGTCCGCGAAAGCCCCGGCCAGGTCGAGCTCCTGCGGCGAGGCATAGCCGCAGTCGTCCAGCTGCACCGCCTCGGCCAGCGCCAGCTTGACCGGTCCGGCAAGCGGAAAGTCCATCTCAGCCACCCAGGCAGGCAGCACGTCGGCGCTGTAGCGAGCCCACTTGGAGCTGCGCCGGCGCCGCAGCCGCTCGATCGGTATGTCGGTCAGCTCTGGGTTGAGGATCGTAGCCACCACCTTCAACTCTGTCACGCCGCCAGCCTCAACTCGGCCCGGCAAGCAACGAGCGGTGCGCGTACTGGCGTCCTGCGCGCGTTGGCTAGGTGACTTCTACGCGCGTAGATACGGTCGTGCCGCCCGTGACGGTGGCGATCAGCGTCTCGTGCAGGTGGTGCTTCGAGACGTTTGCGAGCGCGTGACGGCCCTTTGCCGTGAGCGACAGCTTCACCGTCGCGGTCTGTCCCGTCGTGAGGCTGTAGCTGGCCGATGCGAGGGTCACCGTCTCTGTCTTCGTGTGATGCTTGACCTTGACCTTCACGGACTCGGTCAGGCTCGCGTCACCACTACACGGAGCCGCGCTGCAGGAGATCGAGGCGGGCAGCTTCCCGTGCTTGAGCTTGACGGTTGACGACTCCAGTGCGATCACCGGCTTGGGCGGCGTGCTGACGGGCGCCGCAGCGATGTTGATCGACAGCGTGTCGGTTCCCGACGTGACTCCGTAGGGGTCGCTCGCTTGCACGCCAACGGTGGCGCTGGTGGCGCTCGTCGGTGTGCCCGAGATCACGCCTGCGCTCGACAGGCTGAGGCCCGGCGGCAGCGACCCCGACACCAGCGCGAAGGTGAGCGGTGTGAATGTGTCGCTCGCCGCAAGCGTCGACGAGTAGGCCACCCCAACCTGGCCTGCGGGGAGCGAGGTCGTTGTGAAGATCGGCGGCGCGTACTGGTAGGCGCCCGAGTCGCAATGGGTCGCGCTCCCCTGCGTGCGCGGCACGCCGCGCTGATCGTCGCCGGAGCAGAATGCGTGGCTCTCGCCTGTCAGCGTCGTGCCGGTCGGGACGACGTCGTAGGCCAGGCTCGAGCTCGTGATCGGCATCGTGTCGTTCGGGCCTCCGTTGAAGCCGAGCACACCAAGGTCGAGCGGGCTCGCGCTGTCGCGACTCGTGCCGGAGAACCCGCTACAGCTCGAGTCGTCGGCGTAGTTGTAGCCCTCGTCGGTGATCGTCCCGCCGTCGCAGTCGTGGCCGGGGCCGTTGCTTGCGAGGATGCTCGCCCCGAGATCAAACGTCCCGCTTCCATTGATGATGCCGTAGGGGTTGTCGTCGATCGTCGAGCCGTATACGCCGACTGTGCCGCCCGCGTTGTCCAGCGCGTCGCCGCCGGTGTTGCTCGCAATCGTCGAGTCTTCGATGTTCACCGTGCCCTGCGTGTGAATCGCGCTGCCGTTTACCGCTGTATTCCCGCTCACGGTCGAGTCCTCGAGCGTGAGCGTGGTGCCGTCGAACGTCATGATGCCGCCGCCGTCGCCGCTGATCGTGCCGGCGCTGTTGCCGGTGATCTTGCTGTTCTCGATCGTGACCGTGCCGGCGCCGATCTCCATGCCGCCACCGAGCCCGTCGCTGAAAGTGTCCACGCCGTCAGCGACCCACGCATTCGAGAGCGTTACGGTACCCCCGTCTAGCCCCAGGTCGCCGCCATAGCTGCCGGTGTTGTTCCCGCCGGAGATCTCGAGGTTCATCAACTTGATTGACTGGCCTGGTTCGTCAACCTCGACTAGCGGCCCTGAAGCCGGCGTGCCGCCACCGCTGATGTCTGTCGTGGTTTCCCCGGCTCCGTCAAGCGTGAGCGAGTGTTCGCTGCCGCTCTCGATGGAGAACCCGCTGTATGGGGTCCCCCCCGACGCCGCGAGATCGATCGTCACATCGACGGTGCTCCCGCTGCTCGCCGCTTCGGTCAGCGCCCACGAGAGCGTGCAGGCGCTAGCGGCGGACGTACAGGGGCCGGATCCCGCCCCGCCGCTCGAGACCGCGAACAGGGTCACGCTCGACGCGAACGCGGAGGCCGGAGCGAGGGCGATTGCGGCAGCGGCAGCCGCAAACGTTAGGGCGAGCCGTGCGACGCGTGCCGGTGGCAACCTACGCACGATCGCGCGCCCCCACTGAGAGTCCCCCACGCCTCACCCGAGTGAGTGTACATAAGGCAGTGGGAGGGGCGGAGCGGGAGGCCGGGCGGCGTGCGTGCGGCCAGCGTAGCGAGGGCGGCGGCTCATCAATCGGTCATGCTTGGGCCGTGATGGCTGCCGATATCGAGCTGTTGCGCCTTGGGGTGGCGGACGCCGGCGAGCTGCTGACGCTGCAACGCGCTGCATATGTGAGCGAGGCGCAACTGCACGAAGACCCGCTGCTCCCACCGCTCGTACAGACGCTCACGGAGCTGGCGGCCGAGCTCGGAGACTCGGAACGGTTTGCGTGGGGTGTGCGTGACGGCCCGAGGCTTGTGGCGAGCGTCCGGGTGGCGCTGGTCGGGCTGCACGCGGCGGAGTTCAGCCGGTTGTGTGTTGTGCCCGACCGTCAGGGGATTGGTATCGGCAGCGCGCTGATGCTCGCCGCCGAGCAGCGGCTGCCGGCCGGGGTGGGGACCGTGCGCCTGTTCACGGGGGAGCGCAGCCCGCGTAACCTGCACCTGTATTCGCGGCTCGGATATCTGGAAACCGGCCGCCGCAGCGTCGGCTCCTACAAGCTCGTCTACTTCGAGAAGATCCGCGAGGCGTGAGCGTGAGCGCGAGGCGCTAGTAGACGACTTCGACGGGCGTTCCGAGCGGCAGGCGGGCGACGAGCCAGAGGATCTCGTTGTTGTCGGCGCGGATACAGCCGTGCGAGCGGGCGGAGCCGATCGGGTCGGCGAGCAGGGGTCCAGCGCGGCCGTGGATCGCGACGCGGCCCGGGCCACCGCCGTAGTTGGTCAGGACGTCCGAATGCGCTGTGAGGTGCAGGGCATACGGGCCGAGCTCTGAGCCCGGCGGCTGGCGGGCGATAGCGTAGAGCGCGAACAGGCCCATCGGCGTCGGCGTGGCCCGCTTGCCGATGACCACCTGGAAGCTGCGCACCAGCTGCCCGTCATGGAGCGCCTCGAGGCGGCGATGGTGCAGGTAGACGACGAGCCGCCACTCCGTCCGCTTGAGGATCACGTTGTTGGACGGAATCCAGCCACTCGCGTCGTTGGGTCTGATCGGCAGGCGGACCTGCAGCCATTCGCGCCCCGCCGCGTCGATCGCCGAGCCGAGCACGAGCAGCTGGACCGGGCCGCCCACCCATAGCGACTGGGTGCCGACATGCTCGGCGACCGATGCATAGACGCTGGGGGCGGTGCGGGCCTCGGTCGGGATGACCACGTAGGCGAGGTAGGCGAGGCGCTCGGTCGGTCCCGGCACCGGACCCGGTTGCGTGCCGGCAGTGGCTGTCGCGCCAGTCGAGCCAGTGGCGCCGGTCGCGCCGGACGAGCCGGTGGCGCCGGACGTCGACGCGGCCTGAGCTGAGCCGGCCGTGGCGAGGGCTAGCAAGCAGGCGAGGAGGATTCCCCCGGTGCGACGGCTGGGCATAGCTACCCGGTTACGCCGCCGCCGGCGGTCGGCGTCTTGGGCGAGGTGACCACGTTTGCGTGAGCCTTCGCCGGTTTCACCGCTGGGGCGCTCGCCGTAACGGGAGCGACGAGCGTGCCGGTTGCCCCCAGATCGAGGCGGGCCAGCACGTGAACCGTCATCCGTGAGCCCATGCCGAGGTCCGGGACCGTCCAGCACGCCGAGCCGGAGTGGAACTGGGCTCCTGGCGCTGCGACGTAGACCATGTGCGGCGCGAGCCGGTCGCAGAGGGTGACGTCTACGACCGGAGCGTCGTTCGCGCCGACGACGATCGTGTAGCGAACGACCTCGCCGGCATGGGCGTGACGATGGTTGACGACCTTGGTGACCATCAACTGACCGAGTGACCCGACAACGGTCGTGAAGGACGCGGAGTTGTTGGCGGGATCGAGATCCGGCAAGGCGCCCGTGACCGAAGCGGTGTCGGTCAGGCTCTGTCCGTAGAGTGTGGCCGGTATCAGCACCGTGACCGACTGCTGGTTCGAGGCGCCGACCGCGAGGGCGCCGATCGGGCAGGTAACGGTGGCGCCGCCGGCGGTGCACCCCGTGCTCGAGCTGACGAACGCGGCGTCAGCGGGGAGCTGATCGGTGACCGTGACCCCCGTGTCGGCTGACGGGCCGTTGTTGGTCGCGGTCATGACATAGGTCGCGTCGGTACCGGGCATGACGTTGGCGGGCCCGGTCTTCGTCACCGCCAGGTCGGAAGCCAGGACGACACTCATCGGCGCGGTCGAGGTGTTGTTAGCGAGGTTGATGTCGGTCTGCGGGAGGACCGACACGGTCGCGGTGTCGTTGTAGGAGCCGGTGTCGTCGCCGCGGACGACGATCTTGATCGTTGGGACCGTGCCGACCGGCACCGTGCCCAAGGCACAGCTGACCGTCTGACCGCTGTCTGAGCAGGTGCCCTGCGAAGGGGTCGCCGAGACGTACGAGAGGCCGGTGGGGAGCGTGTCGAGCACCGTCGGGGTGTAGGCATCGGACGGTCCGGCGTTCGTGATCACGAGCGTGAACGTGTCATCGAGCGTCTGCCCGATCACCGGAACCGCTGCTGTGTTGATGATGGCGAGATCGACGGAGTTGCCGATGTTCACGGTCTGGGAGGAGACGTTGTTGGAGAGGTTGGTGTCGTGGTCGGTGCTCGACACGGTGGCGGTGTTGGTGATCGTTCCGGTTACGCCGGAGTTGATCGTCGCGGTGATGTGGTACGTCGCGTCGCTGCCGGCGTCGAGTGTGCCGATGGTGCAGGTGACGGTGCCCGAGGTGTTCGTGCAGCCGCTGTCGGCGGACTTGAAGACGGTCCCGGCGGGCAGCGGGTCGGTGATTTCGACTGAGCGAGCGTCGGACGGTCCGGCGTTGTGGGCGTCGAGCGTCCAGGTGACCTCGTCGCCGGCTGCGTCCCCCGGTGGCCCGGTCTTGACGAGCGACACATCGACGTCGCGGGTCGTCGTGAGGTTGACGCTTGCCGTGACCGGCGTCGGCAGCTCGTTGCTCGTGACGGACACCGTGTTGTCGAGGACGAGGCCGGCGTTGAGCGTGCCGTCGAGCGTCACCGGCAACGTGATCACCACCGAGTCGCCGGCGTCGAGCTCGGCGACCTGCCAGGACAGGTCGGGTGCCGTGCCCGACGTCTCGCTGAAGCCGGTTGACGGCGCGGCGGTCGCCGATCCGGGCGTGTAGCTCTCCCCGCTCGGGAGCGTGTCATCGACATCGACCTGGCGCGCAGGCGCGTCACCCGTATTGGCAACGGTGATCGTGTAGTCGGTGCTCGCCCCGGCATCGACGGTCGGCGAGGCGACGGTCTTCGTGACGGTGAGGTCGGGCACCATGAGGTTGCCGTAGGCCGGCTCATCGACGGTCTGGTAGGTGCCGTCCGCCGACGCGGTTGCGCCGGCACTGTCCTTCCAGGTCGCGTACGCCTCGTTCTGCTGGGGTTGCGAGTCGTCGATCGCGGTTGTGGCGGGCACCGACGTGAAGTCGAGCGTGTCGGAGGCGCTGCCGGCCAGCGCCGTCACGGTGAAAGTGAGGATGCGGCCGGAGATCGACGGGTCGGCGATCGTCGAGCCGTTGAGCTTTGCGCTGCCGGTCGTGTAGCTGTAGTCGGCTGGAAGCGTGTCCTTGACCACGACGCTGTGGGCGCCTGCGGCTGCCGTGTTCGTGAACACCAGATGCCACGAGAACGGCTGGAGGATCTGGGCTTCGGCGCTGTTGGGGTAGCCGCCCGCGCCGGTGTTGTCGGTGATCGTCACGTCTGGGACTTCGGCGGTGAGCGTGGCGGTGGAGGGGGTGACGTTCTCGTATTCGTCGTAGTCGAAGCCGGAGTTGGCCTGGCGCGTGGCGAGCGGGGTGTCCCAGTAGCCGGTGACGTGGGCGGTATTGGCGATCGACTGGCCGTTGTGAACGCTGCTGGTGAGGACGGCTGTGTAGTCGAGGTGGATCGTCTGGCCGGCGTTGATCGTTGGGATGGTCCAGGCCATGGTGGAGCCGGGAGTCGACCATTGGGTGGTGGCGTCGCCGATGCCCGTGGTGTCGGTGACGTCGTCAAGCGCGCTGTTGGGCTGGTCGGTGACCGCCGCGTCGTAGGCGGCGGCGGTGCCGCTGTTGTGGATCGCGAGATCGTAGGTGATCGTGTCCCCGGGCTGGCCGGCGGTCGAGTTGACGCTCGTCCCCGTGTAGGTCTTGGTGATCGTGAGCGTGGGGTACTGGACCGGGTTGGTGGTGGTCGAGCTGTTGTTGGAGCTGTTCGGGTCGGTGGAGGTGGTGGAGATCGTCGCGGTGTTGGAGATCGAGCCGCTCATCACGGGCTGAACGACTGCCTGCACGTCGACTGTCCGGACTGCGCCGGGGCCGAGGAACGGCCAGGTGCAGGTCACGGTTTGTGAGGAGAGGCCGCAGACGCTCGCCTCCGAGGACCAGTAGGCCGAGCTGCCGTTCGGTGTCTGGTCGCTCGAGGGTTGCGTCGCGGTCCAGTTGGTGCCGCCGTAGGAGACCTCGTTGCCGGTCGAGTAGTTGGTCGCGGAGCTCCACGCGGTCGCCGCGGCGATCGACACGCCGGCCGGGTCGAGCGATGTGGGCAGGGTGTCGGCGCCGACCGCGTCCAGCGCGTACGCGCCGGTCGTCGAGGTGTTGTTGGTGAACACGATCTGGTAGGTGACCGTGTTGCCCTCCGTCAACACCGGCGAGGACTCCAACGTCTTGGAAACACCCAGATCAGCACTCGGATACAGATACGCGGAGGAGTTCGCAGGCCCCGCGGCGTAAGCGCCGGTCGCGTCCGAGGGCGAACTCGCCTTGTCCTGCCAGGTGTCCGACGCGCTCACGCTGTGCGGGTGCGAGGCCCCGATGCCCGTCGTAAGCGCTGCCTGAATCGTTGGCGTTGCCTCGAAGGTCAGAACCTTCTGCCCGCTCCCTGCGATGCTCGCCTCGAGGTCGGTCCATGTCAGCGTCTGGCCGCTCTGGGTCGGGTTGGCGACGGTGACCCCGCCGACCTTCGCCGACCCGGCGACGTAGTTCCAGTCGACCGGCAGCGTGTCCGTGACGTTGACCGTGTCGGCTATGGCGCCGGGGCTCATATTGGTCAGCGTCACCTTCCAGGTGAACGGCGAGTCGATCGTCGCTGTCGACGAACCGCCATTCGGCGTCTGCGCAATCGTGACGTCGGGTACTTCGGCGGTGAGCGTGGCGGTGGAGGGGGTGACGTTCTGGTATTCGTCGTAGTCGAAGCCGGAGTTGGCCTGGCGCGTGGCGAGCGGGGTGTCCCAGTAGCCGGTGACATTGGCGGTGTTGCTGATCGACTGACTGTTGTCGACGTTGCTGGTGAGGGTTGCGGTGTAGTCGAGGTGGATCGTCTGGCCGGCGTTGATCGTTGGGATGGTCCAGGCCATGGTGGAGCCGGGAGTCGACCATTGGGTGGTGGCGTCGCCGACGCCCGTGGTGTCGGTGACGCCGTCAAGCGCGCTGTTGGGCTGGTCGGTGACGGTCGCGTCGTAGGCGGTCCCGCTGCCGCTGTTGGTGATCGCGAGGTCGTAGGTGATCGTGTCGCCGGGCTGGCCGGTGGTCGAGTTGATGCTGGTGCCGCTGTAGGTCTTGGTGATCGTGAGCGTGGGGTATTGGATCGGGTTGGTGGTTGTGGAGGTGTTGTTGGAGCTGACGGGGTCGGTGGAGGTGGTGGAGATCGTCGCGGTGTTGGAGATCGAGCCGCTCATCACCGGCTCGACGAGCGCGGACACGTCCACGGTGCGGACCGCGCCGGGGCCGAGGAACGGCCAGGTGCAGGTCACGGTCTGCGAGGACAGCGAGCAGACGCTCGCCTCCGAGGACCAGTAGGAGCCGGCCGCCGGTTGCTGGTCGCTCGACGGTTGCGTCGCGGTCCAGTTGGTGCCGTTGTAGGACACCTCGTTGCCGGTCGAGTAGCTGGTCGCGGAGCTCCACGCGGTCGCCGGCGCGAGCGTCACGCCGGACGGGTCGAGCAATCCCGGCAGGGTGTCGCTGCCGACCGCGTCGAGGGCGTACGCGCCGGTCGTCGAGGTGTTGTTGGTGAACACGATCTGGTAGGTGACCGTGTTGCCCTCGGTCAACGCCGGCGAGGACTCCAACGTCTTGGAAACACCCAGATCAGCACTCGGATTGAGGTACGCGTCGGCGGTTGCGGGACCCGACGCATAGCTCCCGTCGGCGTCGGCAGTTGCGCCGGTGCTGTCCTGCCAGGTGTCGGACGCGCTTACCTGGTAGGGGTTCGATGGCCCGATACCGTAGGTCAGCGCCGCCTGGATCGTCGGCGTCTCCTCGAACGTCAGGACGGCGCTCGCGCCGTGGCCCAGACTGGCCACTAGATCTGTCCAGGTGAGCGTCTGGCCGCTCTGGCTCGGATCAGCGACGGTGACCCCGCCGACCTTCGCCGACCCGGCGACGTAGCTCCAATCGGCGGGGACCGTGTCGGTCACGTTGACGACGTCAGCAGTCGCGCCCGCGCTCGTGTTGGTCAGCGTCACCTGCCAGCTGAACGGTGCGTCGATCGTCGCCGTCGAGCCACTGGCCGGAGCCTGCGCAACCGTGACGACCGGCGGATCCCACGTCAGGTCCTGGCTGGACGGTCCCGCCGTGTAGTCCTTCTCCGTGTAGCCCGTGTACATCCCGTCGCCGGCCGAGTCGAAGGGGTAGGAGGCCGTGACGTAAGCCGAGTTGTCGATCGCCTCGGCTGCATGCAGCGAGGTCGACGGTGGCAACGTTGCGGTGTAGGTGAGCGTCACGGTGCCGCTCGCCGGGATCTCCGGGATCGTCCACGTGATCGTCGAGCCCTGCGTGGTCCATGGCGATGTGATGTCGGCGGCGCCCGTCCCAGCCGCTATGTTGGTGTAGACCGCCGACGGCGTGTCGGACACGACGACGTTGTAGAGCGGCCAGCTGGCGCCGGTGTCCTTCACTGTCAGGGTGTAGGTCGGGCTGTCGCCGGGACCGACGTGGCCCGTGGCGTCGTTGCCGGACACCGTCTTGGTGATCGTCGGCGTCGGCTCGACGACGGTGACGGCTGCCGTGGCGGCGGTGCCGTGCTGGTCGAAGCCGCTCGTCGCGGGCGGGCTGCTCGGCCACGAGGAGCCGTCCTTGGACGTCGTGTCGTCGTAGACGTTGATCGAGTTGCTCGTGTGGCCGGTCCCGTCGGTGGCGCTCGAGTTGACGTGGCCGTCGAAGGTCAGCGTCAGGGTGCGGGCGCTTGTCGAGGTCGGGATCGACGTGCTGGGGCTGGCCGTGGGGACACTGAGGTAGAACGCGACCGTTGTCACCGCCGGGGACCCCGAGGTCGAGGTGTTGGTTGTCCCGAGCGTTGGCGTGTCGCTGCTGCCGGTGCAACCGACGCAGCCGGTGATCGTCGCGTTGCCGTCATATGTGACGCCTGTCGGCATCGTGTCGAGCAGCGTCGTGTCGTAGTACGTGACGTTGGCCGCCAGCGCGACGGTGACCGTGTACAGGACGGTGGAGCCGAACGTCGCGGTGCTCGGGCTGACCGACTTCGTCAGCGCCGGTGCCGCCAGCGTCGTGGTGCTGGTCTGCGTCGCGGTGTAGCCGGCGTGAGGCGTCGTGGTCGCAGTGCGCTCGGTGCCGTTCGGCGGCGAGCCTGGATAGCTCGTCGTGTCGGCAACCACCGTGGTGGGGAAGGTCGTCCCGGAGATGGCCGGCGAGTTCACGTTGAGGAAGAAGGTCGGCACGGTCGCCGAAATACCGGCGTTCACGTCAGCCGGGTCGTAGGTGAGCGTGCTGAGCGACTGGCTCCACGTCCAGCCGTTGTCCGAGCCGCCGTCGGCGACCGCCGTACCGCCGCTTGCCGCCGACCACGGTGTCAGGCCCGCAGGCACCGTCACGACCAGCGTGTTGTCGTGGGCTGGGGAGATGTCGGTGCCCGAGCTGTCCTTGAACGTCGCTGTGTAGGTGTAGGTCGAGCCGGGCACGACGATGCCGCCGGAGGAATTGTTCGTCAACGAGGTCGTGATCGACGGCTCGACGATCGTCACGTTGGCCGCTGCGGGGGTGTCCGTTTGCTCCAGCCCGGACTGGTCCCAGTAGACGAGCGCCGCGCTGTCAGAGATGACGTCGCCCTTGACGTTGCCTGCGACCTGGAGCACGTTCGCCGTGTAGGTGAGAACGAACGTCTCCGTGGAACCGGTGCTGTTCGTCCAGGCCCCGTTGGAGAACGTCAGCATCGGGTTAGCTGTGCCGTCCCCCGTCGTGTGCCATGCCCCGGGCAGCGTTGAGGAACCGTCGTAGGTAGCAGCAACGGATGTTGCCGTCGAGAGGCTGGCTGGGAGCGTCGAGTAGATGGTGGGCTCGCCGTACAGCGTCGTCCCGTTCGGCACGGTCAGCGTGTCGGTGTAGGTGATGTCCTCGCCGATCGTCGCCTGGCTCGTGGCGTTGTTGCCGGTCTCGTTGACGCTGGTCGTGTCGGTGTGGGTGAAGCCGAGCGAGGTCAGCTGGACGGAGCTCGGGTCGCTGGCCGCGGGCGCGTTCTCCTCGCCGCTCGTCACCGATGGGTCGATGTTGCTCTGCGGGTAGTAGGTGTCGGTGTTGCCCTGGTTGTCGGTCGTCGTGAACGTGCGCACGCCGGCGGAGGAGGCGATCAGCTGGCCCGGAGAGAAGCCTGTGCCGATGGCCGTCGTGTAGGTCAGCGTCGTCTGGTTGTCGGTGGCGATCGTCGAGTCGGCGGGGAGGTCGATGCCCGTCCAGTCGATGTAGTCCGTCGTGGCGTTGACGCAGGTGCCGCTGCTGGAGATGTCGCTCACGTCCGCACAGGTCAGCCCGCCCGGCAGGTAGTCCCAGATCTCGGCGTCGGCGTCCTCGCCGCCCTGGTTCTCGACATCGACGCGCCACTGCACCGCGGAGTCGCCGGGCACCGTGACGTCATCGACGTTCGGGCCGGACTCGGTGACCGTGCCGCCGCCGGGCGGCGTGTAGGCCGCGACGCCCTTGTAGAGGTCGATGCTCGGGGCGGTCAGCGTGAAGTCCTGCTCCGCGCGGTTGGGGAAGGTGGCGCCCGGGGTGTTCGAGAAGTTGGTCTTCATCAGATTGCCGGTCAGGTAGCCGGCGGGGTAGGTCGTCAAGTTCCCTGCGACCGTTCCGGCGAGCACGACGTCGAAGATCGCGCCAGGAGCGACGGTGCTGCCCAGCGACCAGGTGATCGTGTTGCCGTTGACCGACGGTGCGGCTGCGTCGACGGTGTCATCGCTCACCATGCGGGCGGCGGAGCCCGGGATGTATGTGAGGTTGGGCGGAAGGAAGTCGGTGACGGTCGGCGACTGCGTGTTGACGCCGGCGGGGAAGACGACCCGTAGCTCGTAGCAGACCTTGTCGCCCGGAACGAGTCCGGTCGGCGCCGTCGAGCCGTAGGTGCCGGTCGTGCAGTCCGGGAGGTCAGCCGCGGTGGTTTGGATCGTCTTCGAGATCGTCGGGGCGGCGGCGGTCTGGGTGGCGGAGTCGCTGTCGCTGTTGGAGTCGGCGTTGGCGTCGTCCGGGATCAACGTGTCGTCCGGGATCGTGCACTCGTCGTCGCCGTCGATGCACTTCGCGTATGAGGTGCTCGCCAACGCGACGCTGTTGGTGACCGAGTCGTTGGAGGAGATCGGCGTCGTGTTCGCCTGGTCTGAGCGGTAGTGGGTCCGCGTGCGCGTGTGGTAGGTGATGACGTAGGTTGAGTCAGGGCCGAGTGTGTCGGGGAGCGTCCAGTGCAGCGTCCAGGTCCCGTCGTTGCTCTCGCTCGGGGTGTTGTCCCAGTCGAGCGACGGATCGTCCGAGCTGCCCGACGCCTGGCACTCTGGGTCGCTGGTCGTCGGGTTGGTGTAGGCGATCGGGCAGAGACCGTTCGGCACCGTGTCGGTGACGGTGACCGGGGTGAAGTAGCGGTACTCGCCGGTCTCGATCGTCAGCGTCCACGTCGTGTCCTGGCCCTGGACGAGGTCGCCGGAGTCGGCGCCCTTGAGGATGCGGATGTTCATGATCGTGCGCGACAGGGCGCTGTCGGAGGTGACGGCGGTGGTGTCGTTGTAGGTGCCGGCGGCCTGCCCGTAGACCGTGGCGTCCTCGCCGTGGTAGGTCAAGGGACCGTTGTTGTTGTCGAGGTTGGACTCCTGCGCGAGTCCGCCCGGCGCCGTTTCACTGATGTTGTTCCAGGTGGTCGTGTTGGCCTCGAGCGGTACGCCGGCGACGAACTGCAGCTGCGTGCTCGCGCTGGCGGCGAGCGTGCCGACGGGGAACGTGACTGCGGTGTACACGGCGGGCGAGGACGCGCCCGGGGGCGTCGTGGAGACCGTGCTGACCGATGTCGGCGTAACGCAGTTCGTCAGGCCGCCCGGCGCGCCGTCGGCGTTCAGCGCCGGGGCGCCCGGATACTCGATGGTGGTGCCTGGATCGGTCGGGGCGTCGGTGGTGTTGTCGTCGGTGCCGCAGCCGAGGAACTCGAGGTCGGCGGGGAGGTACTCGGTGACCGTGATGGCGTCCGTCGGGTTCACCGCGTTGTTGGTGACGGTCAGCGTGTAGATCGTGCGGTGGTCGTGGACGCCGCGCAACAGCTTGCCCTCCGGGCTCGGCTCGCTCGTCTGCAGCTCGATCGCCGAGATCGTGCTCGTCTGCGAGGTGGTCGCCGAGCCCGTGAACAGGCTTGGCGCGCCGGTCGTCTGGTCGAACTGCGGCACCTGGCGGACGTTGGCGAGGTTGTTCACGTAGGCGCCGCTGGTGATCGTGTACTGGTCGCCGGGGGCGAACGCGGTCGTGCTGTGAGAGACGGTGAAGCTGATCGAGTTCGAGGAGCCCGGCGAGAGATCGGCGACGTTCTGCCAGATGACGGTCGTCTCGTTGGCGGCCGGCACGTTGTGCAGGACCGTTGGCGTGGGGGCGTCTGCGCTGGTCGTTGTGAGGTAGGTCGTGTGGGCCGGCAGCGTCGCCTCGTAGCTGAGGTTGTAGCCCCAGTCGGACTGGCTGCTCGGGTTGGTCGCCGTGAGCGTCACCGTCTGCGTGTTGCCGAACAGCACGCCGCCGCCGGACTGGCTCAGCGTTATCGCGGGGTCCGAGCCACCTGCAAGAGCGATTGCGGCCATCGTGCTTGCGGCTGCCAGCGGGGCCGCGAGCGCGAGCAGGAGGTGCCGGCGCCGGCGGCTCATGCGCGCAGGACCAGATACCGGTGGTAGCGACATCACACCACCTACTTGCATCGGCAGGCCTGGGACGGACTTGATCGGCGCCTAGTACGTGAAGAGCCGCGGCCGCGCCCCTCGGCGACCGCACCAGATCAACAGCTCACGGCGTGGTCGTGGCGCTCGGGGGTCAGGCGGCCGACTTGGCGGCGACGCCGCGGTGCACCCGACCGTCCACGAGCGTCGCGAGGATCTCGGCCAGGCGGCGGCGGAAGAAGTGGTGGCCCTCGTTCAGGTCGACGAAGATGCGGCAGCGCGGCAGGCTCGCAGCGAGAGCGAGCGCGTCGTCGATGCAGATCAGCCGGTCGGTGAGGCCGTGCCAGAGGTGGACCTCGGCGTCGATGTCCGCGGGGGAGAAGCCCCAGTAGCGGGCGCATGTGAGGTAGTCGTCGACCATGCCGCGCACGCCGCCGGCCGAGGCTTCGATGAAGCTCGTGCTCGCCGCCCGGCGCTCGGCCGGCTCGCTCAGGCGCGGACGCTCACTGGGAGCGGCGTGGACGGCGATCAGCCTCGAGAGCAGGTCGGGGTGGCGGCGGATCAGCGGCAGCATGGCGTCGCCGAGCGCTGCGCATGCACCCGGCGCGCGGGCGAGGAAGCGGAGCGCGAGGCCGTTGCGCAGCGAGATGCCTCCTGCCTGGTGCGGCCAGAGGGGCGACAGGGCGCTGCACAGCGCGACCCGCTCCACCCGGCCGGGCAGCGCGTAGGCGAGGGCGAGTGCGTATGCGCCGCCAGCCGAGACGCCGAGCACGCCGAACCGTTGCAGCGCGAGTGCGTCGGCCAGCTGGCGCACGTCGGCGGCGAAGCCGAGCACGCTGCGGCCCGGCGAGCAGTCCGAGGCGCCGAAGCCGGGGCGGCTGACCGTTACGTAGCGGACCCCGAGCTCCCAGGTGATCGCCTCGAGCGCTACGGATCGTTCGAGCGAGCTGCCGATCGCCCCGTGGCAGTAGACGACCGGGAAGCCGTGGCGAGGGCCGGTCTCGGCGTAGCTCAGCCGCCGTCCGTCAGCAAGGTTGATGTGGTCGGCGCGCATGCCCATATGGGAAATGCCTGCTCAGAGCCCACAATACGGGCTGCCAGCGCGAAGATGTTGCTTGTTTGAGAAGGGGTGCGCGCGCTCAGGCGGGCGCTGCTAGCGCGCGGCGGGAGAGGAACTGACGTACATTGCGTGTGCGATGCCCGACCTGCGCTACGACGCGCACTCTGCAGAACTCGGGGCCTACCTGGCGCAGCCGATGGGCGACGGCGCGCATCCCGGCGTGATAGTGATCCAGGACGCGTTCGGCCTGTCCAACGACATCCGCGGGCAGGCCGACAGACTCGCGGCCGCGGGCTACCTCGCGTTCGCGCCAGACCTCTACTCGGGTCGCGGTGTTCGCTGCGTCGTGGCCACAATGCGCGCGTCGCGCTCCGGCAGTGGCCCCGCCTACCAGGACATCGACGCGGCGCGGGCGTTCCTGGCTGGGCGCGAGGATTGCAGCGGTCCGATCGGGATCATCGGCTTCTGCATGGGGGGCGGCTTCGCGTTGCTCTCGGCGCCCAGCGGCGGATACGCGGCGGCGTCGGTCAACTACGGCGAGGTGCCCGACGACGCGGCGGGGAGGCTTGCCGGCGCATGCCCGATCGTCGCCAGCTACGGCGGGCGCGACCGGCGGTTGCGCGGCAGCGCCGAACGCCTCGACGCGGCGCTCAGCGAACTGGGGGTCGAGCACGATGTGAAGGAGTACCCCGACGCCGGCCACGGCTTCCTCAACCGGCTGAACACCGGCCCCGTCCTCACCCCGCTCCTGCGCGTCACCGGCATGGGCTACCACCACCCCTCCGCCGAGGACGCCTGGCGACGAATCCTGGCCTTCTTCGCCGAGCATCTCAACTGACCGGCACGCACCGACACGACGCGGTGCATGCCGAGCGCCGCCACGGCTCGGCTGGTGGTGACGCGGGAAAGCTCATCGGCGCGCTCGCGCTGATCGTCGGCCTGATGGTGGTGGAGGTCGTCGTTGGCGCCGTCGCGCACTCGCTCGCGCTGCTATCCGACGCGGCGCACATGCTCACCGACGCCGGTGCGATCGGTCTGGCGCTGTTCGCTATCCGGCTCGCCGCGCGGCCGGCGAAGGGCGCGTTGACCTACGGCTTCGGGCGTGTCGAGATCCTCTCGGCGCAGTTCAACGGGGCGACGCTGCTGGTGCTGGCCCTGCTGATCGTCTACGAGGCCGTCACGCGCCTGTTGCATCCGCCCCACGTTGACGGCACGGCGGTCCTCGTCGTCGCCCTGGCCGGGGTCGTCGTCAACCTTGGCGCGACGCAGCTGCTGTCGCGCGCCAACCGTCAGTCGATGAACGTGCAGGGAGCGTTTGTGCACATCGTCACCGACCTCGCCGCGTTCGTCTTCACCGCGATCGCCGGCGCCGTGATCATCACGACCGGGTTTCGGCGTGCCGACGCCGTGGCGTCGCTCGTCATCGCGGCGATCATGCTGCGGGCCGCGTACGGACTGCTGCGAGACTCCGGCCGGGTGTTTCTCGAGGCGGCGCCCCGCGGGCTCGATCCCGGGGTCATCGGACGGTCGATGGCGGGTCAGGCCGGCGTCAGCGAGGTCCATGACCTCCACGTCTGGGAGGTCAGCTCCGGGTTCCCGTCGCTCTCGGCGCACGTGCTCGTCGGCCCGGACACCGACTGTCACGCCGTCCGGCGTGACCTCGAGCGAATGCTGCACGACCAGTTCGCGCTCGACCACACGACGCTCCAGGTCGAGCACCGGGGCGACGGGCTGATCACGATCGAGTAGGCCAGCGCGGTCCGGCTGCGCGTGCCGGCGGCGTGTTCGCGCCGAGATGACGGTCAGCTGTGCGGGAGCGGCTCGACCGTCGTGGCGATCACCTCGAGCCGGACCGGAGCGGTGCCCGGGCGGTTGTCGTTACGGGCACGCGCCTGGTAGGCCGAGCCACCCTCGACGGACCCGGCGCTGATGATCTTGACCTTCTTCAGGTCGGGCGTTCGGCGCTTCACGTTCGGCCACGGTCCGACGACGATGGCGCGACCGGAGTAGCGCGCGTTGCCGTACTCCAGCGCGTCCGGGAAGGGGACCGTGAGCGTCCGCGTCTGTCCTGCGGGGATGGCGAGGAAGCCATCCTGGTGCTTCGTGATCGCGCTCGCCGCAAGCGCGACGGCGACGGCGAGCACGACGGCGAGCAGCATGGCGACGCCGATCACTGCGACGCCTGTGTGCCTGACTGAAAGTGCGCTGCGCCGCACGGTGTGGACGATCGCAGAACTAGGCTTGCGGCGGAGCGTTGTGTCCTTCGCGGGCGGCGCGCGCAATGTCCTCCGCTGTCACGACCGTCGTCTTGTCGAGGTGCGGGTGATGCGTCCTGCACGCCCGATGTGAGGTGCCGTAGACAGGGTGGCCGTAGGCGTGGCAGCCCGTGACGTGGCACTGGTCCTTCCAGTAGGAACGCAGGAGATGCAGTGCCACGACCATCGAGCCGCTGAAGATCGCGGTCGCGCCTGCAAGGCTCGACCAGAACGCGTAGCCCTTGCTGCTCTCCGGCCAGTACGCCGGCTCCACGATCACGTTCCACCAGTGCAGCAGGAAGAATGTCCCAGTCATCTCGCGTTCCTGTCGATCCGCTCGAGCAGCTCAGCGTGGTGTGCCTTGTGAAGGGCAATGACCTCCGCGTGATGCTCGCGCATCGGTTTGACGATGTGCTTGTGCGCCAGCGACGCGCCGCACCATAGCCCGAGCAGCCACGAGCCGACGTCCTCGATCCAGCCGTTGTCCTGCGTGCCGTTCGTGTCGACGATGCCGTAGATCACGAGTCCGATCAGCAGGATCCCGGCGACGATGAGCACGTGATCCACGCGTAGCCGGAGAACACTCGTACCCTTCGCATCGGTTGCCTGCCTGGGCGAGGCGTGTGAACGTCGCGGCTTGCCGAGGTCCGTGCTCATGTGGCGGTGATCGTATCTGAGGGCTACCACGGATGCAGTACTTGTCAGCCCCGCGTTGCGGCGTTGCCTACGGCACCGTTGGCCATCCACCGGAGGCGTGGCTTGGACCGCATGCCGAGCGGTGTTTCGCTAACGTAACGGGCATGCGCTCGCCCTCTTTGCTTGGCGCGCTCGTTGTGGCCGCCGCTGCAGCCGCTTCGCTGTCGATGAGCGCGCCGGCACAGGCTGACACCAAGTACACCGAGTGCCAGCACCCGGTCGTGACCGGCGTGGAGGTCTCGAACCTACGCCACGTGAGCACTGCGACGGCGTGCCCCGTGGCGCTGTCGCTGTACAGCTGGGAGAACAAGGACGCCAACGGCACAAAGCTCTACAAGTGCACGAGCAGCCCGCCAGGGGTGGTGCTCAAGCTCCACAAGTTCGACGGTTGGAAGCTGAGCATCACGAAGTCCGGCTTTGAGATGTCCCGCGGCCAAAGCTCGTTCTACGTGAGCGGCACCGACTTTCCGATCGCTTGTAACTAGTAGGGAATGATCGCAGCGCGCGGTCCACGGGCGCCAACGCGTGCTTCCGTCGCGTGCGGTCTTCTCGTCGGATTGCTGGTGGCTGGCGTCGTGGCAGGGTGCGGGGCGTCCGCCACGAGACCGAGCAACGCGCTGGGCGGGCGGGCCGGCCTCCGGGCAGCTCGAAGCCGTCGATACGGCGCCGCCCGCGACGCGAAAGGGCCAGTGAACGCTGGCTCTTTCAACGCGCCCGGAGAGACTCGCTAGCTGGCCGTCGCAGCTGGGTGAGCCCTCGCGCAGCGGCGATTCGGCGCCAGCATCAACGTTTGTACTAGACGCAAGACCAGATCGCCGATTTGTGGCACTTGCCACGATTTTCGCGCTACGCTGACTCTCCTTAGAGGTTTGGACTGACGAGGCTCGCACTCAAGTGCGAAGTGGGCGCGCGGCGCCGATCGAATCCTCCGTTCTAATCGCGGCCTTGTGCCGCGGCCAGGAGGGATTCATGGAAGATCAACGCAACCCACGGTCGGGAAGCGATCCTGTGGCTAAGCGTCGGCACCCGCACGGTCGAGTCTGTGCGGCAGCGCTGCTCGCGGTCGCGGGTGTGGTGTCGGGAGTGATGCTGTTGACGGCTCCGCTCGCCTCGAGCGCGTCGACTCCCGCGGTGCCGATGGGGACCGCTGGTGGTTTTGCGGTGCTTGCTGGTAGCACTGTGACGAATACGGGTTCGAGTGTGATTAGTGGTGATGTTGGTTTGATGCCGGGTACGTCGGTGACGGGGTTCCCGCCGGGGCTGGTCAGTGATGGCAGTATTCATGTTGCTGATGGTGTCGCGTTGCAGGCGCAGAGTGATCTGACAACGGCTTATGATGATGCTGCGGGGCGTAGCTCGACGGCGACGATTTCGGGTGATTTGGCTGGTCGGACGTTGACGCCGGGTGTGTATACGTCGGCGAGCTCGCTTGGTTTGAGTGGCGCTTTGACGCTCAACGCGCAGGGTGATTCTGCGGCGGTGTTCGTGTTTCAGGCGGGATCGACGTTGATTGTTGGTTCGGGCAGTCATGTGTTTCTGACTGGTGGCGCGCAGGCCTGTAACGTGTTCTGGCAGGTCGGGAGTTCGGCGACGATTGGTTCTGGTGCCGCGTTTGCGGGGAACATCCTGGCGTTGGACTCGATCACGCTGGTGACGGGTGCGACCTTGGAAGGCAGTGCGCTGGCGCGCAATGCCGCGGTGACTCTGGACACGAACACGATCACCAGGGCGGCGTGCACGGCTGGCTCGGGTGGCAGCGGCAGCGGCACTGGCACTGGTACTGGTACTGGTACTGGTACTGGTACTGGTACTGGTTCGACGGGTGGTAGTGGTTCGTCTGGTGCTGGTGGTGTGGTTACGCATAAGCATCAGCCGAAGCCGCCTGAGAAGCCGTTTGGTTTCACGGGTTGACGGGCTGGGTGGGGCGGGCGTCGATCGTTGGCTGCCCGCCCCTTGTCCTCGGGGGGGTGTTTGTTGGCCGGGTTGGGATTGGATTGTGATGGGTCACGCTAGGCGCTTGGCGGGTCGGGTCGTTGTCGTGGTGCTGCTGGCTGGGGTGCTGCTGGTGGCTGGTGGGGCCGGTGGTGGTGCGGCGGCGGCGGTGGTTGCGCGTAGCTCATCGGTGGTCGGGGTGAGCCAGGAGCTGGTGGGGTTGGAGCAGGCTACGCGGGTGTTCGCGCAGGCTGGTGGTGGTGGCGTGGTGGTGGTCGTGAGTGCTGTGCGGCCGATCACTGGTGAGCGGACGGTGCTGCCGGTGGTCGGTCAGGCGAGTGTTGCTGGCGCGGGTTGGCTGGAGGTTTTGTTGCCGGGCCGGCCGAACGGGCATAGCGGCTGGATCTCAGCGGCGTCGACGACGGAAACGTTCACGCCGTGGTGGATCACGGTGCGCCTTTCGACGCGCGTCGTGAAGGTGTTCAACGATGGTCGTTTGGTGCGCCGGTTCGGCGCGGTCGTTGGTGCGCCGGCGACGCCGACACCGGCCGGCCGGTTCTTTGTCGAGGAGACGGTGAAGCTCAGCGCGGGCTACCCGGGCGCACCGTACGCGCTCGCGCTCAGTGCCCGCTCGAACGCGTTGCGCATCTTCGACGGCGGGCCCGGGCAGGTCGCGCTGCACGGCGTGAACAACATCGGTGGCGTGCTCGGCAGCGCCGTCTCACACGGCTGCGTGCGCCTCAGCACCACCGCCATCAACTGGCTCGCAGCACACATCGCACCCGGCACCCCCGTCACCATCACACCCTAAACCCAACCACCACCAACCGCGGACTTCGCACGGAGGGAATGCGAACCAGCCGATTGTGCGGCAAGACGGCTTAGTGCCGCGTCGGGTGTGCCTCGCATAACACGCGCCGCCCCGGATGTCTGAGCGTTGGCACTATCGGATGTCTGCCCCCCTGGACACGACCAGCTCGTGCTCTGCGCTGCGCGACGGAGGGGACAGGCTGAGCCATAGCTAGTTGCCCTCGCCGCGCGCTGTCCCACGTTGTCTTGCTGGTCGCATAGCTGTGCGGCGTGGCCCGAGCCGTCGTGATGAGCCCTTCGATGGTGGCGGCCTCGGCGGGGCGTGCGAGGAAGAAGGGGTCTCCTCGCGGTTGGGTGGTGAAGTGACGCGCTGAGCTGGGCGTTGTGCCTGCTCGCGGGGTGGTTTGGGGGCGTGGCGAAGTGTTCGGTGGTTGCGCAGAACGCGGTGACGCGCCGCCG